>Ga0181612_150368_pt1 | contig 27369 bp, 17 predicted proteins | sample HoacroProtozoa21_FD_119630 | JGI IMG/M metagenome (GOLD analysis project Ga0181612, IMG submission 119630) | Hoatzin crop microbial communities from Cojedes, Venezuel. Combined Assembly of Gp0051906, Gp0051904, Gp0051908
CATCAGTTTTGGAGCTGTTCAGCTGAATTAGCACTATTGTTGCGGGCAGGCCTGTTACTTCTACAACTCAGTAGCCATTTGGAAAATAAAGAAATCATCTTCCTGCAATTAGCTTAACTTCTATGTTACGAAATTGTCCGGTTTCTAGAAATACGTTGGTCTCTTGTGTGCTTTTCCCTGGCCTCCCTGTAGCAGTTCCCTGGCCTCCCTACTCCTTTAGAAGTTCCACGATTCCTGGGAATCCTCCTCCTGGGATTTTCACCTCTCTCTTGCCCATCATTCCTTCATCCCCCTCCTTTTCCAGCTGTGTTAAGTGTGGTGTGTATTGTAGGGCTGATGTTTCTGCCTGGCAGTGTCCCTTAGGTGGCTGACCTTTGCGTTTTTTGTTTGTATTTAATTTTTTTAAAATTATATGGTATAACCTGATTTCTTCTGGACTGTTGCCAACTCTGAAGTTTATTTGTATGAGTCTAAAAAGAGATAGAAAGCATTTCTCGTGTGATTCTGTTGTGCAAACTGATACATCCCAGGAAGCCTGGTAGTAGTGAAGGTTTTTTCCTAGATGAAAACTTGGATGGACTGAACCAAGTTTAAAACAGGATCTGTCAGAAAACTTACATGTAATCACATTAGACATGTATATTTTTGTGGACATTTTACTTAAAATGTTGTTACTATACAGATATTTTCTTGAAACATCCCTTTATTAAATTATTTTTCTACTGGAAGTGATTTTTTAATATTTTTTTTTATTTTCTATGATCAGTATTGGTCCTTTCGCTGTGATGCCCTTGGCAGTGAGTGTTACCAAGGTGGCAAAACCTCTCAGACTGTGACTGCTCCTGGAACTAAGGAGAGAGTGGCTGGATAGAGAAGTCCCTGTTTGCTGGTTGGGAGCCTTTGTGCTCTGGGATGAAGGAGGTCCCTTAGCAGAGATGGTCTCCTTCCCTTCCCCCTTTCCTTGTGTTTGGACTCAGCCTATTCCAGCTGTTCTCCATGAACTGCAGGTGCAGGTTGTTTGATGGGAAGGAGGAGATTAGAAAGCCTCTTCATTTCTTGCCATAGATGCAAAAGCAGTAGGGCTGAGGGCTGGCTGAGATGTTGGTCCTTGCAGCCTGTGTTGTAGCTGCAAGTGCTGCGTAACAGTGCTGATGCTCCACGAGGGGAGTAGGTTATTCGGCAAGGGGAGTGTGCGAGGTGCCAGCCTGGGGTGTGAGGGGAAAGGGGACCAAAGTCAAAACTGGTCTTCCTTGTTGCTGCTGTTATCTTGTTCCTGTGCTAAATGGGCTGATGCAGACATCTCCAGTGGGAGGAAGGGCCTGCCACGCTGATGGGACTCACAGCATCCCCTCCGGTTCAGCGTCGTCTGCCGCACGCTGCCCTGCATCAGGTTGAAGTTTGCAGCCACGTAAGTTCTTGCATTTGGTGCTTATTTAAGCCAAAGAGTAGTCCTTGCAGCCCTGAGTAAGTGACTGGCAGCAGAGGAGCTCATGCTTTTGCCTTGGTAAGGATGAGCAGCGCTGCCGCTGCATGCACGAGCGTGGAGTTTGGAGGGCTTGCTCCCTGCTACAGAAACCCCGTCAGCCTTTGTGCTCGTCATGGTGAACAGTAGTAAGCATAGGGTGAAACTTGCCTGGTTTTGCTCCCCGGTGTGATGAACTTGGAAACGATGGGGCTGGGCGACACGGGGTTTGCTGTGGGTCTGTCGATAGCAGAGACAGGCTGGATCAAACCCTTCTTTTGTGCAGACCCATTCCCTTGGAGGGGACTGGACCCGGGCTGGAGGAGAGGAGCTCAGGAATGTTCTGTTCCACTGAAGGCAGCGCTGGGAAATGGGAGCCTAGGAGTAACTTCAGTGGGGGACAGGCTGGGGAGAAATGCTGATTTTTTTCATGCAGGATTTATTGAAGCTAGTGAATGATCACTTGACACGTTTACGCCTGAAGGCAGGATAAATTTAGTTGGGGTTTATACGAGTGTTAGACTGTCTGGAAGCCCTGCCTGTGTGCGTGTGTGCCGGAGATGGCTGCCTTTGAGGTACCCAGTATGATGCGATGTGAATATGTACCTGCGTACCAGTAGAAATCCCCTGTCTGAGCATCACAAACTCCTAGCCAGGAAAAAAAAAAAAGCAGATTTGCCCTCATTTCTAGGAGGAAGCAAGGCTGAAGGGGCAAGGTCCACAGCTGCAAAGGAGTTTAAGCAGACATTGGTGTTGCTTTGCCACAGAAACCTCTAGAAAGGTTATTCCTGACTCTAAGGTCAGAATTGAGTCGTGATCACCCATCCCCTGCTCTTACCACTGGCTGCGACACACTCCCAGCCTCTCCGAGATGGGGTGTGGTTAAAACAAACACAAACTGGGAACATCATGCAGTAGCCTCTGATGCACACGCGGGTGTGAGCGAGGGCAAGACCTGCTTTTCCCCGCTCAGCGTCAGCATTGCATGCTTGTGTGCGAGGTGCACCAAAATAGGTACGGTCCTGGAAAACTGGTTACGTCATAACTTACTTTCCATTTCTCCCCTTCAGGAGCTTGGTGTAGACCCCTGAGTGCTTGTTTCTGAGAGCACTACCCTTGAGACCCAGATCTCCTGAGCAGCTCCCCGAGATCCAACTTGCAAAGGCAGGGTGTTCAGAGCAAGTGCTCCTTCTGGTTGTGAGTTTACTTTCTCTTTACAAACTGGGAGCTCAACCAAATGGTGAATTATCGCTGTGTGAGCGTGTTAAGACCTGCTGTAAATCCCTATTAAAGTTAAAACTTCGGTTTGTTGATCTTGCAAGCTATCCTGATTTTAAGGTTGGACTTTCAGAGCCAAGAGATTGTTTAACTTTCCGTGCTAAGTATCTCATATGCTTTATCCTTGTGGGTAACACTGGGGACCAAACCAAATCCCCCGTTTTGTCTTGGCAGTTGATTTTCTGAGGCTTCCTATGACTTTACCTTTCACAAATGTGCTAACATCCTTTGGAGAAAGAAGAATCAAAGGTCCCTCTCCTACCCGCTTGACAGATATAGGCCAGGAGCGTTTCAATGAAGCAATTGTGTAGGAAGTGCATTGTACCTTATGGTCATGAGATCTGCCAACAACTCGTTGTGGGGAGGTGTGTTCGAAAGCACGTGTAGGAACTGACAAGACCAAGGTGGGAGCCACAAGGAGTGTGGGAAAGTGCCAAGCAGACTGGGAGCATTTTGGCCTCCGGTCCTGTTCAGCTGGCTCCCGGCGCATGCACTACCTGCAGCATGAAAGCCTCTGGGAACTGAAAATGCTGATTCAGTAGCGAGAACAAAAATAAAGCATGCTATCTCTTGACAGAGTTAAGGAGGTAATCAAAGAGAGAGAACAAGTGGTTGATGGCTGTCTCATTGGCAGGCATCGGCTTTCCTGTGGCATGTTTGCCTGCTGCTCCTGTAGGTACCACAGAGGAGGTTACTGATGAGCAGGTTTCAAATGGTTTGAGGACAGCCTGACATCAGTAGCTGATAATTAGAGCCATTGGTTCCCCCCTACTCCTCAGCATGCTGCTGCTGGCAGCAAAGGGAGGTGATTCAAGCCATGCCGTGTTCCCAGGAGCAGTCCAGGTGCTGCCAGCCCCCATCATCCTCCCACTGCTGGGTGCCATATTAATCTCTTTGCTCGATTGGGTGCTTCTTTTGCAGAGGGATTTCTTCTGCTATCTCCGCTCTCTCTGTTGAACTTTTGTCCCAATGGAGCATGAGATGGAGGAGAAGTCTCCTTCGTTGTCTTGCTTTAACTATCTTCTGCATCTTCTCCAACCCTGTTGTTCCTCAGAACAGAGGAAAGCAATTTAAAGCCAGTCATTTTCAAGGTGTACTGCAGCAGGATGACTATTTTCAGCTACCCTGGTGGGCTCCTGGTTTGATTTGGGTATTATCCAGGCAGCATCTCTCCTAGGGAGGCCAGAGCCCAAGACCTTCTCCTGCAGCAATTCCTGCTTGAAATCTTGCAACTGCCTGGTTACTAAAAAGAAGGGATGCTGCTGAGATGACAAAACTGCATATTGCAATCACCTGCTGAGTAGCATGCCAGTCTCTGCTTGGTGCTGCTGTCAGGTGTGCAATGAGCTGTAGCAGGACTTAGCCGGTGTGCAGCCAGAAATCCTGCTGGTGACTCAGTGACTGACCTGCTCTTTGCATCTTTACGGAGCGAGTATCCTGGGGTATGTAGAGATACGATCAGAAGCCGTCTGAGCTCCTGTTGAATTTGGCTGGATCCAGTCTGGCTTAAATCCTCCTCCACGAGATGCCCACCTGTTCGGTGTGTTCCTGGGCTGTGACATCAATTTGTCGGAGTGAGCACAGAGCCTGTGAGCTCCTGCCTCAGGGCTGAGTTCATTTCGGTGATGAGGAAAAATAATCTGAAGTCTTATTCCTGGGGATAAGAATTGTTGTGTCTGGGAGGGGGAGAGTTCGGTGCCATACAGAAACACTTAAAGAACCCTAACATGAATCAGGGAGTAAAGTTAAAACATGTAGCAAACTATTTCTGATAGATAAAAGAACTAAACCAGAGGGTAAATGTAATTTGACTCATATGCCTTGTCCTCACACTTCTACACCTTAGCTGCTTTGATGTCTATATATGAGGTGACTTTGGAGGGCATGGATTTATCATGAAGATTTATTTGTCGTGGAGAGATGAAGGAGCTGTCTGGCACTTGGGGGTTTCGTATCAAGTTGCGCTTCTGGCAGATGCCAGGGGAGCATTTAAAGAAGATCGCATTGTAGAGCAGAGTAGTAAGTTGCTATAAGGATGGACAGAGGTTTTTCTGTGATGCAGGGACTCTGAACAGAGAGCCGCTGGAGTTGTAAGATCTGTCTCTGGTCAAGGACAAATGCGGATACAAAATGTCTAGCCAGAGGCATAGGCAGCATCTTCCCTGAGGGCATGTTCTGGTCATTTGTTAAAATCAGCTGGGGTGATGGAAGAGGGTGCTGGCGTGAAAAACTGTGAGATACTGGTAGCTGGGCTAAGGAGCTTGCCTGGAGCCTTTAATGTTATCAGGGGTCTGAACAAGGTCTCCCAGTCGTGAACAAAGCTTTGCTCTGAGAGCATCCATTTGAATGTACTTTTCAAGGCATCCAGTTTTGATGCAGTGCTGTGCATCTGTCTCACATTGCTTTGCTCTGTCTTGCAATACTCCAACACCTGAAACCAAAATTTTGCAGTTACTGATAGTAGTTTCTTTTCCAGCAGGAGGCAAAAGGGTGCCGAGAAGCCCACTGACAGTTTGTGCTCCTTCTCCAAACCCTGATTGGTTTCAGTGGTGCTCCTTGGGTGGCGAGGGCTGTGGTGACCATCAGGTCATGGTGTGAAGTCCAGCTGTGCTTCAGCTGTTGATCCTACTGGAGCGCGACCTGCGGAAACACCCCTCTGGGCTTGGCTCTTCTAGGCTGAGGTCTGTGACAGAGCCTGAAAGGGAAACTCAAGCGCACTGGGTGGGCTGTTTCTGCCAGCTGACTCCGCTGAGCTACTGCCCACATAGCATCAGTAAAAATCTCAGAAAGCTTGAAATGAGAGCCCGATTTCTACTCTGATTTTTTGATGCATATAGAGAATTTGGTGCGCAGTCATGAATGTGCTACCTTTGTCAGGGAATCTAGGCAGATAAAATGTTTACAGGTCTATAGGATCTGTATGAAACATAGTATGTTGGCTATAAGACAGGACTGGGTTTCTTTGGGAGACCTCTCTACCCCTAAGTATCACCCATGTTTGTAAGTAACACTGTGGAAGCCGGAGGCAAGACCTCATCCTTTAGACAGATGCTGTTCTTCTCATTTTGCAGCTGGGGCAGATGAGGGGGATGTCCATGGTCACAGAGTGGAGTGAGGAAAAGAGCCCAGGAACAGAGCCCAGGAGCTAGAACTCCTCTTGCTTTACTAACGTCGCAAAACCATTTCTTAAAACTTTGGATGGTTGCTGATAAATGTGGTGATTAGCTACAACTTCAGACGCTGAGGCCCTTCTCCTTGAAGCCGGAGCAAATTAGGTCTTCACTGTGTCTGGCTGTCCTATATGCACTGAAAAATGCCAGAGCAATTTTAGCTTACATGAAGTGACATGGAAGTCTTATTAGTGCCATTCACTAAACCTCTTTCTACTGCTGTATGAGCATTAGCAAATGGTCTTCTGCACCTTAGCTCCAAATGAAGAGCAATGCATACGTACGGCAGTTTACCATCCTATATTTAACGAAGGCACGATTACGCAGGGATATAGAAGGGGCTGATAAGCCGTTTGAGTACTCTGCAGAGAAATGGCACCAAAATAGTTGTACTGTTGTTTCTAATTGCAACGGATGAGCAGCCCGGCTCATTAATCCTCCCTATCAGCAGCACATAGCCTGTCTGCACCAGAATAGCCCTGATCTCAGCAAACCTGCATCCAGCCCTGGCCCTCTGTTTTCGACGTATTTGGAAAAGACAAGCTTCCACCACAGCCCCAGAGGGACTTGCACTTGGCCTGGCTGCCGTTCCACGGCAGAGATGACCCAGGGCATGAGGGGCTTTGTAGCATCTCAGGAGACTGCCAGGGTGCAGGCAGATGTCTGTGCAACCCCAACTTTGGGCTGAGCAAGAGTGCTGGTTCGGCAGGCCCTGTGGCATCGGCGGTCACATTGGTGAGCAGTGAGCCACCGCACCAGTGTCTCTCATTTCTCAGGTGTGGCGGGGCTGCTGCCCATGCCTGCAACCAACCTGTGTGGTGGGAACGCTGGCCACATCAGCCTCGGACACGGCTGGCATGGCTTTATGCCGCTACAGCCTTGGATTTGAAGCCAGAGGACATAATTCAGAGGGACCTGTTCAGCAAAGGGCCCACAGCATCCTGCTTCTCCCTTGTCTTTTTCCCTTTTCTTCTTGGACACCTGCACAAGGCTTTTCCAGGGTCCATAATGAGTACTGTTAATAAGCCAATTCTGTGTTTTCTTGCTGTCCTCAGTGACTTCAGTCTAAGCTGTGTTTGCAGAAATTTTCTCTCAAGATAAGGTGCAAGCTACTCTTGAAAACTGAACCTGAGTCTTTAATAGCACCCAGCACTGTTGCAATCATCCTGAAATCCTCACAGTAGGAGTCTGGTGTCAGGTACAACATGGATTAGAAAGCCGAGGCTGGGGTCAGATGGCGACTTGGGAAATGTTGCTGCTTAGGGCAGAGGCTGTGCGGTGCATCGTGAGAAGCAGAGTGCTGCCTGCCTGGTATGACAGGGTGGAGGAAAGTCATGCAAAGACACGGACCATAGCGGCAGGGTGAGCACAGGTGCAATGGTACCACTGTTTGGGCTGCTAAATGGGGATTTAGTCTTCTGCACCCATACGGATATGCATGTCACTAAGTATTGTGCAGGCAAGAGATTTGGTTTTGGGACAGGCTAATGCTTGTTGAAAGCTAGGAATGTTTTCCTCATCTATTTCCTTCATTTTAATTGTGCGTATCCTATTGGCTTTGAAGACTGAACAGCCAGACAGCAACATCTTACAGCATAGCCTGACAAGGTGGGAATGTGTCAGCCAAAAGCTGGCAGCCAGCTGCAGCCGGTTGCTCGGTACCAGCCTGGTTCGAGACAGGCTTCTGCAGAGCTGAGCCCTTCCCTGCTCACCACCTTGCAAAGAGCTGCTTCTTGCAAGCCGTTCAATCCAGGGTATGCTGGACCTAATGTCCCTTCCAGCTGAATTCCTGGGATGACTGGGCGGGATATGGCTGGATAAACCACTGGGGAATCCAGTACATAAACTCCTGCTACCTTTGCCTTGCTTTCGCTACGATGACCATGCATTGTACATGAGGAAGCAGAGCAACCATAACTTAGTGCAGTCTGTTAGAGTAAGGGTCACGTATGGAGAAACTGGGCAAAAGGATTTCTGGATCATCTTAAGATCCCAAGGAAGTATGCTATAGTATTTTTGCTTCTTTAATCTCTCCTGTTCTATGTTTCTGTCTGCCAAATATCTGCAGTAACACTCCAGGCACATGGTCTACACCCACAGAATAATGATGTTTTGCCTAATAAAATTCTCCTTTCTGTTTCAACTGGAGACGGCATTTCCCTTTGTTTCCTTTTTCACCTTTAAGGTGAAAAAATTCCAGGCTTTTAATGATTGGAGGTTGGAAAGGCAGAACCACCTTGCTGAAAAGTACCGTGCGTGGGAGTTGCTAAGAAGCAGAGGATGGTACACACAGGGAAAACTGGGTGCAGAAGTGAGAGTCCCTCCTCACCTGGTTTTGAAGGACAATGTAAGATCTCTGCTGAGCGGTGGGGTATCAAGAACACCAGCTCTGGCAGTCAGTTGCTGGACCTCTTGAGATGAGCTGCTGACCAGGGAAAGAAATGGGTCCTAGGAGCTGGGCAGGAGCAAAGCAGTAATTCTGCTTCACGCATTTCTTTATGATATCGTTGGCCTGGTTCAGAGACATGTAAACAGTGACCCAGATAGAAAGAGAATTTCTACATGACCAAAAGTCTACCTTATTCCCTGTTCTGGGCAGCAGGGAGATCTGGGTTGAGATAGGATACCTGTAGAAGGCAATGGAGATGTAGTGTGCCTGTCGAAGGATTTGAGATCCTTCTGGAGTCTTCGGCTTCCCAGGGAGGTCCTGGGACTAGCTGCATCCTGGTGACTGAAATCTAGTTGGGTCCAACTGGCATCCTAATGCTGGGACACAAGGCAGCCCATTGGCAGCTTTGCCCACCTGAGAACCATCTTGGCTTCCCTGCAGCTCTTTCACTGTGAAGGTTAAATTCTGGTGCCTCAGAGGGGTCTTGAGCACTTTGTCATCACCCTGCTGGCTCTGTTAGTCTCATTGCAGTTTCCTGCACTTATGAGAAGGCTCAGGTTTCAGTTCCTTGTAACTTTGCTGAACTTGAGCTATTTGGGGCTAAATTTTTTCATACTGGGTGGGTGTCAAGGCTTAGCATGTCTTTGCGCTCATCTGAAGCTGATTTACTCTATTTCCATTGTATTCTTAGGTAATTCTCTTTTAATTTGAACGGACAAGAATTTTTGGAATAAGATGTTTTGAATTTATTCATTAGGAATATGAAAAGAATTTAATTTTCATTAGGAAAATGATTCGTTTCATGAACAGTAAGGCATTGCATGGCATGCATAATTCTAATAAGGTTTTTGTTTGGAAAATAATTGGAAAGAAACCCTTTTGATAAGGTCAGAGTATGTCACTTTGACCTTTTTAGCAATGAAACCATTCAATTGCTCACCCTAAAAAAGGATTTCGTCTTCTGGATGCACATCTAAAATGAAGTAAAGTTGCTGTTGGAAAGAATTGCTTTGAGTTTTGACAAAACTTTTTGATCATCTGTGAATGAACCATATTTTAAATGGCTCAGTGCAGACTTTTTTTTTTTTTAAATGATGATGTTTCTTCCAGTAAGGAATGTCAATATTTCACAGTGGATAATAATCCCTAATAGTAAAAGTGAGCAGAGAGAGGAGCTTTGCCTGCCTGCCTGGTTTGTTTTACAGACTTTGAAGTACCCTGAGGCTGTGGAGGTGCCTTCACAGGGGCTGGTGCAGGGTCTGTGTGGGTCGCCGGTGGGACCGCTGGTGCACAGCACCTGCCTCCACTGCCTGCATCAGGAGTGTGACCCAAATCTGTTAATGATGTCAGAGCTGACATCCTGAAATGTGGCTGTTGCTCTTCCAGGTGAGTCCAAGAGATCACTTGTGGTTGGAGGCAGGTTGGAGAAGGGGCCAGCCTGGCCTTGGTAGGAGAGAGGAAACAGAGAGAGGCTCCTGGGTCCAGTTGGTATGGTCTTCAGGCAGTTTGTTCTGTGGCATGGACTCCTAGTCATGCTCCTGCTAAACCAGACTTTGTGGGGCTATGGTTGAGAAAGGAAAATGTCTGTGTCAATGGCTGACAGCACTTGCAAGACTGCTGCGTCCTGCCTGGAGGGTGAACGTTGACAGTTTGTTCTACCAAGACTGCATGGTTGCAAAGGAGGGCCAGATAGACATGTATACCTGAACTGGGTCTTAATGTGAAGGTGAAATTCTCTTTATAGAAAATAATGATGTATTCTTATGTTTGTGAGAGATCTGAAAAACATATTGACTTACAGAGGCTCCCCAGGGTTTCAAGCTTTCCCAAACTACTACTTCAGTCTCTTCAGCCTGCCGGTCTTAGAGGGAAGTGGAGCTTTCCTTCTAGATGACAGTTTCTACCAATATACTCTATGCCGGTATTTCTCTTCTTCCTTCCTAATGTTTGTTTGCCTGATCCCCTTCGGAGCACTCAGACTAGAAGCTCTCAGCTATGTTTACTGGGAAAAGCCTTCACTTGATACCATGAAAGTAGTAGGAGCAAGCTTTACAGGAGTTTGAAGTTTGTAGTCTTGGGAAGTGCAACTCCTCCTTTGCTATTGACTCTGGGCATGTATTTGAGATGGGTATTCAGTTTTGGATCTCCATGTGAGGGTGCAGCCCAGCTGGGACCCCTGGAAGCTGTCGACTCCAAGCCAACATCAAGAACAGACCATGCTGCTGAGGGTGGTGCTGTGGCTGTAGCAATGTCGTGTTCCCACTCTGAGAGATGCGAGCTCCTTCAGCCCTATCTCTGGAGCACATCCTGACCCAAGGCTGGCCACCAGTCAGTGCAGGGGTTACAGCAGGGGCTGATGTCCATGATCTAGCATCTCATCTGACAGCTATGTCAGGGGAGGTTTCCTTGTTTATGGTCCTCTTTCCCTGCAGGCAGACATTTATGTGCTGAAGTGTGATTTTAATTCTCATCCTCAGCACTGTTGCCTGTAAAATGAGGTGATGGAATTGCTTGCATCTCGGGGCTCAGTGCTCCTTGCAGAAAGTGTGGATGCAAGATGTGAAGGTGGAGGTCCTCAAAGAGGAGCTGTGGCCTAAGGAGAAAATGCCGGTGCACTTCTCTGGATTCACCCTGAAAGCGCTTGAAGAGCACTTGATGCCTCATGTGGTAACAGGATAGGAATGATTATTAACGAGAGCAGGAAAATTAATATGTTTGTGAAACAATATCATGCAACTGAGGTCAATGTAGCTCTTTGAATTTCCAATGGGCAATTCAAGATGTATGGAGTATCAAAGTTTGTACGCTTGAGAGCCAAGGGCCTCACGTTGCCCATGATTGATTGACTTCTTCAGCTCTGTTTTCCTAGTTCTCAGCCGTGCCGACAGCCCTGTGCCCGAAGCGCTGTGCTTATTCTGAGCTTGAGTGAAAGCACATATTTCCTGTTGCAAGATGCTAGTAAGAAGTCAAGGTATGCCTGAGCACCAAGATAGAGATAAAGGCAACACATGGCTTTTATAATTCAGAGCACTTAATTCATCTTGGGGAAGAACGTTCCTGTCGTCTTTTCACTATATGACCCCCATGCCTTTGTGCATAATTATACTGGGTCAGTCAGAGAAAGCAGCAAAAGGGTTTAGGTATTCACTAGGGATGATTAGTGCTAAATTAAAGGAGGTTTGATGTTTAGCATAGTCAAGAAAATCACGAAAGGAAGAAAGCAACATGTTGAAGTTGGTTTCTCTGTGATAAAAGAGAACAAGCAGTAAAAGCTGGTACAAAGACCTACAATACAATATAAGAAAATTAGCTGAAAATGTGCTGAAAAGAACAAAATGGTTCATAATTATGATGAAACCAGTTCTGTGTAGAAGCTGCTATCTAAGGTCGAGTTAGAAGCAAGGAAAGTATGCCAAAAAGGGATTTTAATAGCTTTATAACGTATATATTTTTTTGTAGTTGTATTTTACCTCTTATTTCTTTAAAAAGCATCTGCCTGTGGTTTGCAGGACAGTTACCAGGGGCATTTGTTTCATTTCATACAGAGAATTCCACTGATGAGGTAAAAAATATAATTTAAAATAATTGTCCAGCAAAATTTCTCTATTAAAATGTAAATTTCAGAATTTTGTGTCTTGCTTGCACAGTTTTGGTTTTGTATGGATGAAACTAGGATTTCCTCCTCTGAATTACTCTATAAAGTTTTTAACATTTTTTGGAAAGTTGCTAGCAAAATTTTTACAGACTTGTGATCACAGCATTAGCCATCTGATTTGCTCAAAAATGTCCTTGCAATTAGCAGTTTGCGTAAATTTTTAAGAACATGAGAGACACACAGTCTTTGTGCTATGGCATTTTCTGCATGTTTTTGAACATTGGCCTCATGAAAAATCTGTGCGGTTTCTTGGAAGACCCCAGTTAGAACTTGTCCAAATATTCAGTGTGGCATAGCTGAGCGAGCACATGTTCAGAAACCAGGAAAATGGAGGATACTGTTGAGGTGTCCCACCTGTTGGGCTGGTGACCCAGCGAAGGGAGCATGGGCATCCTCAGCTCTCCAGGAGAGGATTTCTCACCCTGATGAGACTCAGTGGTGGAAAGTGAAGTAGCTAGAGAGACAGTCTGCTGCTTCTACATTAACAGCTCCATGTCCCCTGCCAAAGCCCAGGTGACTGATGAGTTTGCAGACCTCCTTTTAAGCATCTTATTTTCCTTTTTATTGCCTTTGGGCTGAAGTCCCCAAAGCTTCTAAGCTCCTGCAAAGTGAAACCCTCTCAAACCACTGATCTCTAAAGCCCTGTGAACACTGCCTGAAGCTGAAGCTCTCGGGGAATTGAAGGCTTTCGTGTGCCTGGTTCCCGTTGCTCCTTTCCCCAAGTTCTGGTTGTGTTCTGTAAATGGAAACGTAGACCTTATTTGTAAAGAAAAGTATCTTTCTTTTTCTAGACACTGCCCCCCCCTTTTTTTATATTTTGAACATTCAGTTACCGTGTTCCAGACAGAATGCAATATTTCTCAGAAAAAATGGTCCTTTTTTCTTCCTTATCAGCCCCACTCTAACCCAGAAAATAAATCAGTGAAAGTTCAAATTCCAGTCTAGTTATCAAAACCACAATGCTGGAGTGATTACAAAATAAGTCTGCCTCTCTGTACCCATGCTTTAAAAATTGCTCACTAATTTTGGCAGTTCAAGCCACAATTTGTATACCTATTTGAAAAAGGCTACTTATAAATCCAGATTTTCAAGGTTTATCGTGTTTAGAACAGCTTTTTGGATTGTGATGATTGTCAGTCATGCTTAGAATCTGACCCACCTCAGTCCACTGACAGCATATTTTTCCCACTAGTGGTAGTTCACTCTGTTTATTTTGCTGTTGCTCAGCTTTGCTTCTTCATCTTCTCCTTAACTGACCCTGAGGTTGAATGCCACAGGAATAACCTTCCACAAACAATTAGCTAGCCTGCTTTCTGTCATCCTAACCACATACTAGCTGGGTGATGGACTAATTTTATTTCAAGCTCACTCAGTAATCCTTTAAAGGATTTCTTTTTGAATGCAAATAAGGGGATAAATATTTAATGTAATTATTTTATTAATGTACTTTACATCATGTTTTTTACCTTAATTGTGTTACGATTTTTATATCCTTACTGCATTACAACCCTGATAGCAACACTGAGTTTTGAAATTTAAATGAACAACTTATTTAACTTCTAAGTTGGAAAGAAATAAACCTCATTCCTTGCTTCTAAGCTACTCTGACGTGACAAATTCTATTTCTGAAGCACTGTGTTCCTGTGATCTCCCCCCTTCCTAGTGGACAGCAAGGTCTTTAAGTTTCTACTTGAGAAACTAATTTGGCTTTGAGTGTTAACTCTGTAGCTTCTGGTGATCAGGTGTCTTGGCAGAAGGGTGATGGCGTAAGTCCGTCTTCGTTGTCAGGTCACTTCTCAAATCCAGTCCAGCCAGGTGGCTTCTAAAAGCTGAGAGATATCTGTGGTGTGTGTGAAAGGCATCAGTTAATTGTGATTTGAGCATCAGTAAAACCCAATTGTGGGTTGAAACATGCAGTCCTCTATTAAAATCTGTGTATTGCACTACGCAAGCAATTTAATGAGCAGCAGATCAGTCTGCATAGTTTTATTTTAAAGGCATTGTTACTCTTGGTCTACGTGCATGGGCAGGGAAACTGAGCTACCTTTCTTTTTTTTTATTTTAAAGTGATGTAGTACTACTGCCAGCCTGGATGAAGTTCTTTGGCAAGAACACTCTTGCCCTCAGTGATTACTTGCAGTCTATGAATGTTACTTAAAAATAATAAACAAATCTGCTGCCCGAATCTATAGAAGCCTTTTCATAAATGCTGAAACCATCTCGAAACATAGTAATTGCATCCAGGCAGGGCTGAATAGCATTTCTGAGTGGCATAAAATTTGGCGTGAGAAACAGTTGAATTAAATAGCTTTAATGAAGCAAATGTAAGACATTTTAAACAGAAATAGCTTTCTGGATAATGAACAGAACCACAGTCCTCTCTCCACATCTGTCTCTGGTTGATCATGAAGGAGGGGACTTGGTTAAGAGGACATAGGTTAGGACTGAGCTTGCACAAGAAATAGCATTTTCTAACTGTCTGGAAAGGGTGGAAATAGGCAGTTGGGAATGAGAATTTTCATCAGAGGAAATGATGGGTTGATGCAATCATTATGCAGTTCTTAAAAAGGGAGTTGGAAATGATACTGAGTCTGGGACATCTGCACCTTGCTCAAAAATGTCTGTGTCAAAAACTGTGATAACTACTGTAGTTCAGCCTAAGGTAACGGTGAGCGGTCCCAAGAGATCCAGATGTTCCCGATGATTTTCCTTTGGAAAGGGAGTTGCTCGGGGAGGGTGAGATACCATTTCATGCACACGTATGAAATGCCAATGCTGAGTTACTGAAGTCTGTGTTGCCACGTGCTTTGCCTCCTATCCCTGTGGCAGGTTTGCAGAGACTCCTGACTTGAACCTCGGTGGCACAAGGATGGTGAGAAGTGTCTCCCTTACAGCCTCTGATCTCAGGGGCCTGTGTTCCCTAAGTCTATAGGCTGGGAGCCCCAAGGGTATACGGGAATCCAGCCTTTCATTATAAACGTGGCATAAAATTGGAGTAAAGCTGAAACTAAAAGGGAATTAAAATTCATAAAATGCTGGATGTCATATAAAATTGAATAGCCAGAAACTGGTGTGAAGTACAGTCTCATCATAAAATCGTTGCTTATCTAATTAGATGTAATAGGATCAAAATACTTCAATTAAAAATCATAAAATGACAATAACTACAGGAGAGTATGAATTATAGCATGGCTAAAACTCATGAAACTTGGTGTCAGTTTTCATGCATGCATTGCTAGAAGTGGCTAAAGCAGTAGCTGTGGTGAAACACAGCTTTCTTAGAGCTACATGACAGAAAGATGTGGGCTGCTCACAAGAGTCTGGGTCTGAGGTTTTGACTACGCACCAGTGCCCTGTTTCCAGAAAACAATGAGCTGGCTTCCTCATGAGGGTCTCCAAAATGACGCGTTCTCTTCTAAAACATGAGTTTTCAGCTGTGGCTAGGCAGAGCTGTGAGCGTTGGTCATGTTTCTGCAAGTTCTCATGACCCTGAATCCATATTTTCCTCAGCTTTGTGGACATCAAATGGGTAAACATGCAGGCTGAAGCTCCCCTAAGCTTATATTGTGTTTTCCTGGAGGGTTACAGCAGAGTGTGACCACAGACTGAAGAGTCCTTATCTTCCTCTTCCCCTTTCCTTGGAGGGAGGAGGTCTTGCTGTTCGTGGCAGCAGAGCAGTGTGGTTACCAGCTGAAATGCCATGGTTCCCACCAGGACTGATGACAAGGGCCATTTCCCACTGCTGGGTAGGGCAAGGCAGATGTTGGTGGGACAGAACTCCATGTGTGGGAGATCACTAGAGCAAAATTTGGGTGGCTGGCTGCTCTTAGCTGAAGAGGCAGGGAGACTCTCCTACCAAACCCAAGGTGCTGGGGCAGTAAGGTCAGGACATTATCTTTTTCTTTCCACAAGGTACTTGGTAGCAAAATGTCCAAGGGCAAGAACATTTTGAAACTTTTTGGTAAATATTTCTGGTTTGGCTTGTTTAGTGGATATGTTGGTGCAGTTCCTTCTTGCTGTCGTTACTCCTAAAGTCTTGTAGGACTTAATTAAGCAGGAAGGAGACAGATTTGCAAGTGCTGGGACATTTCCATAACATGATGGTGTACCTGTGGAGCAATAACTTTGAACAGAATGGATGTTACCATTTGGCCTTGACGGTTATGTGCCTGTGTATGAAAAAAGCAGTGTTCCCAGGGAAAGAGGACCAAGAGAATCAGGAGTTGCTAAGAACAACCCCAAAGCCAGCAACCAGCAGATGAGATCATTAAGTCTGAGGGTAACGTGGTTCCTGGGAAAGGTTTAGCAACTAATTAATTTTCTTTTTCTGCTTCTGCAGACGCTCTTTTGGGTACTGCCAATGGGTGGTTAAAGCACACCCGTTGCTTCATGAAGTGGAAGCTTACCAAGTCCCTGCATGTGACTCGGTTGAACTGACGTATGTTGGGGTATGTGGGGCTCCGTGCGTGTGTATTCCTACTGATCAAGCGACTCTACACTTTGTGCATTCAGGCTCCCTTACCTCATTAAAGGCTCTCCTTCATTATTTTCTCTTATTTAAAGGTACACTCTCACAGTGGGTAAAGAGGCAGCCATGAGAAAGCAGTGATTGGATTACTTGATGCCTCTGAAGTGTTTGTGGGTAGAGAGAAGCACGGAAAAGCGGAGGACATAATGACTGTGCCGCGCAGTCTTTCCAAGAGCAAAGGATGCACAAGGGTGCAGAGAAAGACTGACTTGACATTAAGACTCTACGTGCTCAGAAAAAGAGGGATGGTGCCCCAAAATAACAGCCAGTGGCATAATTTTGTTTTAGCATGGCCATTAAAATGAGGCACACCAAAAAAGTCTATGCCTCTACATTTGCCTTTGTATAGACATCTAGTTATGCATAGTAGATATCGATGAGCAAAGGCAATAAATACCTCCAGGGGTCTGTGTGTGGATTTTCCTGTATATTAATAAATACTCTGCAGTTGTCATGTAGAAAATTAATGAAATCTGAGTAGTGAGTAGTCAGTGTTATGTTTTGGCTGGCAAGCAGCAGTGTGCTGATTTTCCTCCCCTCCCCTCTCCCTGTGTAAATTATGAGGTGTGTGGATTAGTGACGTAAGAATGAGTAAGGTCTTTCTGTATTTACTTACATACAATCTACTCTGAGTACATTTACTGAGGGGATACAGTTTTTCCTAGCATTAAATCACAGCCTGTTATGGCAGCAATTCTCGAGCCTTTCCAGTAGGCAAAGCTCCCTTCCCCACCTCGCCATCGAGAAGTGCGGTCTCAGCCCCGTCTGCCCCCAGTCCAGTTAACGAGTCCCGGGAGAAGAATGTATGTATTTTATGTATGATTAGTAAATTCCATGGAGACATAGTCCTAATGTTGCTTCGGGCAGCTCTTATGAAAGTGCTGCTGCAAATAAATGCAGGTGCCTTTTACTTTTTTTTTTTAATGGAAAAACTGTTCATCCGTGAGGTGTGAACAGGCCCTATCACCACCATTACTACCTCCCAGCGAGAAAGAGACACAGCCCTGCTTCCAGACTGTTGGTTCACTAGCTGTGCCTCAACAGACTCTAAAATAGTTTAAGACTTAGACCTCCTTAGGAAACCTGACTGGGTTATCCTAGATGCCATCTGCATAAAGGATCTTCATGTATTTTATGCCAGTGAAGCTGCCAGCCAGCTCTCCAAGCCATCTGAGACCTCCTCTGGAGCAAGGCACATCTCAAAAACCTACATCAAAGGTTTTCCTCTGACACAGAGGAAACCTATTGCTTGTGGTCCTATAGTTGCATGGGAAATACCTAAGGAGAGGGACTGGATTTTAAGATTAAACATAGGAGCAACTTAGAGAAACAGAGATTGCTGGAGATGGGGCCTTTTCACTGGGAAGCAGGAGAAAATAACAGGAGGGCTTGGGGTGCTGCCTCCATCCCACAGCAAGGGAGATAATGGAAGGTGTGCAATGCTGGCCATCAAGCAAGAAAAGACAGAAAGATGTTAATTAACCCAGGAGCTGATTAAAACAAAGCCGTCTTGCTTGTTCCAGCTGTGAGCATGGCAGGCTGTGAGGGAGCAGCCACCCGCATCCACCATTCTCCAGGGGCTGGGAGGAGGGGGGAAAGACAAAAGTTTTTGTGCTGTGTGGAGGAAGCATAGGTAAGAGCAAGCACTTGAGACTAACTGAACCTGCCACAGGATGTCACACTGATGTGCACAGATGCATCCAAGGGAACGTCTAGCTGGCAGCTTCTGATTTGACTTGTGGAGGCACCTCTGAATGCAAAGTTCAGGTAGTTCAGAGCATGGTGTTTCCCGCTCCTCTTGGAGATGAGATGAAGTGTGTGTGCATGCTTGTGTCCCTGGCTCTCTGGCATTGTCTGTCTGTTTACAAACAGCACCCTGCGATTTTGTATATATTAATACTTGGCAGCTTACATAAAGAGGCTTGTTGCTGATGCACAAGCAGCAGTGGGCTCCAGCTTTCCTAACTCTGACTGCTCTGCTAACAGAAATAGAAACCAGTTTTTAAGTCGTCCTGACTTTGAAGGCTGCACTGCAAGCCAATCTTTTATATTAAAAATAGCATTTCCTTACGAGTGTCTTTTGGAGTGGCTCTGTATCTCCTCTTTCCCTTCCGCTTCTGTGCTTAAATAAAGACTGATTAATCAGTCGGGTTTTTCTCGGCGTAAATGATGAACATTTCTGGCAAACAATCTGTTATTGCTATCTTTGTGCTGCCCATTGAAGTTTAGAGAAAGCAAATTACTTGTCAATGACAAACAGTGGTGCAAGACAGTGCTGCAGGTTTTAAGCAGGGGAAATGATGTGTAAAATATTAGATAGGTGCTTTATTTGAACTGATCTGATGTTATTTTTTTTTTAAACCAAATAATCATGTGATTGCTTGACCTAATGCAAATTGATCAGGCTTTCCTCCTTTTTCCACCCATGCACTGGTAAAGTCAGCACATGGCGTTTTACCTGACCACAGCGACATGAAAAATTTCAGCTATGAAACTGGATTTTTTTTTTTCCTACTTTTAATTAGTCATTGATATATTTTACTCACTTTGAGGGCATGCAGCCTGTGGATGGACCCCAAGGTGGGGTGCTGTACAGTGCCGTAGCTGACTAGCCCAATGGCAGGTTTTTGGTGCCCAAAGGGTAGGGCATCATGCAGGTAATGCCACAGAGGAGCCAGTTGCAGGAGTTGAATGTGGGAACAGGTGACCCCACAGCTGGACAGGGCTAAGCCTGGGCACAGAGCAATTGCCCTCTGACTTCTAGTTAACTTCTGGGTGGAAACTGGAGCTGTGGCTGCCCTACAATGCCAGCTGGCTGGAATGGGGAGCCACCTCCTCTTAGGAGAACGTGTGGGGAGGTGCAGAGATGACCTTTTCAGCAAGAAGGGATGCAGTGATATGTCATGAAAGGTGTTTCCAGCCAGGCAGCCCAGCACCGGGAGGAGAAAGGAGCCAGGATATACCCAAATTATAGCTCCCATTAGTTTTTGCCCAATTAAAAGTAAGGCTCATATGTGAAACTTCACTGCAGATCTGACCCTAATTTTGTATCACGCCAAGGTCACGTGAGGTTTTTACAGAGGCTTTGTACTGTTTAAGTTTTGTTTATGACTTTTGGGGGTGTCTTTCTTGCTTGGTTGTTTGGGGGTTTTGTAACATCCATATTGATTGGAATTTGTGTCTGAAGCTTTTGGAGCTAATTCCTTCCGCAAGCTCTGCCTAGGAAGATAAAGGGGAAGGATTGTTTTGATATCTCAGTAACAAACTAGATCCTCAGTCGGTGTGACTTATTAGATAAAATAAGACCACAGTTTGGTGCTGGAAAGCATGGACTATATTCTCATCTTTGTACTGACCTATTAGGCAGCCTTGCTAATCATTTTGTCTCCTCCTGCCTCTTCTTTGTTGAGTGTAAATTGAGGCTGATGATGCTTGCCTCCCTTTGTAACACACGTTAAAACCCACAGAAGAAGATTGCTGTGGGTGATCAAAGGAAAGTCTGATTGCACTCTTCAATACATCAAAAATATGTTTTATTACATGAGTTCTACTACTGGAAAGCTTGAATTTACATTTACAGTGGTATGAGTCTGACTGAAAGCTCACTGACGTCAATGCAAGGCTTTACGTTGATTTCAAAGGACATTAAATGAAGCTTTATATAAAGATGCATGCTTCCTTTTTTTTTTTTTTTTGCTGACTGTCGTATTAGCCTTTTGCCCAAAATTGCACTTAATTGACTTGAACTATCAGAAGATATACAACAGATATAGAATATGGCAGTGACTGTTCTGGTTTTTCAGCAAGAACAGGGAGACAGACTCCACAAAAACTTGGAGAAGAGTTCTGCTTGTAGTCATGTTTTGTAATGTTGGCTTCAAGATCTGTTAGAAAATACATACAGCACTTCCTCATCTCTGAAACACAGCAGAAACACTGCTATAGATGGGACTGGAATCCCAAGCTTCTCGCAAGATTATCCCACTTCAGACTACAGAAACGTCTGCTGGGTCTTTCACGGCCAGTCACGCGCAGTGACTGGATGGCAGGTATTCAATATGCTAAGAAGAAACAGCATACTTGGGCACATAAAATACATAGGTATGTGCACTTTTTTAATGAAAAAAACAGCACGATGGATTGGTTGGATGGGGCTTTGAGCAACCTGGTCTAGTGGAAGGTGTCCCTGCCCATGGCAGGGGGATTGGAACTAGATGATCTATAAGGTCCCTTCCAACCCAAACCATTTTATGATTCTATGATCTTGAATTAATAGAAGAGATCAGTGGTTACTTGTACACTCTGTACCTTCGCTTTTGTTTGCACTGTCCAAGAAGTCTTTTATGCAGTAGTCTAGGTGTGTACATGAAACCTCTACCCTTGATGTTCAGACTGTCCAAACATGACCTACGGTAGCGGTGAGTCATATATATACCAGTGAACCTACCCCTCTTTTAAAGGCTGACTTTAAAGACAGAGCTGCCCCTTCAACACTTGGAAATAAAGCAAACTGTGCCTGGGACATGTGGCTGCATGGACAAAGAGATATGGACAAATTTGCCATGGACAAATCCATAACAGTAGAATGGCAATGTTGTCTTGGCAATGCCCTTGTGGCACTTCTGAATGATAGATACTCACCTGCTCGTTTTCTTTCTGTATGTTTTCTGGCTCTCAACTCTAACCTGATTCCAGACATTGCCTGGCTGGAATTGCTAAGTGTATCCTCATTTCAATGTCCCTTTCTCAGAGTTTGTCCACCTGCAAAGGACTGGTGATGAGCCCTTTTCCTCCTTCAAGATAGTTTGTTCACCCTTCCTTAGAATAATCACAGTGATGGACAGTAGCAATTATGGATAAGGTTTGATAAACATCTACAACATTTTCTCAGGCTCCAAGATCACATGACTCTTTTCATCATCACACTGAGGAACGTAGTAGATTAGGGACAATAATAAATGTGTTTTCCAGCCCAAGTCCCTTTAGAAGTCAGACCACAGACTACATGCTTGTCCTTCAGAAAATGGGATGATATTTTTTTTTCCCGTCTCTCTGCCAGCCCTCTTACCTCTGATTTCTTGCTGGTCTGGTGCTTAAATAGGACAACCCTTTCTATGAAAATTTATCTTCATGTGGTCTTTACCATGACCTGCTTTGCTGTTGATGTTCTAAGGAGACTGCTGTTTGTGGGATATTTCTGTTTGAATATTTCATGCTTAACTTTGAATGACTTAGAGACTTTACAGTCGTTGAGGAAGTCAGGGCTAAAAGAATTTTGAAATAACTTCTCTGTGAGAGTCCTTGAGTTGTACATAGCGTTGTGTAAACATTTAGGGGCGAACTAGGGGTGTTTTTTATTTAGATAACTTGGGCATCAGACAGCCTTAGACATGTTGATACCTGCTTTTCATTATACCTCACAGCATCTTCTGGTTGTGTTTCAGGGATGACTAAAGCGAGACACAAAGTACTGATGGCTTATTTGGGGAACTGCTAGGAGTGAGTGATACTGCTGGCAGGAGGCTTCTGGAGTTCTCCCACAGCTCCTTTATCCCAGCTCGAGTTTAGGGTGCCCTAATTCCCACCAACAAACAGCAGTTCTTCCTCTGCTGTTCACCACAGGGGAAAAAAAAATTAATATCCTGCAACAGGATGATTTCAGCTGGCTGGAGAGCCAAGTGTCTGTCTCATCAGAGCTGAGGAGGTGGCAAAGCATCAATCCCAGCACCCTGGGCTTGACTTTAGCTTCAGAAATGCCTCGAGCGTGTTTTGGGTCTCAGGTGAGCTATAAGGCTCTCCTTCAGGTACCCAAGAAAAGAAAAAATCAAATCTTAGAGATTTATTGAGGGAGCAGAACCTGAGTTTGGGAGATTGGCACAATAAAGCCAGTTTGGGTTTTGGCATACTGGATTCCCTCTGCAGGAAAGGAGATGTCGCAGCACAAGCTGCAGCCTGGCTCAGGGACAGAAAGAAGGAAGTTTTATTGCCAGCATTTCCCTGATGTTACCGTTTCTGCTGCGTTGTAAATCAGGTGTGACCAGGCCACAAGAATCAGGTTAATATATAGCCTGGCTTTTAGGTGCATATCTTGTTGTTCCTGTGCTCCCCAGTCTCCAAAAGATCATTGTCCTTAAAAATTACCTTCCTGGGAAAATCCACGGTTGAAGTAGGGTGTCTTCCATTTATGCTATGTCCATCAACACAGAGCAAAGCAGGAGGGTTTCGGAGCTCAAAATGGGTCTACCAGCTTAGATATTCTATTACACACTTATAGGGAGCAAGGAGGGCGTGCCAGTGGCCATTTCAGCAGCTAAAACCTGTGAGAGCAAGGGGAATGGATAGCAGTGCTGCCACAAGCACGCAGCTTCACAGCACGGTGGCGTGGGGAAGCAGGCCAGGACAGCTCGGAGGGTGCTGGGACTAACTCTGCTGAAGTTCATGGCACAATCCATCTGGTGGCCATGGACCAAAGCCTCACTCATGAGGGGCCTTTGACACACAGCTGCCTCTTGTCTTCAGAGGGAGCAGCCCATTGTGCTTTCAAAAATCTGCCCCGGCTGCTCTCAAAACATATCAAAGACTAGAAGAAAGGCCATTTTTATGGTGTGTGTCAGATCACCTCTTTCTTTTGCTCTGGCCTTTTCAGATATTGTTGCTGAGGTGGAGTTGAGCCAAGTATTGAATTCTGATGCCTGCTCCTTCCAAGAAACTACACTTTCAGCAATCAGCATAACAGATGTACAAAGATATATCCATATGGAGCTACTGTAAGGTCATGGGATAGCAAAGAAGCCTCACAGTGGATTAAAAGTATATATTTTGGGGAATTATGCTGATTTTCATTTTAAAATTTCAGGGTTACAAACAGAATCGTTTGGAGAATATGTAGGGATGTAAGTGATTAGCTCTTGTGTTGCAAAGGTCATAACAATCCCTGGAATTAACTATAACACCAAGTCCACTTTAGAGTTCATCTGAAGCATAGCTTTCAGATTATGACTTTCTTTTCTCTTGATTTAAGATTTCCAGGGAAAGAACATCTGTCACAAGGTGTGGGATACATAATCCCAATGATCAATTATCCCAGTCTTGCTTTGTGCTTTATTTCTGGGAAGAATTTGCATATCTTCTTCTTCCATCAGTTGATTCCTGCTATTTTTTGGTTGCTGAATGTAAGAGCCATTAGTTATGGCAATTTTGGAAGCTGGTGATTAAACAGTGGTGAAAACATTTGTAATGTTCTTTTCCATAAATTAAATAGACTGAATTGTGTGCATCTCTCATTCCCTAACTGTTTTCAGAATTCATTGATCCCTTTACAATTTTTCAGCTGCTTTCTAGGCAAGTGGATAGCAGAATGGAGCACAGCAGTAGTTGCAACAGAGCCAAACGAGAGGTTGTTTGGTTTCTTGATATTCTTCTGTTTGCATGCTTGAAATGTACTGATCACAGTAAATCACAATGGAATGATAGTTGCCGTAAACGTAAGACTTTTAGAAAAGTTGCTGGTTTCCCAGTGAGCATGGCCTGGGTTCCTCCCTCAGGGGTACAGAATCGTTCATTCGGCTTTCCTGGAGCAGGACCTGTTTTCTTATTCTTGACTCACCAGCAATTCAGGCCGCCAAGCATCAATGCTTGTCCTCCTCACTTACTGGTCTTTAAAATCTCTGTGTCATCTGTAACCATGGAGCAAGAGTGATTTTGCTTGTGCTGTGTGGTCACTGACTAAAAGTAGTAAATGACACCAGATGAGGACTGGTTCCTACAGAAACCCACACAAACCCACCTGTGTTTGGAAATGATTCCTTATTTACTACTGCAGCTGAACATCTGACCGCTGTCCAGTTGAGAGCCACTCGGCATTTGTCACATGGGTTTGTATTGTTGTCATTCTTTGATCCAGGAGGCAAGCTACTGCAGAAAGTTAAAGGTGATATTACCTCTGTTACGAAGTCCCACACCAGCCACCCTCTTGTCTTGGCCAAAATCATGCCTCTCTGGTACGATATACGTGTTCTTGTACTCTGCTGGAACTTCCCCAGCATTCAAAGATTTAAAGATTCAGCTTCAGTGATCTGAACAACCTTTTGGAAGACTCTTCAAAACTTGAATTCACATTAGCTTTCGTTAAACCTTCTCCTGTTATTTTTGTAACACAGGTTATTTCAAGGCCATATGATAGGAGTGGATGCTCCTTTACCTTTTTCTGTAGCACAGAAATGACTGTTGACTGCTACTGTGTTTTCTTCATTACTACTGATAACTCCACTGTGTCTGTATCATTTGTTTTTCTTAGCATCCTCAGAAAACCCCAATCCTCTTTATTTAGTGCTAAATTCAGTTTCTTTTTTCAATTGTCTATTATTTTCAATTTTAATTTCTATTATTGGTTAACAACTTCCGCACTTGGCTATGTGTTATAGCTTGGGGTTTTGGTGTTGTTTCAAGCGTATAGTTGCTCACTTCTCCTCTTTAAGCCAAGAGCTCTCAAAATTATTGAACTTTTTAAAAAAAATTTCTAGGTTATTTAGTAAAATGCTCTTAAATTATGATAACTCATGTTTTTATGTGGGTTTTTTTCCATGCTGTCAAATATTTTTAGCTGTGTGAAATGGCAGGAAGTAGAGTTAGATCAGTGGTTTGGACTGTGCATTTGTGATGTTCAAAACGAATAGCTAAAGCACTCGCATTTACCAAAGTTTAACCACTTTGTTTCTGTTTTGGTTTTGTGTTTCTTTGTTCTCTGCAAGATCGAGTCAAGATACAGCCTTTCTGAGTCAGGAAATGGCTGAAATTGTTGATGATAATTTAAAAACTATGGGCATATTTTAGTTCTGGCGGTTTGACACCTCCAAAACAAGATCTTCGCGCTGAAATCCTGGTTGTAATGCTGAATGAGAAAGCTGTATTAGAGAAGGATGCTTCAGGAGATCATTGCCTTGTTCACTCACATGATTTGGAGGTCTGTAGGAGATAATGACTCATTAAACTGTCCTGTATTTTTTCAGAGCATTGACTCATATATTTGTATTTGCTGCTGGGATGTCAATGACAACATAGTGCTGTATTTGACAGAAAAAGCTACTTCTTCCAATTAAAATCTCTCTGTATATGCAGTTACAGCCAAGAACAGATTTTACTGGTTTCCCCAGGCTGTCTCAAACTATTTTCCACCTTTCTCTGTTCGTTACTTTCTCTCTAATAACCTGTTTCTGTCCTGTGATATTTACATGCCGCTCCCAATAACATCTATAATTTATAAGCCTTACTTCCAGTGCACTGAAAGATCAAAATAATGTCCAAAGAGCATGATGCAGTCATCTCAGCTTTGGTATTACTTTATTTTTAGTTGTCCTCCCTGCACAGAGCAGCATGACATTTTCTGTCAGGTCTTGCTACCAAATTTATAGCCCGCATTGCCTGAGGCCCAAATGATTATGAATTTGTATTTTTGAGGTGGACTATTCACTAAAGCCAATCTGCTTAAGACTTCACTGAGATGTTAGTAATAATGACTCCTGAAAGAGCTGGTTTTTCCCACTGAATATTTTAGCTGCAGATTAACAATTTCACTTCAGCCTTTTTACATCTTTTTCAAGATGAGGTTGCCTTAAACACAACAGGGCAAATAGTAATGAAAGAAATATTTACTTCTTTTGTTCTTTCTGGTATCAGTTCCAGTTAGCAGTTCACTAGCTCTCGTTGCATACTTTTCTCAGCACTTCAGTTTTAAGAAAGAAGAGAAATGTCACCAGCAGGGAAGAAGAGTCAACCCGCTTCAGACAGCAGATGAGTGGCAGCACTGGATAAAGGGCCAAGTTTTCTAATTCCAGCATCTAAAATGCTGCTTGATGCCTTAAGTTGATATAGCAGGCTAAAAGGTATTTTTCTAACCTTACATATGCCCAACAGTTTCAGTATCTTCAGCTCCTTGTTGCGCTACTAAGAGCTGCTCTCCAGTGAGTTAAGGGGAGGCAAAGGACCAGCTGCTGCAGGGTGTGTTTGGCTGTGCCAAGCGATGCTGCCGGCTGTGGGGAAAGTTGGGATGCAAAACTGTATCTGCCCCATCCTAACCTTTCCAGAAACTGCTTTGCATGATACTTCCACAATTCCCAGTGCCCGATCACTGTCGGTTTTGTTGTGCACGCAGGAATTGAATGTGCAGCTGAGGCTGCTGAAGGACAACATTTATCATGGGACACTGCAGGTGTTATTTTTGTGGAAAGGGTTGGAGTTTGTTTGTGTATTTCTATTCTTACTTTCTGTATGAAACCTAATCTAAAGCACTTCAGTAACAGCTGGAACTGCCAGAGGATTTCTTTGAAAACTTTCATGAGATCAGGTGTTTTTTATAGATAAAACACCTTCCGACTTTATTGGAAATCAGAAGCCCTGATGATTATGCCATGCACTCTGAATTCCCTGGGGGGTTATTTTTAGGCCTGCCATTAACACTTCAAGCTTTAGCCTGTCAGCTCTCCAGTGGGCATTTAAGCTTTTCTGAAAAATGGTTGTGTGTTGGCTTCACAAGCCTGGTGATGTATTTGGCTTGGCATGCCCCAGCTCCTGGGCCGGCTGGCCGAGCGTGCCCACAGCACAGCGCCTCCAGGCACCCTCGCTGGGTGCGATGCCAAGCTCTGCTCTGCTCCGCCTCCTCTAACACAACCCCCTGGACATGGCCAGAGTCAGTAGGCGACTCAACACACTCAATAAAAATGTCCTGGCCTTTACTAGGCTTCTTGCACCCAGCAAGGGCAGGCGGGTTGGAGAGGGCAGGAAATGTGTGATGGGGGCTTTGTGAGATGATTGGGAAGCTGAAAGCAGTGAGTCCATCAAGAGGGAAAACATTTCTGGGGGAGCCAGGAGCAAAATGGAAAGGAGAGAGGA
>Ga0181612_116428_pt1 | contig 27352 bp, 12 predicted proteins | sample HoacroProtozoa21_FD_119630 | JGI IMG/M metagenome (GOLD analysis project Ga0181612, IMG submission 119630) | Hoatzin crop microbial communities from Cojedes, Venezuel. Combined Assembly of Gp0051906, Gp0051904, Gp0051908
AACGCAGACACCCTGGGAGATGCTCCAGGCTGGAGCATGCAATCTCCCATAGACTGGCACCACTTAAAAACCAGATAATACTTTCTGAGAGTAGTTGTATTTTGCCAATCTAAACAGGATGGGTACCTGGTGAATTTTTGTGACTTCTTGTTTTCATTGTTAGGTTTTGTTTTTTTTTTTTTCTGAAGACCTGTAGAAAAGATATTCATTGACCAAAGACTTTTCTTCTCCCTTCCCTCTTCTCACTGTGCCTTCTTTATACTTCTAATTTCTTTGTCTTTTCTCCTGTGAGTGTCAAGTAGGGAAATGCAAATTATCTGGTATCAGTATTGTACTTGATCTTGAGACTGCAGAATATGACACAAGTTGTTTAAAGTAGGGGCTTTCTGTTTTTTTGAAAAAAATTTTATGAGGGGTGGAAGGTTCAAGTACTATTTTCCTCTTTTTTGCAGTAGACACATTGATCACAAGAAATTTGTTTTTCATTGAGAAATATGTGAAAACTCTGCGCTTAATTGGTTTTCAGATTGGAGAAGACTTGGGAAGAGCTTGTGTTTGCCTAAATCTTGGATCAGGTTTGCAAGCTACCAAAACTGAGGCGTACTTTCGGGTTACAAACAGAACCTTTATTAGTTGAATTTTGTGATGTTTTCTTTGTTTTGCTTGGTACCTTTTAAACAGCTCCACTCATCAAACTGTCTGTAGTTCTGCTGAGGAAAAGAAATAGACATGTAACTGCAAAAGTCTATCAAAATTAAGCTAAGGACTTACTGGTAAATATTTGTTTAAGCTCGTAAATCCCTGTAATCTCTTATGCTTCAACTGTTCTTGAGCTACTATATCATCTTTTCTCTGCTTCTAATCAGTCTCACCCTGGGAAGTAGCACTGAGCTGACAAGTGAGTGTATGCAGAGCAAAACATTGAGCTTTACAGACAGCTGCTTATTGATCAGACAACTGCACACAATTTCTAATGCTGCTTTTTTTTTTTTTGAGAGGGAGTCAGAAATGCAGAAAATAGTTAATGCTGGATATCAAGCCCAAAGCAAATGAAAATACTCTAATTCAGTGTCATAAAATAAAGATTAAAAACTTAGATATTTTTTAAGGTATGTATAACTTATTTTATATATCTTATGCTTGCAGGCCTAAAGTCAAGCAAGAATAAAATAAAATACTGCTTTATAACTACAGAACAGGATTACTACATAATGAGAAGAGTTTCTGAAATTTCACTTCTGAATTGTTTATTCTGCAGCCAAGAAATTTTGGCCAAGCTGACTGCCTCGACTTAATGTCTTCAACAAAGTATAGTCATCAGTAACCTCAGGGTAAGAAACTTACACATAGGTCAAATATCCACACTTGAAACAAATGAAACAATTTATGTTGTGTTTCTGTGGCATTCTTTGATTACATTCTTTCAGGAATTTAAAAACATAATACAGTATCCTATTCTTGAACATTTCTGCTTTGCTTGATCTGCTGCTACGATGCTGCAGGTCAAAAAGGGGACCTGAGGACAAAGTGACTAAGGAAACAGAGCTGTCACAAAGCAGTTAAATTGGAGAACCCCAACATTTCACATTACAGCATGAAATATCTCATCCTAACTTCTCATACAAATGAAATGGGCTGTTCCTCTTTTTGGCAGAGAAAGAAGAATAGAAAATGGGGACAGTATTAATTAGAAGAATTCACTGGCTGTTCATTAAACAGTGTTTATACCAAGAGTGTCTGTCGTGCTTTTAGCAGTCAGCTTATTATTTTATGAGGTTTTTTTATATTTGCAAGTCTTTACACAAAACTGAGGCCACTAAGTTACTTGAGATTCCTTACCTCGCTGTGCTTGGCTCCTTGCATGTATTGTCCACAGATGAAACCACTGTAGATGGTCTGAGTTGCTGAAGAACAGTCAAATAGCTCAGCTGTTCCTCTGGATCTTTGCATTAGGCTGAGATTAACATGAATAAATAGGCTAAGTCCAACCACTGCAGCTGTGGCTGCTTGACTGGAGACACTTTCACAAGCTGGAATAAGGTAGCGCTGAAATAAAGGTCTGTGTAACAGCTGCATCTCCACAGTTGTTAAAAAGAAACTCAGGCCAACATTTTTTTATTTAGGTTTTGGGTTGCTGTGTTTTTTGTAAAGATTGTCAGGCTTATGTAAGATATATCAAAGTGTTGCAGCTTTAGAAAGTTTTACTAATGGAATTATGTTTCAAATTTATTTCTGGGAAAAAATCAACTATAACAGCAAGCTGAACTGTTTCCACTTCTGTGTCCAGGCAGGTCTGTCTGTATGCAGCTTATGAAAAGTGTTTGTATATAAATAAGCTTTAGAAGTCTTAAAAGGAAAAGTTTTGCAATCAGATTATTGGGCATTTCTAACTGGTATGAAGTTATAAAGACTTCTGGACTGAAAATTTCATAATCTCATGCTTTCATTGTGTACCCTGTGGCAAAATGCTACAGCCTTTGGTGCTTTCAAAATATCAACTGTTAGAGAAAGCTGCAAGAAATTTAGTAGCAACACTGACTTCCAGGAAGCACAGTTAACTTGCGCCAGGCACCTTGCTCTGGGTTCTCCTTGATTCAAGATAAACAGCTCGGTCCTTACCTGTGATGGACTAAAAGATTGTCTTCATGCTGTTGTGTCAGTCTGTGGTCACCTCTCTGGACCACAGTAAAGCGTGTTGTGTGAGGCATGGTCTCTGAACTCATATAAACTAAAAAATTCTCTGCTCTAAGGGATGGGTATTTTTTTTTTCTAAAACAGGCAGCAAATTAATATTTCTACACAAAACAAAATGCTTCATATCCTTCTTTCCTTGGAGACAGATGAGAAATAGATGTAGTGAATGTTAATCACATTGCTTGATGCCTTGAAAGATGCTCAAATGCTGAGGTGAATGAGCAAGCTAGAAAATAGAAAAAATATTTTTCTAGAAGAGAAACTTGCCACAAAGGAACATTTCTGACTAGGCAGCACATGCACATGGAAATCTTTAACGGCAACCAAAAAAGTTGCAGCTAAACAAAAATTACTTTTTAATGACTGTGAAGTGTGAAGAGAATTCCAGCGTCCAAATGCCTTCATGATCTTCCCAGCAGAAGGATAAAGGAAGGGTTTGTTCATTACAAATTTTCAAATTTTATTCTTTAAGAAAAATAGGGGTCCAGCAGCAAATTAATAGTAATACAATATCTTTGAAGCAATAGAAGTCGTGACAGCCTAGAGAAACTGTGAAGTGTTCAGACCGGTGTAGTTTAAAATGGTGGTGAGGCTGAAGTGGAGTATAAAACAGATCTGAAAACCAGGAGCTTCATAGAGCTTCAGTCTGGCAATGGCCCTTGACTAGGCATTCTGTATTTTTCAGAGTGTGACATTAGTTTGTGTGGCTACCCTTCTCCTGGTAACAAGAGCAGTGCCAGGAGGACTGCTGGGCTGTCAGATCACACCAGCAGTCACCAGCACACTCTTGGCCAGTGACTACTGACTCTCTCCTAAAGAAGTTTGGTGTCAGTGATGCCCAGCAGACACCTTCTTCAGCTCCCAGGATGTGGCCACCACCTCCCGAGGGCAGGAAGGTTTAATGGCATGGGCTCACGTTGCCCCATACCCATCACCCTCAGCACCAGAGAGCTGTCATGCGCAAGTCCAATTTACTTATACAGATGCGATGAGACATTCACAGCTCATCTGTTATTTGCAGGTCACGGTTATCACTCAGAAGCTGCTTCATTGTGTCGTGGGTCCCAAAGCAGAACCCCAGTCCTGTCCACCACCGTGCCTCAGAGCATCAGCCTGCGCCCTCAGCACATGGGTAGCCACAGAGCCGCCGTCCATCCTGCATCTCTCCCTGGCTGCCAGTCCATCAAGCAAGGATAACTGTGAAGGTACTAAGGCAGGCTGACCCAAAGAGCGTGGTGATGAGGAGGTGGCATCACCGTGAGGACTCCTGGATTCTTACAGGGGAGGAAACTGCTGGTAAGCTGAAGCCTGTAACTTCATCCCCACGGCTTGTACATGGGTTGAGCTTCCCCACTCTAGAGCAGAAGTTATCACCAGTTCCCTCCATGCTCTGAATGCATCATTACTTTTTAGCAAAATTTTCTGAAAGCACAACTTAAATTAAGGAATATTTCTGTATTTGGTGCCTCCTGCAACAACAGTACAGGTATTGAAGTCTTTTGCTAGCGTAAAGAGCAAATGACCTGATGGCCTTTCTGTTTGAAGATATGTCATTTCCTTTATGTCCTCTTGTGTGTGGCTTCAGAAATAGTTAACAGTGGGAAGACTATTTGTATTGCATTAGCCAGAGTTAGGAGAAAAATGCATTTATGGATCAATGTAATCCAGTCATTGGTTTATGGTTGCAAAGTCCTTCAGGGACTGTCACAAATTCCCAGCTGTCTGTGAGTGCTAGATTTTGCAATTGCATCTCTGAGCTATCTGCAAGGCATGTAAAATCATATATAGCCAGGCAGGTCTGTGACTTCACATTTGTAAAAGCTTCAGAACTTTTTCAGCAAGGATGTGCAATAAATTAAGCTCAAGAAATTTGCCTGTGAAAAATTTGCCACTGAAAAATACAGATCTTCGGTAAATCTTCCATGGGTGGAAGCCTCTTTAGCAGAGGTAGAGCTGAGCAAATGCAGGCAGATATTAAATACTGATATTATTATCAGCCCTCAAAAACTTATTTTTCTAACCTTTTTATGTTTGTGAGTGTGTGTACCCATAATTTTTTAAATGACGTTCTGTTGATATTCTTGAAAACTGGAGAGAAATATTACATCTGAATCGATTAAAAAAAACAAATAAAGCCATCTAACTTTCTTAAATATTCTCCAATTCAATATACTATGACATAAGGATAAGATCTGGTACTTAGCAGAAACAAAGGTGCCTTGTGTAGGATCTTTGCCAACATAACAGAATATGTTTGGGAAGTGGCAAGGGCAACATTAAAAGAAGATAAATTCTCCACAGGTAAGATCAGCCCATCTGTTTGCTTCTAGTCTGGGAAGTTGCCCAGTATACCTGGGGGAGCAGAAAGGTGTATTTCTGTAGTGTGAACGTGTGCGGATAAGAGAATTACATGAACTGGAAAACAAAAAAAAACCCTGAGACAGCTAATGACCATACATGGTATCTCTTTGCATCATCAGAGTGTAACAGACAAGAATCACGGATTACTACTGGTATTAGACAAAGGGCAAGAATTTCAAAAGTCTCTCCGAGACTTAGACGACTAAGCCCTTGAGGCATTTTGGAAACACAACAGAAGATGCCCATATACTATTACGGTAAGGACCATAGAAATTTCTCTCTTGCCCTTTCTCTTTGTGAGTTAAACCTGTACCAATGAAAGCAAAAATAAGGACTTCCTCATTGCATGTACATCTCCCCTTCCCTCCCCTTGTTTCATGAAGTCTTCCTCTACCAGAAAGCACAAGTATTTTTACTAAAATAAATAAGAAAATAGTGATATGTAGATTATCCTTCCTTTTAAGATGTCTGCAAAACAATCAGCCTAACTTGCTGGCAGCTACATTGCAAAGACTGTTTTTTAATTTATTGACTTGCCTAGAATCACCCCTAAATTATTTTTTTTAACCACAATCTATATAGTGTTTAAGGCTCCATTAAACCCACTTCTACAGCTATTGTTTCTATGTTAACATTTTTATATCGGTTATCTAAAATATAACATGAAGGACGCTTCATTGTCATTACATTAATCTACGTACTTATATATGTGTAAACAGGATTTATCATCTTAGTTACACCTTGGTTTTGACCCTTTGCTTAGAAAATACTTAGTGTTAAGTTCTAAGTATGAGGCATTAGCATTTGTACTAGCATTAGTATTAGTGCTAATGCTCAGTAATACTGAATCTTCTTTGTAGGTGAAGTCACAAAGCATTAAGATCCACCAAAAGCTTCCATAACAGAGCAGAGCTGCTACCCTTCTAATTTCGAGTAAATTTTGACCTTAGTCTTTTAAATAAAAGTGCCATTAGACACACAGGATATATATAAAAATTGTGGTTTCTGTTTTAGTTTCCAAGCAAGTAATACACAGGAGCTGGCAGCTGGACTCCCTAGCCGGTAATGTGCCACCTCTGCACTTGGATTCATGCATCAGGCTTGAAGCAGTGGTTGAGGACTAACCATATGATAATCCTTCAAAATGGAGTTATCACGAATTTGGGCCCCCTTAACCTCAGTTACAGTCTTCATACTCACACCACCTCGGCACTTACCTCCATACTCCCCTAGGTCAGAATTTGTTCCTCTAAGCGTACATAGTCTGAGCTGAGGACCCACAGAGTGCCAAAGAGCATTAAAAATCCACAAACATAAAGGTGTCTACTGCTCAGTTTAACCTGAGTTCTGTCAGTTTCCGCAGACCCTGAGAAGGCTGAAGTTTTTGAAGCCTGTGAAAAAGCTGCTGGAGAGAACAAATAACATTTTCTCATTGAGAAGCATAGCTTTTTTGAAGTGCTTGGTGCTGAAAAGAGCAACAAGGTCTTCCTCAGGCCACTCAGGAAGTAAGAAAAGAGTTAATACTGCTTTTTGACAAGTTTACAATGAGACTTAATAGTGGCTTATACAAGAGAAAATATTTAGAAATTATTTTCACTCCTAAAATAAAGCTACCTCTGGTAGCAGTGCAAGACACACTAATAGATTAGGTATGTAATATAAATTACAGTTAGCCTAAAAGAGAACTTTTTAAAGTGCTATCTATTTAAGCGGTTGATTGTATTTTGTTCCGTCAAGAGCTGTTGACACTACAACAATATGAATACTTCTACTTCTAACAGAACTAAGAAGAAACCTCCTGAATTTGATGGTTTTTTTGTATTTTCAGTGGTTACAGAAGTAAGTCTTCCTTCAAGTTGTTCTAACAAGCACAGCAGAAAATCACTTAATCCCTTCTGAATATAAAAAAAGCTGTTTTCTTCTGCCCTCTTCCTAGATGCAATCTCTTGCACAATGTTCATGCTCCATGGACTTTTTTTTTTTAAATCACTATCAGTCATCTCCGTATTCCATTCTTCATTTCTTACTTTTTTTAAATAAATTTTTGTTTCTCATCTTTGATCTGTTTAATAAAAAAAAAACAAACTATAGAACAGACAATCAGAAAAAGAAACTGGCATAAAGCCTAATCCCACCAAAATCAACAAGACCAAGAATTCATCAGCAAGATCTATCACATGAACCACACCCGCTCCAGATCGATAGCAGACAAACTACTCTGGCTACTGGGACATTCTCTGTGAGTTTACTGGTTAACAGAAAGCTATGTTAGTGCTGGTACTCATGCATTTTCTGACAATAAACCTATTAAATAATGTTTCTGGGTACTTGCACTATAAGACCTATTAATCTAAATGAGTCTTGGCACTTGAGTTTAGTTGATAGACCACATTGCTGCTGCTCTTTGTGCTCAGTTTCAGAGTCCTTCACTTCGGACTTCAAATATAACAGATTTTGGGAAAGATGAATCTTTTGTTTCAAAGCTGCATTTAGTACAGTAATGAAGAAGAAAAAGCCTAAGTTCTCTTCTCCAGCCATCTGGAGTTCAGTCCTCTCTCTCTTAAATCCGGCTGTACCTATCTTCAGAGTTAAATTTATTTGATCTCTTGGATTCTTTAACATCTTCCCTTCCTATCCTATTCCGGCTCCACTTCCTCAAGGGAAAAAAAAGATATAGACAGAAAAGAAAAATGTTTAGGGTCAGCTCAGTACAGTAGAATTTCTTCCATTTCAAACCCTTCTCTATTTTGCTTTGTGGCCCGTGGCTGTGAAAAGGGGCACAGCTTCATGCTCCTAATGGAATAAAAATGATGGTGCGCTGCTTTTTACTACCCTTTCTTCATCCCCAAAACAGAAAAACAATAGACCTTTGCCTCAGAGAAATTACAGTGGAGATGAGTTTGGCCATGTGTAATAAGATGAACATTTTTCTCTTTTTAACTGCACAAACCTTCTCTCTTTCCAATCAAAATTTTAAACTGATCTTTCTATAACATTTACATTGATAAGCAACTGAGCTTTTTAATAATTTACCCAGGTTGCTGCAAAAAGTAGGGGGAAGGACTGGAAGTTCAAAACACGAAGGAGAAAAGTTAATTTAAAGTGATGTTTGGTAAAAAGTCCCCTCTGAGAGCCTGTTGTGTAATTGAACAGATTAAGAGAACTGACAGTAACTTCACGGTATGCCTAAGTGGAGGTCTCTACGGGTCAACTCTCGGATCTTGTGCCGACACGTTAAACAAGTTTGTCAATTTTCCATCAGATTGATTTTTCTCACAGGTCTGGAAGCCTCGTCTCATTTCATCTTATTTCCACAGGGGTTCTTAACATTGCAAACTGCCGTTTACTTTTGTCTCAAAGTGTGAGGAATGATTTTTATCTCTGAGTGGCAATCACGGCAGGCAGCTCCAGCTCTGCTTATAGTGCTGCACATTGTCCTCCCTCACCAACTGGGGTTTCTTTTGTGTTTTTCCGCTCTTTGGGAATGATGTGGATTTTTAGAATACATTTAAAATAATTATTAACAGAATGTACTTAGGGCAGATGTCTGTAGTCGCTGACGTGAACAAAAAAAGCAACAGAAACTGTGGGGTTTTTTCTTTGCAGTTTTCAGCATAATGAGGGGTCAGCCTGAGAAAATATGATGTCTCTGGGAAGGTCACGGGGAAGAGTATTAACCTCTTTTTACATTTCCATGTCTATTATCCCCTCCTGTTAATGTCAAGGGAAGTTATGTGCACAAAATAAAGAGAGAGCATGCTTCTGAATAGCTGAATGCTGCTGAAGATTATAATGGTATATATTTGGATTAATTGCACTAATGACAAGAATCTAGTCTTACTCTCCACCAAGTTAAACAAGAGCAAAATTTGTCTGCAAGCCTGTGGGACATGATGATATTCTTATATGGTTGTACAACCATGCAGTCCCCTTGACTCAAATTAAACTACTCTGAAGTTAACCACTAGGTTGACTTAATGAGCTCTTGTTGGAAGAAGACTGCTGTTTATATCAGTGTTATGAGGGTAAAATCACAGGACACCCCAAAACCCATGCTTTCTCTTGCCTGCAGCTCTGGTAGTCTTTTCCACTTGTGAAAACTGTCTGTAGTGAATCGTTAAAGCTATAATTACTGCCATGTTTGTAAGGATTTCTCACAAGCATCAGTATCTCTGTCAGATACAAAGCAATGAGCCTGATTCCTACTTTCTTTGGTGCTACTTGCTTAGTTCTGCCAATAATATGGAGAGACTCATCATCCCTTCTTTTGGATCCTTATGTGATGTCAAAGTTTTAATACAAATGTGAATAAGGTCCATTTTTCTCTGAAATGTGATACACTTGATCTAATTAAGTGATCAAAGACAATGCGAAAAGTTACCAAATCATTCACTGTTTTAAAATATTTGCCACAACTTTAGAAATCTATGTAAAAATCAAAACAAAACTTGCAGTGATGATTTTTGCCATCAGCATGGCTAGAAAGCAAAGCAGACCTGAAGACTGACAGCCCAGAAGGAACTACTGGATGCCAGCCCAGCACTGTCCCCTGTCAAAAGTCTTTCCACGGAGCAGGCGTGTCTGTGGCCGTGCTGGTTGCTCAAGGTGTAAGGAAAGAGGCGGGTAACCCGGGAAAGGCCCAGGGACCCCTGTGGTTGGAGCCACACGAGACTGCCTCTAGCCTTCGCACTGCAGAAGAGGTGGTGGAGACCTGGCCACCACGTGCGGGGAGAGCTGCTGCCTGGGCAGAGGCTGGGGCAGGATGGGGACATGCCCTTGAGGTCAGCCCGTGGGGCATGGTGCTGGGGAGCCCAGGGCAGAAAGTTGGGAGCTAAGGTCACATGGTGTTGAGGGTGTGAGGGACTGGGGAGAGGTCAGGGGCTGAGTGGTTCTGCCCTTCCTCCCTCCTTCCCTCTTTCCTTCCTTGTTTAACCTTTAGCAGACAGTAACGATCCAAGGGTGCTTTTCCTCGGAGGGTTATTACTCCCTGCACAATCCACACAGTCCCAGATGCTCTCAGGGAATTGACTTGCCAGAGACAGACATGTGTTTAATGATTTAACCTTAAAAACCTCTGCTGAATATTGCAAATAGCAGAAAAAAATGAATAGGTAATAGATATCTCTCTTCCCCCCCCCAAAAAAAATGACCTTTCTCTAGTTCTATTTTACATTCTTTTGCTACAGCTAGTAGGTGCCCCCCCAAAAAAAAGACCTGAGCAAAACACCTCCATATCCACATTGTATGTGAGTGAGATACCTGACCATAGTGAGGGATGATTTTGTTGTGCCAGTGGTTGTGCCCATGACAGGACAGTGTAGTTTGCACGGGTTGGCCGAGCACATGTCATTTTTTGGCAAATCCTCTGGACAGTCTTCTGGATAAGCACTTCCTTTTAGCCTGGATTTGCAAAGGAACAGGCAAATGTCCTTGTTACAGCTTGATATGAAAATACACAACAGCAGACTGTGTTAGTAGAAAGGCATGTAAACAAGTATTGACAGGCTTTTGATCATGGTGTAGATGCCCCGAACAACACTGCCTGACATGGTAATCTGTTGCAGAGATACTTCAGTGAGATAAAGTGAGATAGTTTAATGAGCTTTAAAATATAAAAACAGGGGTTTTTTTCAGCTGTTACCAGTTTCTGCAGAAACACTTCCCCAAAGCTGAGCCTTCACCACGTGAATGAGGAACTGCTTTCACCACAGCCAGCCTACCAGGAGGACGGGTCTCGGTAGGGTGCCCCAGCCCACCTCCCCTCTCCCACCTACCTGGTCACCTTTGCCCAAGGGAAAAAGCCCCTTCCACTGTGCCCACGCAATAGCAATAAGAAGTCACCGTGCCCAGGCCCTAGGCTGGCTTGTAAGAACCAGAGAACGGGGTTTTTTTGTGGACTTCAGGTATATCCCAGAAACAGAAAATCGCAATCTTCTGGTTATTTAGGCATCTCAAACCTGGTACGAATGTTTAAAAATCTTATGAGAAGTTGACTGCAAAGTTAGCTTAATAGACACTTCTCACAATTAAATATTTTGGACATCTTACATTTTTCACATAATTCCAACAATAATTAGATCACAATATGGATTAATTTCTTGTCACATTCAATTTTTAGTGGCAAGATGTTTTGAGGGAGCAGAACACAAAAACAAGTTGCTGACATTTGTAAGCTCTCCCTTTTGTTGTACACGCAAACATAAAATAGCTGACATTTGGGTCTTTCATCCTTCCTTTCCTGCTTGTTCAGTGCAAATATTATCCAGACAGATGTTTTGAACAAATATCATATTATCTGCAAACACAGATATATAAATCTCATTGCACTGGTCAGCAGCTCAGGACCAAACTATCCTCCTGACTGAGTACGATATGTAAGTTACCTTGGGGTAATTGGTTTCCCACTCTGTTACATTAGGGTCCCACTACTTTCTAATCATATAAAGTTTATTTATTTATAGGTAGCGATACTGTATTAATACCAAAAAGGTAATTAAATTGTATTCATATATTTTTATGAGGTGGAACTGCAGGAGGATTTACAAGCAAATTCATGACACATTTTTCTTATCACTGTAATTGTACAAACATAATCAAGCTTAGTTTTTTCATCTGTTTTTGGGGTGGAATGGGGTGCTGAAGTTCACAATTTTATGTTCAGTGGGAGAACCACAGCCTCTGAAAATTAGTGAGAGCTATGCCTGCTAAAAGTCCATAGTTCCCAGTGCAAATGTACTCAGCAGTGCATTTCTTCAGAATTTCTGTCTTAGCACTGTCATCTTTTAAAAAATACTGCAGGAGAGCTGGCTAGTGCCAAGAGCATCTGTCCTGTGCATTTATTGCTGAATACTAAATGCTCCAGTCTCTCCAGAACGCTTTAAAAAAGAATACTGCTATTTTATGCTTTAAGATTTTTCCTGGTATGTGAAAACATGAAGAACCAGAAAAATTTGTGCTTTGCTTTAATGACAAGCTGCGTTAAGTAATACGATGGCCTCTGTGGTGACTTCTGTAAGCACTGCCAACGCTCAGCATATCCCAGGATCAAGTGTCTCATGAGAAAGGACCAAATTGATTCACTGTTTCCCACTTTCTTATTGAATGCTTTTGTTTTCCTGCTTTCTTATTGAATGCTTTTATTTTCTTTCATAAGCAAGTAAAACTCCAATCATATAAAATGAAGAGGTTATGGAGAAATGGCAGAAGTAGCTAATTAGAAGAGCCATTCTCCTCTGGGAGCTGATTCTGGAAGAACTGCACAATTTAAGGCCCTGATTCAGGGACATATGTCAATACTGTGGATAGTGCTTAATCATGAAATCAATACTTCAAATTAAGCACATGTGCTTACTACTTGGCCAGGAGCTGGTTTGCAATAAGCATTTCCATACTGTTTAAGAACACAGTGCTAATTTCCTTTGAAACCTTTTCTTATCTTATTATTCAACTCTCTACAGAGCTGCTTTCCCCTCATGAGCCTCAGTAAAATCTGAAGAGACTGTTACCAGTTGTGACTTTGAACCACTTGGAGAGGGTAAACCTTTGGCGAAACATTTAGCTTTGGATGGGTTTACAAGCCTTGACTTCCAGACTCATCCTCAGCAGCTAGACATCGGCGGCAGTGGAGGATTATTAAACATATTTTCTTGTGAGCAGCAAAACTGGCCAGGAACTACTTATGATTGAGATCTTTTTCACCTTTCTGGTGGTATCAGCAGGCGGGAAAACATAATTTATATGTTTGGCTCACTTAGGTTTTGTCAGAGTGTGGGCTGTGCAGCCAGTGTGGCGGGTTAGCCACAGCACAGGCAGAGACACCACAGCAGACTGAAAGACTTTCAGCCTCTGCTAAACTCTAGCCTGCAACTGCAGAAGTCGAGTGGCAAAAAAAACTTGTAAAAGCCAAAAAAACCCCAACCCCAAACCTATGAGAGCAAACCAGAGTTTTGGATGCTGAGACTGACCATTAGAGATTCCAAACTGGTCCATGTTGCACTGAGGCTTTCTTCTTGCCTTGCCAGACTTCGGCAGCCTGCAATACCACACCCGTTGTTTATCCTGCAAGCTGGAGACCAAGCTCTTTGTGCCAAACCCACTGCATTTACTCCATCTTGGAGACGCTAGTCTGACCCTATGCTGGTCAGGAATCCAAGGCACAGAAGTTTGACTGTATAAAGGGCAGGCAGTTTGGGGAAAAAAAAAGCATACATTTCTTCTAGTTCTGGGCTTTGGTATAGATGAGACAGAAATTGAACATGTGATAAAATCCGACTAAGCTAAATATGTGTGTGTATAAAGGTACAGGCCAAGGGCAGGACAGAGGTCTGACATCTGAAATAACGAGACATCTGAAATAATGAGCCAACTCAGATACAATTGTGCATGGAAACTCTGATAGCGTGCAGTTCAAGTGACATATTTTGTGAATGTCTGTAGGGCAGCTACTCTTTCCCAAGCAGGACAGTTCATTTCAATGTGGCCACTGCAAGAAGAGCACATGTCACTGACTTACTATTCATTTCATGCTTGCACATGCATGCAAGCATGCTTGCTTTCAGTAGCCTGATGCTGGATCTCCTCCTTCTGCAAACCAAGCTGATTCTTCACATTTGCTTCAAAATTACCAAGTGATTCATTCCAGCATGCTAGTGATGGCAGAATACCAGCCTGAGGACACCTGTAGCAGCATCTTCTAGAGCTAAATGCACAATATGTATTAAATCCAATTCACAATCTCACACCTGAGACAGTATTAATGGGGAAAAAAATTAGGTTTAGCTGACATATAAAGCCCACCCAGAAATACCAGTCTGTGAAGAACAGTCCCTTGCCTGTTTCCAGGGGCATGGAGCTGCGATGAAGCCTTTAGCATAGCCAGTGACAATGTCATGTTATTGGCAGTCTACCCCAGCTACTTGTGGTCTCACCATTTGGAAACAAGCTATGAAGACCTCATGCAGAGATGCTGTCTGCTTGGTTATTATTAGTTACCTGGTATGGCTACCGTTGTAGTCCTAGTATCTTTCGTCACGTTGCGGTACATGCTCACATGCTGGAAGTCAGGAGTAGTGCATAGATACAGTGAACACTATTTCTGCAGTGGAGTGGGGCTGCAGCGCTGAAACCGCGCGTTGAGGGCTGCAGGGCTGACTGTGGGGTCAGGCGGCTATGGGGCTGTGGTGGGCTGACCTTGGCTGCTGCCAGGTGCCCACCCAGCCACTCTCTCATTCCCCCTCCTCAACGGGACGGGAGGGGAGCAATAAGACGGAAAAGCTTGTTGGGTCGAGGTATAGACAGGGAGATGACTCATCAGCTACTGTCAGGGACAAAACAGACTCAACTTGGGGAAAATTAATTTAATTTATTGCCAATTAAAGTAAGATTGGAAACTGAGAAAGAAAGACAAAAACCAAAACACCTTCCTCCCCCACTCCTTCACCCAGGCTCAACATTCCCGACTCCTTCGCCCCCTCCCTGGAAGTGATGCAGGAGGATGGAGAACTGGGGTTGGTGTCGGTCCGTGACAGCTCCTCTCTGCCGCTCCTTCCTCCTCAGGTAGCTTTCTCTAGGTTCTCTCTGACTGGAGACAGGCCCCAGGCGGCATTTTTGGCCAGCCCACCTGAGCACACAAGGCGGCTGCATAATGGCGTTGCCAGGGAAAGCAGCGCATGCCTTGTAAACAAAGACTTAATAAGTGCCAGCACTCTCAAGACCCAATGGGAGCTTAAAAATGAATATGTGCACATTTCCTTCCCTTCTGGGTTCTGTGGAGCTGTTTGCAAGAGGTTTGGAAAAGTGGGTTTTCCCAGCGGGAAGCAGATCTCTGGTTAGCAATCAATAAAGCAATCCTTTAATATTCCTCTGACTGGGCAAAAAAAGAGGTGCGTACTATAAATTGGTATTGAAAGGACACCGTCCCCCCTCCTCTGAGGAAGTGCCTGTGATAGAAAAAGATGGATAAACAAATAATCCTCTGGTTTTAATGAACACATCCATTATATCAGCAATAGTTATGGCAACAGGAATTATGTACTTTGAGGCAGCATCTCTTGTGCCTTGTAAACACCTCAGCCTTCTGTCAGGGCCCCCGCTGGGGCTATTTACAGCTTCAATATTACAAGGTAGCTACTGTCTAATTATACACAACTGGATTGGTTTCTACCACTCAGGTCCTTGGTTAACCCTTAATAATAATTAATTTTTTACTGTTACGCTGTATATCAACTTAAAACTTTCAAGATGCTAAGGTGTCCCAGCAGAGTAGAAAACCTATTAAGATATCAAGACATGCAGGCTTTGCAACTTCTGTTTTCGTTAGTGGTAAAACGGCCCTTATAAAAATAAAAAAAAAAAAAAAAGAAGAAAAAAAAAGAGAAAAAAAGGGAGCAGCACAAAGTCATTGGAACAGGGACTCAGAGCTTATACAACAGCACTTGCATTGCAAGAGGCCTGTTGTCCTCATTTGCTTTTAGGGATTTTTTAGCAAAGAATTAGGCTGCACTCAGGAATTGGTTCCAACATACGAGTGTGTTAATCAGATATACAGTAGGCAGTCAGTGTATGACATGCAGCCCTGGCTCCTCACTGCTAAGCTCGGAGGGATTTTTATTTGTCCTGTCAGCGAGGGCTGCAATTTTTGCGTGGGCATTTATTTAAGTCTTCTTGTAAACGGAAATGGTCCGCTTAGAGGAGACAAGGTGAAGGCAAGGGAATACCTGCTGCTAACGTAGAATAGTTCTTTATACTGATGTCCTTTGAACCAAATGGTCAGAATTACTCTCAGGTCCAGACCAAGAGGGCGACTGGGACCTTCTGCTCAACCTGCACCCACAGACTACACCTTTACACTAGGAAAAGTTGAAGCAGTAGAAAAAAAAAAATATTTATCTATTTGTCCCAGCATTCCTCCTTTTCCTTCCATAGCATGTGATTAAAACAATAGGCTGGGCTCTCCTTTCTCTGTCACAGGTTGTAATCAAGCAAATCGGGCAATATGCATTTCTCTCAGTCCAGGAAGCATTCGGGGATACAGAAGAACAGCTGGTGAGAAGTGAATGTGGAGCCATTTGACAGGAAGGAAGATCTACCCCTGAGAGCAATTCAGGAGGAAATAAACATCAAAATGAATGACTTACAAGGCACTGTAACCTCATTTGTTGGCAAATTGGATACTCTTACCACACATATAAATATTCCTGAGCAGATATCAGATCTTGTGGGCTCACAGCTATTAAAACTGCACAGTTTTAACAACATACAAGGAGAGGTTGAACAAACATCTTAGCTGTAAAACTCATTAATAAGCCATCATAAAACAGTAAATTTGAGAGTATAAATGCTAGAAAATCAAGTCAGGTCTCACAGTATTCACACATGGATGAACAGAGGAAACAGCAGGGAGAAGAGCACCTAAGACAGGGCAAAATAGCTCTGCTGGTTGGACTGTGAAAGGACGGGATGCTCCTGCGGTACAGAACAGGTCGTCGGTGCTCTTCAGCAGGAGGCAGGCCCCAGGACGACGCATCGCTCATGGCTGAAGGGTTTGCATGGGATGCATGGGATGCACAGGCCTTCTGGACTGAGCCCTGCTGCAGTTTGATAAGCTCAGAGTACAACAGCGGGGAATGACGTCTAGTGTCCGAAGCTGAGAGTAGGTAAAAACCAGGTGGACTGGTAGATTCAGAGCACTATACCCAGAGTGGGACTGTGGTAGATCCTGGAAGGAGAGACTGCTAGAACAGGAGGGCCCTCAGATTCTCTTGCACATGCCTTCAGGCTAAGGTTGACAAAATATGTTTTCCTTTATCACTTAAAGGGAAAGGAATTAAAGGGAAAATAGTCTATTTTGGGTCTCTCCAGGAAGAGAAATATAGATTAAGAGCACAGCTTTATTAGCTGTGGGACCCATTTCTAGAACTCTGTGTTTTAACCAGGAAAATAATTACATTTATTAAATAAACCTTTGGGTATTCATTCAAATTTGTTTTTCCTCCTTTACGTTTAAAGCTTCAGCAACTGTAGCAAATGCATGTAGAAGTGTGTGTCAGCCCTGACAATGCAATTTACATGATGCTTGTGTTGCATCCTCTCTCTTTAAACCCAGGAGAGAAGGCTGTGATTAATTTAATGGTAATGCTTCCTGCATTTATCAAAATGACTAAAGCTAGGGTTTTTTCTGTGGACGCGTGAACATAAAATGTTTATTGTCACATTTTCAAAAGGCATACTTTTTAGAGATAATAGACTTTTCAACACACAGTTGCTGCATTTCTGAGCCTAGATCAGATAACATTAATTGTGTAGCTACTCATTTGCCCATGCAAATGTGGCCACTGGATGTCTACAATGGTGTATGAATGTGATTGTATACTAAGTGAAAACCATTCCAAATTCAGCCTGATGTACCTGAAACTATACAAGAACGAAGAGCTTTTTATACAGCTCTGCCCTACTGATATATTTAGTTTCCATTTCTTACGTTCATTACAGGGAGATCTTGCAAGTTGTATGAGCCTCCCTAAATTTGCTAATGGACTTATCTACTAAAGCAGGACCTTGAAATATGCGTGTTCATTTCTCTGACTGAGTATTCTTTATCATTTTCTTCTTTGCAAAACTGCATATTGCTTAAATTTGTTTAGCTAATTTCCAAAATAATTTTGCTTTAGTTTTAATTTTTCATTTGTAAAATGTGGGTCAGAGGTGACAAGAAATATTTTGAATGTCCCTAAATATTATCTCACAAAATTTTGTATCAACACACCAAGCAAAAGGCAGGGTAGAGGGAGGAATGGGACAGAAATAGCAAAAAAGCAGCTCCAGAATGTCTGGCAGTGATACAGTGTGCAGCATTATAGTACCATCATACCCCCTCAGCGTGCTGCTTTATATAAGTTGAAGCTGTTTTTTCACCTTCTCAGTTGCAACTTACAAAGAAGAAACAGTGTATGGTAGAGTTCTTCTAGCTAACATCTAAATTCAAACCTTTTTTATGACAGTCTTTTTTATTTTTTGGCAGAAAAGCTTCAGCTATTGCAATTTTAAATTTTTTTTTCTCTTTCTTCGGCATTTTCCTTTTTTGCCTATGCTTAGGCAGGCTAGTTTTTAATATTTCCATTTGTTACTTCTCTCCACCTTTCCATATTCCATACTTTTTTGTGATTAGAAAGGTTACAGAGCAACAAAAGAACGGAGATGCTGCAGAATTTTTACTCTGCAACTTGAAAACACTGCAGAATATTTGAAAACTAGCTGAGCAGAAAGGAATGAGGAGATAAAAACAAAAATGGAAAAACATTATATTTTATACAGAGGCAACAGAGGAAAAAAGAAAATAAATACAAATTTTGGTTTTGTTTTGAAATAGTAGGAAAATAATATTTCTGTTCCCAATTTTTCCAAAGTCCCCAGGTAAAAATCAACAATGAAATCTATAAACTGAAATAAATCCATCTCTTAAAAAAAAGTTCTGGCGTGAAAGCAACGTTTAGTTGAAAACCCTTGATCCTTCCTACTAAAACCTCTTATTCCAATCACTAATACCTAGGTTTTCAATCATGCTCCTATTTCTGTGGTCCCACTGTAGCTGCTTATCAGAGGTTCAGTGGTCAGTTAAAACCATAACCCAGTCAGTAGATACTGGTGTGGTGATGCTCCATCACCCGTATTATTAGTGAATAAACTGCAGACCTGCATTACCTTAAAGGAAAAATCAAAGAAAAATTTACTGTATAGTCTAACAAAGTGCCAAGTCTTAAATGCTTGAAATATTTTACTGCTTTAGAAATTTATTTAGACAAAAATTTCCATAGACAGTCATATAATTGTCAAATCAGAGAGTTATCATATTACAGAGCTTGCACTATAATTTAAGACACCAGCTGAAGATTCAGGCAGTCTCATGTATGTGTATCCTCAGGTTTTGTGCAGGGTTCATCACTGCATTTTCTAAACTCCACTGGGTAATCTCTGTGTGGGGCAAATCAGGTGAAAACAAAACACAACTCAATAAGCCCGCTACACATCGCGGGCCTTCAGCTTTAATGGGCCCTTGAAATAAAAGGCTTGTCTTCAGGGTCGTTTAGGGAAACAGAAAAAGGTTAAATAACTGGGTGTTCATTAGGTGACTATTTCAAGCACAGCACACACATCCATGACTGAGTTTTGGAGCGCACCATTGCTCCGCTCTCAACCCAAGTTAATAGTTTGGAAGCCTTGCTTCTCACTAACCTTTGATGAAATCCTAGCCCCACAAAAGTCGTCGATAAAACTCCCACAGGCATGAGTAGGGAGGAGTTTAGGTTATGCCTTCTGTGATGGAAGGCCAATGTTTATACTTTTATTTTGCCGACTGGAGCTGGGAATAAGATGCTGGCGAGGCTACATTATGTCCTTGGCTTGGTTTCATCTTGCTGCCGTAGTCAGTTCGTTTGTAAAATAAGGGTAAAATTGTCTACTTCACAAGCATCTTCACTGCCTTAAATTTATACTCTGGGATGAAAATGGCTCTGTAAAGGCAAAGTAATAATAATAATAATGTGAAAATTTTGAATTCTACTCTCAGTCTTCATATTTATGTAGCAGCAGGCTGAAAACATCACAAGACAAACAACAAATATAGACCTCCAGAAGTCAGTTTAAACCCCCAGCCAGTGTGCTCCCTAGCAATATTCCCATATTGCTCTGCTGGGTGCTATCAAATGATGTGAGAATAAACAGAGGCACTGGAAATGGAGCAACAGCAAAAAAACCAGGAGCTCTTCATTGCCATATGAAAAAATATCCCCCAGTGTTTCAAATAAATTCTCATCTCGTTGAAGTCATCCTTCTATGAGATGTATTAATATATTTTAAAAAAACAAGATCTCTGCCACACTGCAAGTTCCTTGTTGACTCATTTGGTGGCCCCTGACAGAGCATCAGGAGAGTTTTATTTGGAAGGACACTGGGGGCCGGGGGGGGGATGTGTGTTTATGTCTGTGCAGATTAAACAGGCTTCTGACTACATTTAATTTTCTGTAGTTTGGGGAGATTTTGCACCTTTCTTGGAGATTATACCAGCTGGGATTAGCACTCCATTTCCTATGCTCCTCATAAGGCTGAGAACTACAGAAAATTAAAATAAAGGTCAGTGAACTTGGCTACAATTTTCTCCTGCTAAAAATTTGTCCATATGTTTGCTTCTTTTTGCTTTGATCACATCTTGTTTTGGCAGGCTATATGCATGTGTGCATGCATACGGCTTTGATGTTTTTCCATTCCACTATGTGTGGATTCCAACCTTTGTGTGGATTCATCAGGATTCAGCCCATTTCCACTCACGTTTGTTTATGGAAATAGTTTGTGTTTAACTTTGCTTTCATTTTTTCATCAAATTTGCTCTTACTTCATGGCTGAGGATAGCTCAAGGTGCCCCTTTGTCTGGCTTTGAGTTGGCAGTGCCCCCTTGCCTCCACCCAGGAGAGTTGTCCTCTCCTGCCTGGGCTGCTGGACCACGCTGTATTGCCCATCCCACCGCGGCCCCACCGCCTACTGTGGCACACGGTCTGCAGAACCCTGGAGACACACGCATGTGCACACATGCACACCTCATGGGCTCGCTTAGCAGGCCCGGTGCCAAAAGTGCTCTGTGGGAAACCATCTAGAGCCTCTGTGGGAGTCTCACTTCTGCCAGCCTGCAGCATCAGCAGTGGGATTTTGGGGGCAGGACACTTGTCTCTCTTGTTCTGAACCAAGGGCACCAAACCCGTGTCACCCAGCCCATCAGTCAGTCACTCGGTAGTTAGTTTGGGTCATTTGAACAGACTGGATTTAAATCAGTAAACTAATTGTCACTACCAACCTCCGGAGCCAACTCCTAATCTTTGCATATTTATGCACCTGTTTTTTCTTATCATGGTTCTCAAAAAACACACAGAGAACTTTTTTTTTTATATATATACCAACACCCACCTCTTGGAATAAGTCTGAGATCAGGCCTGACAGCTTTAAACTGTGCTTGCTGGCTTATGTACACACTTTGGAAACTACGTGGCAAACACATGAACAATTTCTGCTGATGAGGTTTCACTGCGAAAAAAAAAACCTGGCGCAGGGTGGAGAAGGCAGTTCCTCCTCAGCAGTGCCCGCACCAGCCGAGGGGAGTGAGGGAGCATGAGGGCTACTTTAACAGCCACATAGAATCATAGAAAGTTTTGGGTCGGAAGAGACCCCTAGAGCTCATCTAGTCCAACCCCCCCCAGCGAGCAGGGTCACCACTAACTAGATCAGGTTGCTCAGAGCCCTGTCCAACCTGGTCTTGAATGTTTCCAGGAATGGGGCCTCCACTGCCTCTCTGGGCAACCCGTTCCAGTGTTTCACCACCCGCAAAGCCTATGCAAAATGCTGATCTCAGGGCCCAGGGTCGCAGTACTCTCCCCTTTGCTTGCCTGCAGTACACCACCCTTGCTGTTTAGTTGTGTGTTCAGAGGCTTCTTGCCAGTTCCCCATTAGCATGTTGTAATGAGGTTCGGCTTCTGTTTGATTTCCACAATCAGTCGGAGCAGCACAGCCTAGGAGAAGTCAAATCAGGGCAGACACTTTATGCAACTGGATCCGAAGTATGGTGGATCTCAACTAAACCTAGAGGGTACAGCAAAGAGTAAAACAGCATAAACTGGTCAGGCCTTAGTGCTTTTCTTCCTCCTGCCTCTAATTCCACCTTCTAAGCATCTTGAGCCTAGAAAGAGATTTACAGCATATGCCATTAGAGCTTCTTTTCATTTCCTTTTTTCTTTCTCACTAATACATTTCAAATTAATTTCAAGTTAATTCTCCTGAACTCTGAGGCTCCCAAAGCACCTCCACTGTACGGCTCTGTGTAGGGAGACTTGCTCCAAAAGCTCCAACTTGTCACTTTCCTGTGTCACAGTGACTTCAGGTGAGTGAAAAGTTGTGGGAACACTGTTCTGTGGGATACATCACGCTATCCGTAACTCATAACACATACATCTTGGGAAGTGCAAAACATCTGGCTGCCATGGCTATAATTCTTGCTTCATGCTTTATAGCGCCATTCAAGTGAACAAACTAATGCATGAATTTGCAATCTGTAATTCCTTCTTAGCTAAGAGATTAAAAAGGAAGATTAGGATCAGAGCAAGGGAGATTTGCAGGTATTATGAGCAGAGAAAATGTTAAATATTTGAGTAAGTGAAATATATACATGAATGTATTTAGAGTTTAGGACTTTACTTAATTTAACATATGTCAAGAATAATTCCCAGCCAAAATTCATGTCAGCAGTTCAGGGGTGCAATAAAAACCACTGAAAAATGTACTTCAGTACTGCAGGAGATTAGGAACAGTTTGCAGACATTTTGTGCTCACGGCCTACTTACGCGCTTCCATTCATGGAAAACCTGGCACCAGGCTGAGCACCATCTGTGAAGCTCTGCACGACAGAGATCTGGTGAGGCACTTGGGAAGATGTCTGTTTGTCATCACATGTGTAATTTTTACTAGAAAACAGGCTGTGGGGAAACCTGCAGATCATCAAAACATATGCTACCAGTGGAAGGCAGGAGAAAACACTGCCCATGTTCTGTTGCTCAGCTAGCTGCTCTCCAACTGTAGTGTGGGAAGAGAGGTGACTCTCAAGGGGGTTGCTACAAAAAGATACCTAGAGCGTTTAATACTGAAAGCATGAAAAGTAAAGAATGCACACAACAGAAATGGACCATTACCAGCACGCTGTTCAAAGTGCTGAGGCAGGACTGGTGGTGCAAATATATCTGTGATTGAGAATAAAAGAATAAGCAAGAACACCGAGGCATTCTCATCGGTACAGATGGCACTGTGAGAGCCTTCAGAGGGCATGGCAAAGCTAAGGCAATGAAGAAACAAGATTAGCTGTTGGAAAACATATACCAGGAGGAATTTTTGAAGTACTTGTGCTAATTGTTATATTTTACAATAACAAAAAAGCACATCAGTCTGATCAGGTCATCAAAAACCTCTCTTTGGTTATACAGCTGTGGAGAAAAAGCCAGACCTAGAACACATCAGAAATGGAACAGAAACTAGTATTTAAAATTTTGTCATGTCATTATATACAGCAGCATTGAAGCACCTTCAACTGGCATTCTGTTCTGCTCATTTTCCTGTGTCAGTTATACTGCAGAAATTAATAAAGATTCAGAGACTAGATATGAACTAATGCATAACTGTCTTGACACTTCTGAGTTCAAGTGACAGGCTCTCCTTTCAACTTCTTAGTGAACTGATTAATGTAACTATTAATGAAAAGAAAATGAAGCTCAGCGACAAAAGGGTAATGCCATCTCTCTCTTCCTTATCTATTGAAAAAATTATGTCTTCAATTACGTAAATTAAACTATGGCCACTTCTTTTCCCAGATCAACAAACACTTATGCTACCTCCTTCACCCCAGTCGTCACAGTTAAGAAGGAACACAGCACAGAAAAAAAATCTTATACTTCATATGCTCCTACAATGGTAAAAAGTCACGCTATAAAAAACTGTGTCAAAAAGACACTGTTTTCACTGTGGACTCATGCAATGGCCTGCAGCATAGTCTTCAAAAGAGTGGCGGGCAGAGCCTGAGTAAGTGGAAACTATGATGCAGATGATGGTGGTGATGCTATACCACAGTGTGCTAAACTCGTGCCCTTTAGTTACCACGGCTCTTGAAGAATTCAGCTATGGCAATCACAAATATCAGGAGGCTTAGTGCAGCCAAGTGATAAATAGGGCAAATTGGGTGCAGATCAAAGGATCTTTCTTAGTATCCATTCACAGGCATGGGCAGACAATGGCTTGCTAAGTAAGGACAGGACAAGGCATGTGTGAAAAATGATTTCTCCAGCAATAATTCTACCGGTGACAAATAACCAGAAATTTAAATGTTATTCTCATCTTCAGAAAGTTCCTAAAATAATGGAGGATGCATAAAACCATTTGTATTTGAAGAAAGAAGCTAAATAATTTAATATTACAGAGCAGGATGCACAGCACTGGGCAGATAAATGATGAAATCCCAATGCAGTCTATCTTGTGCAGTTGCCACACTAATTACAGATCAATTACTTCCCACTTGTTTGCAACCTTATCAAAGAATAGTAAATTTACTGAAAGCAAAATGTGATAAGATGTCTTTTCATTATTACAGTAGATTTGTTGAAACAGCTCTGACGTTGAGATTAATAAAAGCTTTCCCAAAGGTAATATGATCTGTATGTATATAGCCAGAATTTTAAAAGCTGAAAACTTGATCCTTGACACTATCATAAAAATTTTTGCTTCTATTAATTGTTATCATAGAGAAGAGGTGGAAGAAAGAAGAAAATGAGTCTGATGACAAACTGAAAGCTTGTTATGAAAATATAAATGTACAGTTTGCTTCCACAGATCAGATAATGAATGAGAGTAAAGTACAAAAAACAAGAAAATCTGCAATTCATATTTTAAGGAGGGTTACAACACTGAAAAGGGAGTGCAGGGGAACAAGGGATGACATATATGGAATATTAGCATTGAGAGAATAAAGCAGTGAATCTATAAAATGTCAAAATGTCTGAAATATGGTTCTGTAGTTTGTGAAGAGCCATTGCACATCAAAATAGCTTGACTCTTTCCCCTAGAATTTCCACCGTCTCAACTTTTTTCCCCAGAATTTCCGCTGACTTGCTGTGTAAATCCTGAGAGCTTTCTCTGCATGAGTTTGCATATCAGCAAGATTAACTTAGACTTCCAAAACTTGTTCTGCAGGTAAATTTATAAATATTTACTGATCCCAAACTTTGAGATTCTGGAAAATTGTGATGATTGCAGTACTATTATCTTTCAGTTCTTTTACAGCTTTTTGGAGGTGTTTTGGGTTTGTGTATTTTTTTTTTTCCTGCCAAAATCAGCCAGACTTGCAGAAAATAGAATTTAGAGATCTGACTGCAATAATTTAATGATTTTGTCATTATGACAACCGTTTAAAGTACCATAGCTGTTATTTTATACTGTTCAACTGGGACAACCCAGGTATTGTTATCAGGAGTGGATCCTGCTTTACTATCTATTCCTCTAGGACAGTTTTATGAAGTAGTGAGTTCAAATGAGTCTGAAGCCTAATTTTTACACTCTCCAGTGGGGCTATGGATATTGGGCTGCTAGTCTAGAAAAGCTGTAACTCTGGTGGTGTTCAGGAGAAGAGATACAAATGGCCCTAACTGCTTTCCTGCACAAAAGGAGACAACTCTTGGGCTGCTCTTCAGCAGACAGACTCTCTGTGCCCTCCCTAAGTCTTTGCTTCTGGAGGGAAGACTTGGCACACAGGCTGAAATGGAGCCGGAAAATTAGGAGATCAGGATCCCATGGCTCACTGCAGTGCACTCCTATTGCTCGGACTAGACGTCTTTGAGCATCTGTTCTTGTAAGTGGAAACAGCAGCACTCCAAGATCAAACAGACTTTCAGGATACCAGATTGCTGGTGGTTCAACAAGTCCAGATCAGGTTACAGCAGATTATCCCTAGATCTCTTTATTGTTTGTTTTTATCAGCTCAAAAACTTTTTTAAACTCTTCCAGTCATAATATATATAGTGGAGAAGTACTGATTTCTATTGGAGTTGGATCAGGTCCTCTATGAAGAAGACTCTGTCCATTAATTGACCATAGAGATGACTTGTATATTGAAACTAGTGATCCTGAATACCATGTGTCTGAATGTGCAGGAAATAAAAATAGAATGAATAAGATGTTTTTTGTTCCATGGAACTCTGCCATTTATGAAAGGGCAGTAAAAATTAATTTGTTAATGGTGGTAAAGTGTTTTAAAGCAAAAAAATACAATTTAGATATGATGTATTGAGCAATGCATTTTTTCCAGAGAAAATTAATTAGGAAATAAAATTACCTATTATTTTAGTTAATATATATTCCAGAAAATAGAAAAAGAATGAAGTTCAATTTAGTGGGTAATTTTTTTAATAAAAAAATGCAAATATGTCTTTGTATGCCATAAATTTATGAAGAAGCAATTTCATTTCTTCAATAAATACAACTTACTTTCAAATAAGTTCAAAGAATTTGATACGATGATTCAAAATCTGGGAACCTTGAAATTCAGACTAACTCACACAGCTCTGACCATATTTTATCAGGATGTGTAGACCATGCTAGAAGACTTTGAAAGAGACTTCAGGGTGAACCTTAAATTGATCCAGGGCCCTGCAATCTTCTTCAGCATTTCATGTTTCACTTAAGAAAATCTTTCTCTCAGTTTTTAATCCAATTCTCAGGTGCCAAATTCTTCTCTTGCACTTAATTCAAGCTTGCAAGACAGGATTTAACCCAAGAAAATACCTGGGCTAAGGTTCTGAAAGATTGATTGTTGATCTGTGCCCCAGTGTCTCCTGTGGATCTATCCCCTAAGGATCTGGTAACGTAGCCTTATCAAGGTAAACTTAACCTGAGATTCCTGCTGATGAGCCTTGAATTTGAAAGACACTATGCATTCATGGTTGAGATGTCATTACTAGGACTGTAACAACCACTAGCAGCCAAGACACTTGTGTCTCTGAAAGAGATGGAAACTGGTATTATAAATACTACATCAATGAGCAGAAAAGGTTACTTTTCACCTTTGCCTAGCTGTGGAGGATGTTGTCTCACTTCAGGTATTCTCAGAGGGATTAATCACCTTTTGAGAACTAGAGCGTGTGTATGGAACTGGGACTGACAAATTCTGCCAACTCTGCTCAAGGACCTGAAAAGTCACACTAATTTCAGGGACTTAAGCAATCCCATATGCTGTCCTAATTGATTTTTAAAGAGTAAGTGTACCCATTGACATTTTTCATGGCTTAGGATCACTCTTTGGTTAAATATTTTCCTTGCTTTAACTCCTACTTCTACTTTGGAAGCTGCGAGTTTTTGGAGGACACATGCAGTTTTGACTCCAGAGCTGACACCAGTGCTTATTGAACTGGTTAGAGCTGTGTTGCATCTGGCCCACAGATGCTAGTAAAATCTGCTACAAAAAAGAGCAATAGCAGGAGTTACATAAAACCTGAGACAGACAAAAAAAACTGTTGAAGGGATGGTAAGACAAGGGAGGAAATTACATAGAATAAGACTGTTTAACTAGGCACGAAGAAATGATGGTGAAAATGTGAAGGAGTTTTTCAAATAATTGTAAGGCACATATGCAAATGATAGTAAAACTGGAAACTATTTTCTTTACCTTTGCCCCACAGCATGATAGCTTACAAGGAAGTCCATGTACACTCACAACACAAACAAGGAA
>Ga0181612_132185_pt1 | contig 27342 bp, 12 predicted proteins | sample HoacroProtozoa21_FD_119630 | JGI IMG/M metagenome (GOLD analysis project Ga0181612, IMG submission 119630) | Hoatzin crop microbial communities from Cojedes, Venezuel. Combined Assembly of Gp0051906, Gp0051904, Gp0051908
ATATATACATATTCCCTGAGGGATAGGTTCTTAGCTGTGTACAATTTTCCTATGTCCAAACAAAAAATTAATTCAAATAGTGTTACATGTCATTACAGAAACTGAATATCTGATGTTTCCTTCTTCAGTAATCCCTAAACAAACTTTATTCTGTGCTAACCACATATGCTTCTAGTATTATTGTACATTTTTTTTCATACTTTTTTTTTGTTTGAAGTGCCTACCACACATTTCCTTTTGGAAACAGTTGTGGATTTTATAGATTTTTTATTTATCATTATTATTTAAGAACGTTAAATATTATTTCAAAGATTTATAGAGAAAAATGGCAAGAACCTATGTGAAGAATCACTTTCCATTAGAGGGCAGACAACTGGGTCCAAGAGTCATCAGTTCTTATAACCATTTTCAATTTTTATCTTGAAAAAGGTCTGTAAAAATATGAATTCACTTTCTCCTTCTAAGCAGGAGCTGAGGGTCACCAAACTGAATTATCATTTCCAAGTGGAAGGTTTAAAATTACGTCATATGGTGCTCAAAGGACTGGAGTGGCAGTCCAGCAAGCTGATTTTATATCTAACTGTGATGCCAAAATGATCAAGTCATCTTAGTGCTTTGTCTTCATCCTGATGCTTGTGAAGTCATCCAGGAAATCATTGTATGAAGCCTGAATTTGTTCATTCATAGCAGGGCAACAATGAAAATGTATCTGATTTTCCCTTAGTGTAAAAATGTACATGATGGGGAAGACAGAAGAAACTCACACATATTAACTACGATGAATTTTAGATTTTTCATACTCTTCTGAAAAAGAAGAGTGATTTTTAAAGTATTATTTCATAAACTATTAAAATGATGAATAAATGTATTTATATAGAGATAATATATTTTCTATACAGTTTATGTAGAAGATTAGAGACCAGTATTTCTGGGTACCCATCTGACCAGCATTCAGTGTATGATTTTGGACTATTAAATTAGTCTTAATGTGGTTTCATTTACATCACTGTAAAGTAATACCTGCTTTACAGGTATTTATGTATAATGAATATTTGAAAGATATTTGGGTGGGCCACAATGACATACGCTATGATGGTAGCAGTGCATTGCTATTTGATGCTCTCCTATCTCAACATACTTTGTTCCTTCCTCATCCATAACTGGCAGAGAAGAGTTAAATTATTGATGTGCTGTAGTATGGAGCTGCATACTTTAGTATCACTGTATCTATTATTAAAGTTGTTGACAAGCCCCTGTTTACTAGCACATCTTTTGCAAGGTAGAACACCACCTTCTCTAAGAACTGGTGCTTTTTGAAATGGGAGAAGAAAAGAAATTGAGCTTGGGAGCAATTCTAGCAGTCATGCATAGCCTTACAAGGGATTTCGAAGACTTTAGAACCTCTCAGTCTGCATAGGCTTAGTTTAATCTTAGAAGGGAGACACCTACTTAAAATATGTATTCAGATGCTGAAACATTGTGTTTATACTTCACAGATTTTTTTTTACAAAATGCACAGAAACTGCAAACTATGCTTCTTTGCCATCCAGTTCTTATTGGTCTTGTTTACTACCTGTCTGTCAGAATGACTGTCTTTGCTAACAACTCTCTGGATAAAAGGTTTTTCAGATACAAATTTGAGAGTCATACTCAGTTCATATAGCTATTCAGACAATTGTCTTTAAAACCTTTCCAATTCGCAGTGTATAGCTGATTTCCCACATATCCAGAGTTCTTAATTACCTTAAGAAATTTATTGCTGAAAATGAATGTAACTGTTAATATAAAATCAGGTTAACTCTTTCTCTTAGAAGGGTCTGTTTCTACCCTGAAATATGAAGAAAATTCTGCCAAGTGAATATCTCACTTACCTACCTGAAACTGTATTTTCCATAGGTGACAGCCAAATCCTTCCTGCTTATGTGTGGGACCAGCATTTTACCCCATAGCATTCTTATTTTCTCATGCTGACAAGTTGTTGACTCACTGGGCAGAATGAGAATCGAATGTGGACATCATGCATCAATCACCTCCCATCACATTCCCCATCCCGAATGTGAGTGATTAGACAAACTTGCGTTGACAGATGTCCTGTCTGGACAAACAGCTTGTCAGTTTTCTAATAGGATTCAGCTGCTCTTTCACCATAAACTTTACAACCTGAATCACTACTAATATTTCCTGGTGGAAATGGATGAAACTGAATGAACAGAGAAAAGGGATTTTCAATTTGCCAATTTTAGAATAAATTACAGCTTTCAGAACTTTACTTTTGGCAATTATTTGGTCAAAAAGAGAAAAATCTCAATCTTAATGGGATTAATACTAAGATTAATTTACAACTGTTAGAGTAATTTTTTCTTTTAGAAAACCGAAGTCCAGGCAATGTCCCTGATATTGAAGAAATGCTCATGATTTAGAAGACAAACAACTTTCAGAAGCATGATTGCATTTACACGAAGAAACTAATACGACAATTTTTTCTGTAGCAACCAATTCCCCAGATAATCATCACAGTCACATCTGAGGGATGAATTTAGTTCAGTGTATCTTTTTAGACCAAGTACCTTTATTCATTAGAAAAGTACATATTAGAGGTAAAAGAAAAATACAGTGCAGTATTATCATGGTTTCCTATTAAACAGATTGCAACTAAGAGCTACTTATCTTGCACAGGGACACTTTATTACTACACTGGGACTTTAACAGGAAAAAACAAGCACATAACACTCCATTACAGCCAAAAGCTATGATTATATACTTGAAAGCATGGATAAGAAACTTCATTGTGTTCATTAAGCCTAAAAATGGTTTATTTTTATCTAAGTTTTGTATTGATCTTCTCATAATCATAAACACTGATCTTTTAGAAATATTTAATGATAACACTGAAAGGTTTCAAGTAAGCATTGATAAAATAATGTGAAGGCTATCTTTAATCCTAGGAAATTTTCTGGATTCTGCATCATACATTGATAGACAGTTGCAACACCAGTTAGAATGTCCAGAAATTTGGATTAGTTTACTGAAAGCGCAGTAAATGAATGGCTCAAGTGATTGTTAATAGAATATAAAATCCTGTCAATTACAAGTCAATAGCTATACATGCATAACTACATAGGAACAGTACAACTGCCGGAAATCTTCCATAAAGAATTTTGTTTATTAACTAACAAACTCAACATTAATTATCATTCCTTATTGCTCTGTAGGTCCCTGGATCTTGAAATAAATTTATCCGTGTGCAGTTCACATTGCAGAAGCAGAGTACAAGTTCAGTCTTAAGGTCACTTCAAGAGTCATTTCAAAAACCTGATGCCGCACATTGTTTCTGCTTTACCGATACTTTAACATTTTGGTTCCATTCCTACCACTACACCAGGTAACTTTGCTACTCTTTGGCCACTCTGCAACTTAGACCTGACATGTGTAGGCATTTCCCAGTGACACCAACTCCTCCAAGTCCAAAGGCAGACTAATTCAAACAATTGAAAATCTCCATATATGAACTTCATATTTTCTGAGTTTTTTGCTTTTTCCATGCTACTATACTGTCTCTCTTTTAAAGGAAAACCAACTGTATTATAAAATGAAATAAAATGCTAGGAAAGAAAAAGTAAAAATATCTAAGACAATGAAAAATATATACTGATATTTTTCAGATTTCTCTAGTAAATGATGGTTATTCCTTATAAACATTAGAAAAAATCTAATCTATAACATCTTAGTCTAAAGAACAAAATACAAATCAAAAAGAAAAAAACCCACCATAATGCATCAGGGAGAAGAATACCTAAAGATAATGGAATGATTTCAGAACATGCACACAACACAGAATATATTTGACACTGCTGTGATTCATTGATACAAACACTTTTTGTCTGGATATAATGTTTATATTTTTATCATTGATTTGTCACAACACAAACAATCTAAAGACAAAAGACAGATCATGAAACACCTCTATAAAAGAGATGCATTCAAATAGTTCAAATACAAATTTAACATCCAGGAACCAGAACAAAAAGTTGCATGCATATACAGTAAAGTGATCCAGAAACACCTCACATATCACCACTTACATACTTACACTACTAATGACTACCACAAAAATACCAGCTTTTTTGAAACTCAGATATTTTCACATGGAAAGGCCACAGAATGCTAATGTGTTATAATCATGCTTGGTCCAAGAGGACATGATGTTCTGCTAGAAAACATTAACACGAGGAACTCCCAAAATTCCATGGCACCAGGTTATACAAACTTTTTTTCAAGGAAATGTTCCTGGTTTTGCACCAGCAAATCTTACTACGAAAAGTTCATTTAGTCGGCTGGAAGTGTCCAAGGACTGAGTGACTCATGTTCTTTTAGACAAATTTTAGATTATGATTATTGTATTGCATGCTGACTATTAAGAATTTCACCTGATCTGCAGAGGGTCCAGGTGGCTATAAGTCTAGGTAACTAAAAACTCTAGATAGTAAGAAAGAAAGTTACACTGATTACCAGAAATTCTGTTTATTAGAAAGCTGTAATAATTGCTAAAATTTCTATATAACAGTAAGTTACTCTAAATGCTAGAAATAGTAGCTAAGAAGAAGCTATACAGATGATTAAAATTTTAATGTAATTATAAAGCTCTAATTATATCTACAGCTGTGGGGCCAGTCCCCAGTCTACCAAGGATACCTAAAACAATCTTCCTGTCCCTGTAATATAAAGTGTTATGAGTTTGCGTGGCAAGGTTTTAGTAGAATGGGGGGCTATAGGGGTGGCTTCTGTGAGAAACTGCAAGAAGCTTCCCCCATGTCTGATAAAATCGGTGACAGCCAGCTCAAAGATGCACCCGCCGCTGGCGAAGGCCAAGCCAATCAGCAATGGTGGTAGCGCCTCTGTGATAACATATTTGAGAAAGGGAAGAAAAAAACTCGGTGGGTGAGACAGCAGTTGGAAAGTGGAGTGAGACTATGTGAGAGAAACAACTCTGCAGACACCAAGGTCAGCGAAGAAGAAGGGGGAGGAGGTGCTCCAGGCGCTGGAGCAGAGATTCCTCTGCAGCTGATGGAGAAGACCATGGTGAGGGCAGGCTGTCCCCCTGCAGCCCTTGGAGGACCCCATGCTAGAGCAGGCTCCTGGCAGGACCTGTGGACCTGTGGAGAGAGGAGCCCACACTGGAGCAGATTTGCTGGCAGGACTTGTGACCCATGCTGGAGCAGCCTCTTCCTGAACAAGTCCACCTCATGAGAAGGACTCACACTGGAGAAGTTCGTGGAGAACTATCTCCCATGGGTGGGATCTCACACTGGAGCAGGGAAAGAGTGTGAGGAAGAAGGAGCAACAGAGCCAACATGTGATGAACTGATCATAACCCCCATTTACCCGTCCCACAGTGCCACTTGAGGGAAGGTAATAGAGAAACTGGGAGTGAAGTCAAGCTCAGGAAGAAGGGAGAGGTGAGGGGAAGGTGTTTTAGGATTTAGGTTTTTATTTTCTCATTATCCTACTCGAGTTTGATTGGTATTAAACTAAACCAGTTTCCCCAAGTCGAGTCCGTTTTGCCTGTGATGATAATTGGTGAGTGATCTTTCCCTGGGTCCTTATCTCGACCCAGAAGTCTTTCATCATATTTTTTTTTTCTCCCCTGTCCAGCTGAGGAGGGGGAGGGATAGATCAGCTTTGTTTGGCACCCAGCATCCATCCAGACTAAACCATAATATGCCCTTAATGGCCCATCTCACCTGAGTATTCTTGGAGGGCTGAGCAATCAAAAGCACATAGAAATAAAAAAGAGCTATGACTAAGAAACTTTCAAACTCTAATCCAGTTTTTGAATAGGAATATCTTCCCCTTCTCTGTATGGCTTCTTTGTGGGGAAAAAACCTGTCCAGAAAACGTACCACAACAGTGCCTAGGTATATTCTTTGCTGTAGACATACATTTGATATTTGCTCCTATTTTGAGTGATGCAATATAATATTGTGGTTTAGGAATCACATACTGTGTGCACATTGATACACTGAATAACTGAATGCAAGACAAACTACACCATTTTTTCTAGAAAGTGTAGCTGCCTCAAAAATTATCCAAAATTCAAAGTAAGCTTGTACCAGAATGCCATTCTTTTTAAATCCAAGAATTAAAAACTGTTGTTAAATTTAAATTCATTCAGCATTATTGCAAAGAGAAATTATCAGATGTAAGAATGTGCCCAACTTCTTTTTGCAAAATGCAACATAGTTGACTTTTCCACAAGCAACCATCAGACATTAACATTAGAGACATTTTCTTTTTTATTGAGAATTCAGCAGGTAGCAGTTTCTTCTGGCTTCAGTGCATCTCTAAAGACTGTATTTAGCATGCTTATTTAGTACACTGTACCATTATTTTTGATTTTGTGTATATGAAAACAGGAATTTTTTTTTCCTCGAGAAATATTCTTGGAGTGACTGGCCACAAAAGAAGCTCATATCCCTCTAAACTGCAGGAAAGCCACTAACCCTTTTCAAACAAAATCTACATTAGTCTTCTTACTTCAGAAACATGATTTAGAGCACTACTATATTACTACACAAAGAGTAATAAAGACTGGCAAAGATTTCATGGGCAATCACTTGCACAATCATGGCTGTTAAGAGAAACAAATCACATGGGCTATGTAGAAGGAACAGGGCAAACCTATGACAAAATGATGTACACGTTTTATGAAAACAGAGAGCAAGGCAAAATAAATAAAACTGTTTGCACTGGAAGCTTGAGAACCGGAAGAGTCCTTTTATGGGGTCAAACTGATAGTAAATTACTTTAGCTTCAGATCAATGACTTTCTGGTGGAAAATGGAGGACATAGGAACTTGGAAAGTATGTTTTAGAACAGAAGTAAGTGTGTAGGAGGAAAAAAATAACCTTCCTGAGAATTTTACCTTCTTAGAAATATGTTTGTCCTGATGTCTCTTTCGAATTAATCCAATATCCTTTCTTTCCGTGTTACTAATTCTTGTTACAGAATTTGCAACGGTATCACACAGCCAGGACTCTTCAGGCAGAGACTAAGCTGCAGAAGCTACAAAGAAAATTTTTCAAGCCAATACACTTTGTGATAAAGAATAAATGAAATAGAAAAATTAATAAGGGCACCAACACAGACTAAAGTGAAAGAGCTGCTGCATCTCATGGACTTTTTGAAAAGGCTTTTGTTACCGTGAGATAGAACCAGATCTGCCTGCAAACCCAGTGCTTTTTAAAGTACTCCATATGATGCCACTCTTCTACAAACTGACATAGACATCCATGTTCTATCTGAGTCTAATTGTTTCATATTCTCCCACACAAACAGCAAAAATAAAGTGAAAATACTCCATCAATGTTATCACTCCCACTGTTTTCCTTCTTACAGGCGTGATTTTTACCCAACATGTGCCTTACATCTCTGTTCTAAGGAAAGAGTTTAAGGCATTTTTGTTATTTTCCACTTCATTATCCCTTTGACTACATGACCTTTCATATTTTGGGATGTAACTGATCATGGGAAAAGTCAGCAGAGTAATATTGCAAACAAATGAAAGTCAGCTTTCAAAAGATTACATATTCTTCAAAAAGGCATCATAAAATGAATCACAAAAGCAAAAGATATTTTCCTGAAAGCTTTGTACATAATGCAATGTTGTGTCAAAGAGGTAAAAATCTCTGAAGTCTTTCAATCTGGCAATCAATTGTCTTTTTTCTTCTATACTTTAATAGGGGTGGAAAAAATATTTGTCAAGGAACAAGTCACGAATATTGAATACAGCTCTCCTTTATCCTTTTATTTCATGGTTCATTTTCATCAAAATGTGAAAGCTGACATGGTACTGAGAAGTTACAGACTCCTCTTCTTTAAAAGAAATTGTTAAGTTCACCAGATGATATACCACTCCTTCACTCATTGATTTTTCCCCAGCTTGGATCGGGTCTAACCAATAAAATACATCCACTTCTTCCACCCTCAAAAATTGAAAATAACAAATAATGAAAGTGAGTTGGCTTTATCTTCTAGCACAAAGCAGCATGAACTTGTACTGAAAGAAAACCATTTGTTGTCCACTGCTAAGACTTCGGGGTTTATTTACAAAAATAATTTTTGTTTACAAAATAATTCACAACTTTTAAAAATATATTAGAACAAGAAGAAAAAAATCAATTTTCTTACACACCAGGGTTTTTAGACTGTAGAATTTTCAGCTATTTTCTAGTCACTAATCTGAGAAAAGAAGGAAAAATTAAGGAGGCAAGGATTTACACGCGTGTGAAACTATTGTATCTACCTTCAGCATTTTAGTCTAGAGAAAAGACATTTGTTAAAAGAAAGAGTTCACCACTACAGCAAATCTTCCACAATACCTGAAAATATTTCATGAAACAGCCTAATTGAGAGAAATCAGGAACAGGTTGTTTAAATGTTCTCATTTTTCCACAATGAATACTAAACCGACACTCAACCTATGCTGAAGCCAATAAAGAATGAGGGTTGTTAGCAGTCCTCCGGACTGGCTCTTTAGGAGTGCGTACACTGAGCACAAATAGCCCCGTAAGATCCTTTGTCTGCACAATACATAGCCATGCCATGTAGAAAGCAGTGCAGCAATACTGGCATGACACTGCATCTGAACTAGTAAAACTATCTCTCAACAGTGTTTATACTGTTATCAGTATCCTAGGAAGGAAAACTGCCACCAGCTCCAGCGACGGTCAAGCATTTAATAGACAAGTACAGACAAGGTTTTAATAAGCTGTGGGTATGTCCAACTTGCAAAATACAAAGCTGCATCAAAATAACTTCATGGCTAATTCTAAAAGAGCAAATTCAGGTACTGCTGACAACACAGATTAGCAGTTGATTTGGTTCTTTACATTAAGCAGTCACAGGGTGAAACTGTGACAAACCAGAGACCAGGAAATGAATTGTAGGACTCCTCTTTTCTAGTTAAGTGCTCTAGTCACCAGGGTACAGAATCATGTTCCTGGTTTCATAGTCATTTTTCTAGCACATTTGTTTTCTTCACAACTTTAGGACACACAAAGTTACCATTAAGGTGGAGATTGCTCAGGAGAGAGCTGAATCAGATCTTCCACGTCACGGACAAAGACTGCAATTATTCAGCCAGTACAGAAAAGATGGGCAGCACGCTAACCCACCCTTTACAAAATCCTCTAAAGTCTATTACTGGATTTAGATGGAAGGGTGTCATTTAAAGGTTAAGCCTCAGTAAAAAGCTTTATGTTCAGATGGGGCAGTTTGAGGGAAAGCAACTTTTCTAGCACTACTAGTCTAATAACTTGATTTTATAAGCACGAATGTGGAAAGGAGTAAGAACTAGGTCTATAGCACATATCTACCATAGCAGGCATTAGCATGAATTCAACAACAACAACGAATTTTTTATTTCCACTTTTAGCAGGTCTGGCTTGCCATTTTAAAGAAGTTATTTTCACTGTCTTTTATGTGGGAAAAAATCAAAATCAATGTAAACAGTCTGCAGCACTACATCACACTCTTCTTACCTATCAAAGTACTCTAAAAAAAAAGGATACACTTACTGATAGAAACCTGGTATTTTGTACATCCATGGTAAAAAAAGATCACACACACAATTGTGCGTCTCCTGTACCAAGCGCATAAGAATAACTGGTGCTTACCATTGGTTAATTTCTGCTTGCATGAGGGTCTTGGGTTGATGCAATACGTTTTCGCTCTGTGCACAGCTGCACAAGGCCAAGGACACATAAATCCAAACACTTCAGTCAGTCCTTCTGCATCCGTAAGCACTCTGTAAAGACACCAGATGAACCTAGGCAAACCCTTCACAGAGGTCCTCACTGAGAGACACAGTTCTGCATCATGCCCAGCTATAAAGCTTCACAAATGTTGTCGGTCAACACCTTTGTGCTACAGAAAGTTCCTAGCTTTGCTCGGCAGTGATTTCTCTTGGGTTTTTTACCTTTCTATACCTTTGACAGCAGTTATTCTTCCACTTTAAATTCTCAAGAATTCACCCTACATACTAAGGGTACGTTTGGGTTTCTCTAGGGCAGACTGTTTGCACTAAAATCTTTTAACACAGTCACAGACATTAAGAGAAAACTATCGTGCATTCTCCAAGGTGACTGTTACAGTAATTTACTTCAATTCCTCTCAATTCCAGGCTAGAAGATACCACAGGTAATAGCAGTGACAGAAGCTCCCACCAACTATAAATAGGAATAAGGCATTTCTTTCACTAAATTGATTAAATAAGTGTCTGTAGATGGAAAATCTGTATATTACTTGAATTGCAACTTTGACTCTCAAGCAGCTCTATCCTAGTCAATATGAATTTTCAAGTAAAAACAGATGGAGAAATTCAGACTGCTTATCTGGTGTTAAATATCTTCTTAGTTTACTTTGGATTTCTCTTTTGAAAACTTTGGCTGCAGTCTTTCATATTGGCACAGATCAAGCTAGTCTAAATGAAAGCCTGGAGCTTGTCCCTCTAAAAGGAAGACTTTGAGAAGTGAGCTTCAGTTGTGCAGACTCAATGATGATCCTTCCATAAAGGAACTGCATTGGCCATAGCTGAAATCTACTTATCTGTATAAAAACACATGTCACCTTTTGGTAGTACTCATCCCATCCAAAATGAGATAAGATCAGAGACCTGCTGAAGCTCCATATGAGTCATTTTTAAATAAGTATCAGACACAAGCCGATCTGACATCTTCACAATATTGCTTCAGGACAAAGCTAAATTAAGATGTTCCTTGCCAAGTCTTCATGCCACTATCTAAATACAAGAATAAAGCTGATTGTCTTCAGGGGAAAGGCTGGCTGCTAGTGAGAAAACAAATACACGCAGAATAGAAGCCTGTAAAATACATACAATATGTAAAATTTTACAATATGTAAAAAATATTGTAAAATACATAAATATGCGAATAGCCTGGACTGTTATTTCTTGTGTTCCCTTTAAGGAAAATGAAACTTTTGTCTTAACCTGGAGAATTCAAAAACAACTTCACTAGGTTAATGACTGAAGTCTAAGAAGAATAAATAATGAAGCATAGCCAATGAACTTTTCTTCCATAAATGCTCATCTGAGGATAAGTCATTTATTCACTCTAATCATATCTGGCTTACAGAAGTGTAAGCCAGATATACAGTTTTGCTTCTCCATACTTAGAAGATGGAGGTATCTGGAATCTGTCACGGTCTGAAACACAAATGGATGTTGACTACTGCAGAGCAATATGCTCAAAATCTTGTTTACGGGGAGAGAAAAAAAAGTGGCTTCATACATAAAGCCAAGAATTTATCATCAGTATGATAATCTAATGTCATTAATATTGAAAACTTAATGAGTCTAGTCCAAGAATCATCATCAGTACACATGTAATTATTATCAGGAAAAGAGAAAAATTTATTCTATTCAAGAAAGTTTTAATAATACAATTTAAATTATTACACACAGAATTCTTAGTCTCTTTTCCTGATATTAAGCTCACACTTCCTATGGTTCCTAAGACAAGAGGTGTCCTTCTGATGTTGGGAAAGGGAGATGTTTCCGTTACTTATCATTGTCTGTTCACGGCTGCTGCATCCGTCTAAAACCCGTTTAGGGTCATTTTTATGTTTGCTTATGTGCTTTTAACACCTTGCTTTCTCCTCATTGGTCTGCAGCTCTACATGACATCTGAATTTACATATACAGTGGCTTTTATGTACGTTAGATACTTTTATTTGTTCCCCTGTTTACCCCTGAACCTAGTTTTGTCCAGTTCCAGTCTTTGTTTCTTTAAAGGACCATAAGCGATTCATTTTGCTCGGAGAAGTTGTGGATGCCCCCTCCCTGGAAGAGTTCAAGGCCAGGTTGGATGGGGATTCGAGCAATCTGGTCCAGTGGAAGATGTCCCTGCCCATGGCACGTGGGCTGGAACTAGATGATCTGTAAGGTCCCTTCCAACCCAAACTGTTCTATGATTCTATGATTGCTGTGAGGCCTGCAGTGCCAAGCCTGTGCCCCATCTCTTATCACTCCACACCCCTACTCCTCTACAACGCATCCTGTACTCTTCTGTACAGTCCGTACCAGGACTGTATGTCTCTACACCACATCATTATGTTAGATAACAAATATCTCATTCTACATAAAACAATATCTTGTTCCAGCTATGGATCAGAAACTATTGTCAAACCCTACAAAAATTTTTATAAAGTAAAACAAATTAGGCACAGACACATGGTCAGTTAGAAAAATTGCTGCCAGAGCTAAACCATCTACTAGAAAGCTGCAACGAGGTCAAGAAAAGTTCAGAGGGCAAGTTTGACAAGCCTCAGTCCTGAGGCCTTGCAAACTCAGTGCAAAGCTTATGGTCAGTTGCTAGAAATTGCAGCAGGGTATGACAGGTCTTCACAGTTGCAAGAGATATCTTCTGGAAGCTGTGCTTGACAGCAGCTTCAGAGAACACCTGCACTAGCCAAGGTATAAGTTGAGCTAGAGAGCTCACTGGAGAGTATCTGTGCATGTTTGTGCCAAAAAGACATTGAAACAACTGCTGTGTAATGGTAAGTACAAGCTCATATAATTAAAAAATAATTTTCACTTAAATGAAGGGTTTAATTTTTTTTTACAAGTAATGAACTACGAAGCTTAAAGAAATTAAACTGTTCTAGAAATTAGTGATGAAAGAATACCAGAAAGTTAGCAAAAACATTTATTGTTAAAGACCTTTTAATGCAAAACCTCCGTTTTAAAAAGATGATCTGACTAGAACACAAACAACAACCTTCATTAAAAAAAAGAATATCGAGCAGTATTAAAGCCAGATTAATATCAAGACGAATAGGATTTCAACATATGTTATGAAACAAAAGAAACAAAAATGTTACACAGAGTTAATGCACATGTTTCATTTGGTTTAAAATATGCACATATTAAGTTTTTACAGAATTTTTAAAAATTACAGAAGAGCTGTAGGACATTCTGTCAAGTGGTCCCATTTAGAGAGAGAAACAAAAAGAAATCCCTTCCACTCAGAACTGAAAAATGGGTTTCCTGCTCCTGCTTACCTACTTCTTTAAACTGTTAAGTATTTATCAACATTTCCTTTCCTTACTTTTTGCAGTTTACCCATCTGTTTAAAGGCCATACTAAAACTTACATGTAAAACTAAAGGCGAACTAAGCAGGGAAAATTGTCTTGGAGTTACTGTTCAGTTTTTAATATTTGAGACCATTTAAATTTGTTACTATTTAGAAAATCCAGTGGACTAGATTCATGTTTTCAATTACATTACATTGAAAAATGAAGCATCCAAAATATTTGTCACTGCGAATCATATTGACATCTGTAAGGACTAACCTTCTGAATCCTATGAATTACCTATGATGAAATTAAATCTATTCCAAGATTAATTCTATCCTAATTCTGTATTACAGATAACCATACAGTAGGATACAATGGCACATGATACTGTGTGTTCAATGATGAATACTTTTCAACTGATAATAGTTTTATAACGATTTGTACTCTTTTAAAAGCTGAAATAATACTGAAGGTTGAAGGAAAAGAAGGTTGAAAGAAACGTTTCAGAATGTGAGACTATAAAGTGGTTAATATGTTTTTCAAATACCATAGCAGGTACAAACCAGCTTTACTCTGATTTCCATTATGGAAATAGAAAAAGTGAAATAATGAAAGCACTACAGGTTAGTTGTTGCAGATTTTGCTGCAGTGATCAAGGGGAAAAAAAGAAAAAAAAAAAAACCAAAACAACCAAAAAAAAAGCCCTCTGTGCTGGAGGGAGGTCTGGCATGTGTCACTCCATTTCACGTGACAACTCTGTTTACAAAGATGATGGAGCAGAAATCTGCAGACATAATCACTGCTTTGTTCTCTTAATTACAGAGACACAACACCAAACTGGCTTTCCACTGTGAAAAGGGCTACATAAATATTTTACCTTTAAAATCAATATATGTGCTCTTTGTGTTTGTTAAAGCTCATATCTGCTTATTCTATTAACAAAAGTTGCTTTCATTTTTTATTAGTGCTAGACCTGCATACCATTGAAATCAAGCCTGAGCAAACTGTATTCCATCTCATTTTGTGCAGCAACAATGTTGTTTACTGTTGCTACCAGGAGGGAAATTCTTGCAAATCTTACTTGGTACATTTTAAAGAAGCAACACCTAAGTTACATCAAGTCCTGAGCAGAAATTGCAAGTTTCTCTGAATTCAGTTTACTCTGATGTTTAAGAAGGCGTAAACCTTTTGCAACAGAAACCTTTTCTAGATGCAAGTATTTTCCTCAACAGAACAGCAACTGACTAGATACTAGTGGAGAAGGTTAATCTCTTATAAGAAAATAATCTGCCATTTCCTCTAAAGAATACCTAAGCATGACACTGCCTACAGAGTTATTCAACCAGGATTCCTAGCCGCTTGTTTCTCACCTTCTATTTTCTCCTTTTCATGCATCATCTATTTGCATTTCTTAGCATATTAACATTTGAAGCTGAGCTTTTTGAGGCTGAAACCGTACTTCTTCAGTTCAGTAGCTTCTAGCATATACGGATGACACACGAATGAAATGCATTCCATTAAAACATATGTATGAACAAATAGCTTTTGTCTTTGTAAATGAAATTTTGCTAGACTCATTAATTGCATGAATTGTGTTTTGAAGACAAATCAAGGAGATCATGACAGGAAACAGCAGAATCTTTTTCACTTACATGATAAATAAAAATGTCACACAGAAGTATGTATAGAATGCTTCCTGCTCCATTAAAAACAAAACACTAATAAAAGTGTCCGAATACCTAAATTCAAACAAAACTTGCACATGCACAGCGATTTCAGTAGGACGTTTTTGGCTGTGAAAACTGACAAAAGATGTTACAGCTAAACAGCTGTGTGTCCTTTTAAAACTTGAATCATTTTACACATGAGGAGGTATTTGTAAAAATATCCCATTATTTTATTAAGAGCAATTCCTGTTTTCTTTTTAGAAGAATTATTTTCCATTTTTCTGTTTAATAAAGCAAATGGGTCACAGTAAGAACATAAAAAAGATTGTTTTGGTAAAACTAAGCCAATTTTATTTAGCCACATTTGACCTTTGTGATCTTGAAGATTCCTGCTTCAGATGTTGATTTCAATTTAAATTTACATTTACTGAATTCATAGAGAAAGAAACCCCTCTTTCCTGAGAGATGAGTAAAATTTTAAGGCTTTCATCCTATATTATACTAAAATTTTACAGCTGACTAAGAGGTGGATTTATCAAATATTTAAAATTACAATCAAAATCCTTCTCCTTGAAGAAGAATTTTACTAACTCCAATAAAGGCAATGTAAGTTAGTGCTGGACTCATTCTTTAAATGACTTTAGGGGCTCAGAGAGAAGCTATTGTTGTAGGAACAGACAGAAACATTATATTCATTTTAGATGATTAAAGTTCCTAGCAGCCCTTATCAGAACTGCAGTATTAGCCCCTGCATTTGAACCTTTTACATCCGAGTATTTGTGTCCCATCCACTAGGACTGCTTGAATATTTTTGATACATGTGATGTAATTGCACAGCTTTTCTAGGACTCGGTTTCCACATTAGGTCTGGCTACAATGAAAGGAGAGGAAAGAATCTGAAAACAGATATTTTGAAGCATATTATTTCAGTAAAACTTTTAAAGAGATATTCTTTTTGTTTGGTTTGATTTATTTAGTTTGTAATCTGAAAAGTTATGAAGAAACCAAGCTGCTATCCTGTAGCCAGCTTTCTGGTCATCTTTAGCACCTCAGAGCTCACCTCCATGCCGTTCTTTACCTTCTCTCTTAAGGCATTGTGCAATCCTTGTTTATGGAATTAGTAAGTTCCTAAGTTTCACAGGAGAGACGGGAGTAACTTTTAAAAGAAATATTATAGTAGATACCATGTTATTATATTTGCTTTCCGCACACACAAACATTTCCAGAGAAAACATAATCAACAGTCAGGAAAACAAACTATATTTAAAATATGTTAAGCAAAGGGTATTTTAGATTTTTTACATTCCAAACAAAATGCTTATCTGCAGAATCTCAGTTTGGTTTTGTCAAACAATAGTCTAAAAAAAAAAAAAATAAAAAATCCATAGGGTATGCATCTCCTAGTGGGAAACAGCAAATTCAGTTTCATTCATCAAAGGGGAGACTTAGAGGTGATTTGGTCAGGGCGTGAACATACTTTAGTAGAGACCAGATTTCTGGTATGAGTAGGTGAAGACATTATAAGGTCTAAAGGCCAGAAATAAAGTAAACAAATTATACTGAAAATGAATTAACAGTGAAAATAATGAACAATGAGAACAGTTTATCTAAAGATGTACATGAACTGTTCATCATCAACAGACTTCAAATTGAGAGGCACATTTTCCTTGGCCAGAAGTTAGAAGCAGGATGTGAAAATTACTGCAAAGCTCTAAGGCCTGGGTTATAAAAGAGGTCAACGTGCACCATTATATTGGTTTCTCCTGAAAACAATTAATCTCTCTACACTTTAATTAAAGCTAAAGAATGTGCCTTCCAGGAATACGCCTTGATAGCTGTGCTACTGAAACACATTAAGTGTCCTCATTCCTCAGAAAGCATGAAAACTATAACTCTCTTTGAAGGCCGGTGGGTGGAAAGGTAACAGTTCAAAAGGAGCACTGCTTCCTCTCAGGAAAGTCATTAGCAAACTCTCCCAGCTCTGGATCCACACAAAAATTTTTAGTCCCCACAGCGTGCCTGTATAAGAGAATCAGTTCTCCATTGCCTTCTTCCGAATACAGTAGTTGTTATTTACTAATGTAAGAAAGCACAAGACCTCCACAGAGAAAACACAATGTCAGAAGCAGCAGCCATTTTCGAAGATCTAACGGAAACAACGACGTACATACCAATCAATTTAAAAAGCTGTTCACACTTAGGAAGCCTGTAGCACAGTGGGACCCATCAATGCATGACCATTTCAGTATAGACAGTCCAACACAGCTAAAAATTAGGAGAAAAATCTCTTATTGGTCTACCTTTTCCTAAGCTTGTACTTGAGAAATGTGTTTGTTTAGACTTTAAAAAATTTCAACATTTAAATTGTTTTTAAGTTCTTTTGTTTCTACACATGAACTCTACTTTAAAATTATTTTTGCTGTGACTGCATGATGGCAACTTGATGGCAATATTTTTTCCATCAATTAAAAGATTTTAATGGATAACATTTCAAGAAGCTGTCGAAAGGCACTACTTAAATACAAGTTTTTTAAGCCATTTATGTTGTTGCAAATTTCAACAGCACATAAAAAATAAATCTCACTTAATGCAGTAAGTGCATGTGGAAAAGAATTTACTAAAATCCTCTTTAAGTAACTGTCTTTTTCATCGACTGAATAGCTTTGGTAATGCGTAAGCAAACACCATCTTGAAAAGCAGCTATGGTGGGTTGTTCTCTTTTAATGACCAATATTGATTTTATTTCTAATCTATCACTCTGAAAATGCAAAGAGTGTTCAAGAACATTCTCTTACTGGCCCAGAAAGAGTGTAGATGGTCACAGGTCAGGATACATAGCGTTTGAACTTACTCGTCTACACAGTAAAAATGGCACTTTCTTGCACCTGTTCGAAATGCCAGACTTACTTTTGGCTGAAGTCAAGAGAAATTCTTCTAAGGACATGACTACAACATATACTGTGTTGCTGCTTAGGGAAACACAGAGGAAGGCTGCAACTTCCCCCTGATTACACACCTGAACGAAGAAGCCTTCGCAGTATCTCCGCTAATAACACCAAGATGGCCTCATCTGATGAGGCTGTGGTTGTGTATACAAAAAAATTAAAGCTTTTAAATGCTTCCACGTGAATTGTCTTTATCAGTGTAATCAGCAGGAACAGTAAATTTATTTGGTCTTAGCCATTCTAGACGGACTTTGATATGACTGGTTTTACTCTACACGTCATATAAATACTGTAAATATGCCACAGACTTTCGTCAATAATACTATCAACTAAATTCTATATATTAACAAGCAGATCAATTCTACATATTAACAAGAAAATCCAATTAAAATATTTGTATAGTAAAGAAATTTTAAATATTAATCAGAGGCCGTGAATACTTGTTCACAAATATATTACTCATAATCTGAAACTCTCATCATATCATATATCTGTTATTTTTTTATAGAGATCAATATCCTACTTATGAATAGGTAGGCCTTCAATGGGAATATGTTTTGGCTGGCTTTATCTGCATATTAAATCCAAATTCGTTTTTCACTGAATCGTTCAATCACATGATTAGTTTCATATTTGTTTGTCGTTTAGGCTGAGTATCCTTTGCACACCCAAACAGATCTAAAGTACATGGTAAAGCAAGTAGATTCATATCTAAATTTCTCCTTGAGTATTAAGAAAACTGTATCAATTTAAATTACTTTTAATAAAAGGTGTTTGGGTATTATTTTTAATTTTAGGTAGCTATAGTAGTAATATTGTATGTGATATTAAGATTTCCAAAAGCAAGTGTCTGTTTACCTCCCAGTGAATGTAAGGAAAAAAAATAGTCAAGTCACTTGAGATAATATGTTTTACTGCCAGAACGAAGCATTTGGTGAGGATCTGAAATAAAATGGGATTCCTACATATTAACATCGATTAAAATATTCAAGCTCAGAAATTATGACTGCACAACTCATAGTCACATGTGCTTTTGAGGTGGAAAAGTTGGCACATGCCACACATTTGTGCCTTTTAGCACATTTTTACTGCTCACAAGGAGTATAATCTCATGGGGTTAAACACTGCAGCACTCAGCCCAGATTCGACAAGTACTTACACACAGTTCTAGTTTTCAGATGATGCTATCAACACATACTATGAGTTTTTCTGAGTGGAATTCTTAGTAGCTAACGTGTTCTGGTTTTCCCTTTTTATTTATTATTGACTAAATAGATTACTTTTGCTCAATACAAAAATAAAAGAAAATTTAAAACAGTCTCTATAAAAGTCTTCTGTGCAGCTCTTGAGTTCAAAGCAAATTTTCCAGCTGAGTTATAAAGTCCTGAAATGAATTTCTGATGAAAATGCTAACAGGCCTTTAGCCACAGTGGTGCTAGCGGGTGTTGCTAAAATAAACAGAAATCCCTGTCAGTGCCAGAAAAGCAGCCTATCGTTAGAGGCACTTTTCTAGAAGCTTTTCATTGTATCTGGGTGATGATAATCTTCCCACCAGTGGGCATGCTGGTTTTTGGCACATATCAAGCTTGTCAGAATCATCTTACACATTCCAAACAGCAGGCAGAATAGACAATAACAAAACAGAAAAGAAACTTTCTCAACATGATGCATATCTTTTTTCTCAGGAGTCGCTATTGCCTTTTTAGCGAGGAATCAAAGCAACCGTTTAACCAATCCGCTATGCATATTAGAGCTATTGTCGTAAGTTACAGCAGGCACACCAGTGCTTCTGGTCCACCCTCAGCTCTGACAGAAGAATGCAGAAGTAAATCTCTATGTTACAGTGGAAAACACTTTTAAGCCACTTTTCTTTCCAACCACATACCCGCTATGGTCTTGGTGCTTAGCAGACCCTAAGCCCGCTTGACTTCGGCTATTTGTGTTCCCAGAAAGCAACTAGGGAAGACCAAGTCCATCGTAACATTAGGATACATTAGCTAACACTCTCCTAGCACAGACCTTCACTAATTCAGACTTGCAGAGGAAATCAGCACAGGACACAATTATTCTGAATGACCTACACCAATAGCTCTTTTCAGCAAAAAATCAGCAGTTGCCATGTGTGCCAAAATAAGGAGAACTGTTAGCCAGTTTTCCCAGCGCGCCTTACTCTTTAAAACACTTTGACACCATATCACAGCTGAAAGAGACAGGGAGTAACGCAAGATAGTCGTGGGAACTATACCCTAATCCTGCAAAAACTGAAAAAGTCTCCTCACGTAAAACATATGATACTCCAAAAGATGGGTTGGATCATACTGGAAGCAGAATTAGGAGTGACGCTCGACATCACTGACAATATTTCTCACCGTAGTTACAGCATACCACCACGTTAGCTCACTTACTGGGTGTCGTTAAGAGGAAAATGTCAGACTGCAAGTGATAGTCACATGCTGCATGCACAGAACAGGAGGAGACAAGCAGTGGCCAAACCTGGCCTGCAGAACTTCCATCACTGACAGTTTTCTGCTGGACATGTAGAGAAGGCAATTTGCCTCTCATACCAGAGACAATTTCAAGGAATAGCAAATTAACAAACAGCCACCCTGTTTAGCACACATTCGCTCTAGAAATGACCAATATAGGCCATCACAGTGCTGTTCTCAATCACTTTTCAAAACATTTTCAACATGGAACAAATCAATGTAGAGTTGTAGTAGCACAGAGAGACAAAAAGTATGTATGTCATGGGTGTGGCATCCACAAAAAGAGTATCCTGTGGATGGAAATGATGCAGAGTTCTCCATTTTGCAAAGCGATCCCCAACTTACTGACTTCTTTGTACTAAAATGTACAGTATTCAGAAATGGCTAACTAATGCAAAAGATACTATCAGGTGTGAATCTGATATCAAAAATATACATATCATTTCACAAAATTACACATATAAATGAAATGTGGAAATTCATTCTGTGTTTCCTGAACTAATGTCCCCGAGGCATGTAACATGATTCAGTTACAAGTTTTAACTAATAAACATGCAACACTTGACAGAATTGGGTATTTTCTCCTTTCTTTATCACACGAAATGCAAGAATGTGTATTATGTCTGCCAAACATGGCATCACGTTACAGTTTTTGTACTGTTCTTTATTTACACGTTTCTTCACACAGTTGTCAATAACAGCTCTACCCAGACACTGCACCTTCTGAATGACAAGACACCTTCATGGTTTCAGATCCAGCTTTTCAGATGGCAGCACACAGATGAAACTTAAACTCCACCACTCTGAACCTACCGTGATCCTTTTTGAATGACTGCCATCAAAAGTAAAACACATCAGCTAGCATTACCTGCTTCAACACATCAGAGAAACAAAATACGACAAAGGGCGAAGTTAAGGATTCTGATTATGATAGCATTCCCTCCTTTCAAAGCTGAAAATCATTTTCTCCACTCCATATGTACAAGCATACTGCTGTTGATACCTTTCTTCCAGAATTTTTGCCCACCTCTTGGAAATATCAGTATTTTGGAGGAGGAGGGGACACCATACTAAGTCTTCTGAAACTTTTCCAAAACTATATATATGCTTCACGCTTCATATATCAAGATTTAGCTTGGAGCAAGTTTTTACTGCTAATTTATAAATCCTTGAAATATGGGTTTTAAAACAGAATGTTAATATAACCCTAACTATAGAAATGCTTGCAGGCATTGCTATAATGAAAGAAATAATTACATCAATAAAATTATACTAGTTTGACATTAACAGTTTGCCCAAACAAACAATTCTGAATGACTAACAAGCATTATAAATATGACTGCTGTCATAAATCAAAGCTATCCATGATGAGGGTTCATGCGACTCTTTGGAATAATATAAAAAGAAAGTATCATTAGCAATATTAGGAATTTCCTTAAGCACACAATTATGAACTTTTTCTTCCTCTGAAAATTTCATCAACTATCATGCTTGGGAGTAAACACAACATAAAAGACTTAACATAACATTTCTTTGACTGATTGTAGTTATTTCTGAACATAGGAAATTATCATAACATCATTACCTTTGTTCTAAAATTTCATCCAAACATTACATCATCCAGTTTCTCACCTCAATTACTGCAGGTTTTTGTGATAGTAGTTCTTTTTCTTGATATTTTTCTCTCCATTTTCTTTGAGAGATAAAAAAAATAATTAAACTACCTTGAGTAATTTTAGCATGTGAACATTATAATAAAATCATAAATACATATTCAAAAAATGAGAGTCCAGTGATTCTTCTGCCCACGCCCATTTAAGAAGCTGCCTCTTACTTTGATGTAGGATTTTCTTTTGTTTGTCTGGCTTCAACTAGAAGCAAAAAGTCTCTACAGCTATATCGACACTATCCCACATTTAAATTTGCTCCAGCGTGTCCCAGGAATGGGAATATACAAAGTTCCTTCTACATTAAGAAACTGATTCACTGGGTGCAAGCTTGTAAACAAGTCTCAACTCAAGTCAGATGGTCACCTTTCCCCATAAATCATGTGGCTACCAATAAGCTGGTGAGCTAAGAAAGAATTTCTTTTACAGCTCGCCTTAAGAGAGCTAGCATCACATAAAAGACAGTAGTAAATAAAATAAATCTCAAATCAAAAGCCAAATACATTTTCATAAATACTTGGAACTACCAGAAACACCTGCCAAGGCAGGAGAATACTTTACTGAGTGAAGAGGAGAATTCTTACTGGAAATATGGCAATATTTTGTGGACGCTACCAAAACGCTTGACAGTATTTGTCTTGGTATATTCCCAAATGTGCTGTATTGATGAGATGATAAGTTGTTATAAAGTAGAACCTAAAAATATAATTAAATTAAAACGTATTTCCCAGTAATTTCTGAAGGATTCAGTATTTTTCAGGCAGTTATTAGAATGGAAGCAAAATCAGTTTTTCATAATCTGGCCATTCTGTTATGGATTGCTCTCGAGTCCAGTGCACAATTTGTGTGATGCATAGCAATGATCTATGGTATGTAGCATCCTCTCAAGCAGAAATGGGGAATTCTTACTTGTTCTTTTTGCATAGTGCATCCAGAGGGAAACATTGAAGTAAAATAATGAGCTTTAGCATGCGAAGCATGATGCTATAGTAAATTGATGAGTTAAATTATATTGACAATTCGCCTTACCCTGATAAATACCTTCCTGACCTTCACTATCATTACGTAACAGGCCATTGCCACCCACAGCCTTTAATATAGCTATCAAACCTAAACATTACCTCCCTTTGTTACAAGTACATACAATTTTCTGCCACTACAAGGATAGCACAGCTTCAACTAGAAAGACCAATGTATTGACACAGTAGATAACCATACAGCGTTGAAAAGCGCAAAGGACAGCTTCAAAAAAGAGAAAAATTTCAGAACAGGTCTTATGTCAGGTAATCAATTACGACTCTGTCATACTAATGGCCACAGGAAAGCAGGGGAGCAGTGACAATAGGTGCATTCATCTTTCTACAGCACTGGAAAAGCTGCATCTGTGGCCCCGTGCGCTCTGTCTCCTGCTGTCCCCCAACAAGCGCATTCTGCGACAGTGAATCTGATAGTGGGGATGCTACCTATCTGTCATCCCTTCTTCCTGAAAGGCACCTTGACTACAGCTAATGACTAAACAACAGCAAGGAGCTGCCTCCTCCCTCGAGCCACACAGGTTTCTTTGTTATGATATTGAATTCACAGTGAAGCACTGAATAAATCCAAACCTCTTTTTTTGCTAAGTATGTAGATATGCGTATGTATATACATGTGTGTGCATAAAATATGTTTGCACTCCCCTGGTAGTTTTGTAAATCTTTGCAATCTTAACGCCCTTGCTAGTCCCAGTAGCAGGACAGTTCTTCCTGCTCACAGCCCTCATATCAATATGGCCAAAAATTATTGTGGCAAAACAGGAGATTCCCCACACCCTTTTGATTGTCCAGTATTCATGGCACTACTACAGTTAAAGGGTCTTTACACCCGCTTGCTGTGAGAGACTGTAAACAGATTCTCAGGATTATGTCTTGTTTCTCTTTGTCTGTGCCTAAAATGTAGGGGAATCATGAAAGCCTTCTATTCTAGTATGGGTTCACAGTCTGAAAAAGACTCCGAAGCAAAACAGCAATGAGATCTGCCTTGGGCTGGCCATACTGTGAAGAGTCCCAGTCAGCTGAAAAATCTGGGCCTTATTACTAAGTCCTGTTTTCTTTGGTCAGAAAGGAAGCGATGTCTCCACATGTATTCTTTTTCAAAGCAGGCCATTGAGAAGCTTTCCTTTGGTTTTGAGATGCCTTTGTAGAAACTATTGTGAACAATAAGATAAGATTTGACAAGATTAGGGAAATGTAATCCTCCTTTCTTTGAGAACTTTTTTTTTTAAGTATCGGATCTTTTGTTGTGCTGTTGCAATCCCATAAAATTATACTGACAAGTTAGTTATTACAGAGAAGTTTAGCTTGGGGATTTCTATTGGCACAGGTTTACAAATGGAGATGAGACAATGGAGAATGTTCATTTTCATGATAGTGTCTTTTGCCCATAATGATAATAATAATTTGTCCCATCTGTCTAAATCTAATTTAACAGTGTTTATGAATGGTAGAAGGCAGATTTTAATTAAGTCTTGTAGTTGCATTGGTATGTATTTTAGTCCCTCCAGGGAGCATTTAAAATTCCAATTTTCAATATAGGGTAGGGAACCATTACATCATGTAGGAAGCAACCTGGTCTTGAAGCAGTTAATTTTGCAGCCAGATGTGGATATATCAGCCAATTAAAACAAACATTTCTGGAAGGGCAGAGGTTCGCCTCAAGGATACCCCAGAAGCTATTTTAATCTGCCAAGAGTCAAATATCCAAGGTAAAATGTGAATAAGTAGCACATTTTTATGGTGTTTCGATTTTAACTAGGAAATAATTTCGTAGAGCCCTTCTACTTAGAAATACATTTTTAAGCAGATCCTTTTTTTAAATTCCAATTAAGCTCTTTACCCAAAATTTAATCTCACAGTATTTCTCATAGTCCTTGCAACCTTTGGCTGTAATCCTAACAGGATAGACTGTATCATAACAATACAGAGAAAATCCACTATATTAAACCACTTCAAAGGCACTTACCTTAAAAATAATATGTTTAGCTTTTGAAGGAAATTCCTGAACTTTAGACTGCCTAGGCCAGCATTTTGATATAAAGCACACCAATACAGAGGGCACCCTCAAAACTGATCTGACATTTCTAGTGTCCAACCTGCTCACTCAAGCTTACAATGAATCTCTATCTTTGCACTTCCATCAATGACAACAATTTAAAAACTGCTGACTCTGTTGGTTACACTTTACCTCTGTAAGGACATATGTCCTGGTTGTTCAACTTTCATATTTTAAAAAGGACAGTGACTACAGATGTAAAGAATTTAGGTTTTGGCCTTGAATTTGTACTTAGGGAAATCTCTACTGAATTAACCTGAGCTTTATTCACAGTAAAGTTTCATGCAGGCAGTCCACACATTCCAGCAAAAACCACACTTACCTTACAAAAATCATAAACCTACTGTTTAGGCGTATACTTTTGTTAGTCCCAGCATTTAGAGGGGGGGTTATATGTACACAAGTACTTCAAATGTATATGTATTATTTAATTTTAATAACATCAGAGATCACAGAGCCTAGGGAGAAAAGAGTAGCTTACAATTTTTATAAAATAACAATAATGCTCTTCAGAAATTACTCAGGAACACTGAGTGTGATCGTCTAATCTATCCTTACCTGTGTAAAAATAAATTGGATATCTGGTCCAAAGCAGTCACCTACACTGCTTCTGCAGTCAATAGAGACACTTCTGCCACAGCAGTGGATGTATCATCCTAACTAGAATAAAAGCCTTTGTGGGAAATATTGGCCTCTTAGCTACTTCTGCATCTCTTCTGACTTTATAGAAAGTCTCTGAAGTCAAGTTAGACTAGGTTTGACTGCCTTTAGAAGTCAAAAAGATCCGGTGGATTCTTACTAAATGCACTCAGCACCTCTCGGAACAAACTTCTGTGTTGCTGAAGTAGTGCCTAAAATGGACAACTACCGCTCAGAAACTGTCTTTATTTCTGTTATAATTTATAATGTAAACAACAAAAACATGCAAGCCCAAGAACTCTCTCCAATACAAGTTTGCTTACACAAAACATAATATCCACACGTGCTTACATGAGCTGTAACGGCTGCTGAGTCTCAAGTTGCTGACTCTGACATTACACTTCCAGTAAAGGAAGAGTCATCCAGCTGTGGAAAAGGTAATATATTACTCCTTTTGCAATCAGCAGGAACTTTCCTATGAACCTGAGCAAGAGTTTAGATATCTCCCCTTCCACTGTTACTGATATTCCAATGTCCTTTCATTTGCGTGTTTACCTGTGCATGTTTTCATACCCTTTAAGAACACACAAAAGACAGAAAGCTGCTGCTATCAATTCAATTAAAGCACTTTAGCATAAATTTAATGACAGCTAAATACTTACTTTCAAGATTTTTTCATTTGCTTATTTTGCTGCCCTCACTTTAATACATGGGAAATACTGTCAAAATGAACAAAATGTCTAATTAGTGTGTAAATACAAAAAATATTTTAAAATGAAAAGGCTTTGCTCCCAGTCCCTAGTTCTACCAGAGAAACAGATGGAGCTCTTTCTTTCACACTTTTTTTTTTTTAAGAGACTAAAATTAACCTGAGAATTAGAGACTGTAAATGCTAAATCCTTCAGCATTAGGTATATTGGTTTAGAAGTGTTAAAACAGAATTTAAAAATTCTCAAAGAAAAACGATACAACTGGCACAAAGAAACATGAGTTCTGTAATTGTGTATTGTGCTGGTTTGTACTACTAGACTACGCTGAGGATGAGGAGAACCAGTAGACATGTTTTACCTGGATCTTTCAAAGGCTATTAACATCATCCCTTTTATGAGATTATTAGGAAAAACAGAACACTTGGGTAAGTAAATTGTTATCATTGAGTGAAGAATGGACATAACTCCCAAATATTATCAATAAATATTCAGAATTATTAACATTAATTATTAATTTTGAGGGTCCTCAAAACTTTCATACAAGCAGCGTTGTTCATGCTTGTGTTCGGTACAGTGAGGTCATGAGACTGAACAGAATGAACCACTGGATCACCGCAGCAGTTTTGACAATACAAAGCATGGGAAAGTCGAAGACTACAGTAATTACTAAGTAGTATTATAGTATCTGGTAATTTTATATGCAGCAGACTGATCATTTCCAATTAGAATACAAATCTCCATATATGCAAAGAATTGCTACAACAGAAGAGGAAAAATTAAATGTTCAATAATAGATAATAAAGACAGTATATTTATTATTTTACTATATAAGGCATCCCCCACCCCACTACAAACCCAAGGGGAGTTGCTTATTTTCAAAAGGAATGTGGACTGTTCAGTGGATAAGGAATTGGTCGGAAGGTCGCAACCTGAACGTAGTGGTCACAGGCTCCATGTCCAAATGGACGCCGGTGACAAGTGGTGTCCCTCAGGGTCCTTACTGGGACCAGCGCTGTTTAACATTTTCATCAGTGACTTTGTG
>Ga0181612_174961_pt1 | contig 27325 bp, 15 predicted proteins | sample HoacroProtozoa21_FD_119630 | JGI IMG/M metagenome (GOLD analysis project Ga0181612, IMG submission 119630) | Hoatzin crop microbial communities from Cojedes, Venezuel. Combined Assembly of Gp0051906, Gp0051904, Gp0051908
CCCCAGCTCCCTCAGCCGCTCCTCATAAGACTTGTGCTCCAGACCCTTCACCAGCTTCACTGTCCGTAGGCCCATCTCCAGCGGGAAATGAGGTACGCGAAGTTGGTGATAAAACCTCATGCTTTTGCAATGGAGACCAGCTTTGCAACTCAAGAGATCTTTCGCATTCTCCATCTCTAGTATTGGTGGGGGATGGTGAAAAAAGTGAGCTGAATCCTATGACAGATTCTAATTTATTACTTACAAGGTGGGAAAGCTGCAATTCCGTAGCCCTGTCAACCTGTGTAAGCAGCACATTTATTTTTATTAACATTATTGCCTCTTTGCTTAGATCCATGCTTGTTTCTCTTTAATAATTCAGGCTTGATGGAGACTATTGTATCCTATTTCAGTACAGTATCATAACTCATTTTTCAAATTAATGTGTAGAAATACTTATTAACATACTGTGGAAGTCAGATTTCTGGGATGAATTGATAAATAGGATGAAAAATTCAAAGTAGTAAGAGGTGTTTTTGTTTTGCTGGTTGTTTTTCTCCCCCAATCAGAGCACGACCAAATACCACCTACTAATTTTTACATATGACAATATATGCTGATCTGTCAGCAACTTCAGTTTCTGTATTCGCCATTCTTCAGTATGAATGTACATTGCTGGCTGGCATTGTGTACATATCGTACAGTAACATCATTTTAATGTTTTACTAGTGTTGTGTACCATTAGTGATATTGGCCTGTCATAACATGTTCTCATAGTTTGCAACAAACAGAATGGAATTAAAAGAGTTCACAAAGAAATAGTCTTCAGTTTTATATTGTATGTAAAATACTGGCTTAATTATCTTTTTGTGTTATACTTGGATTTTTTAATATAATGGCACAAGTATTACTGCATGTCATATTTATAATTGAGTAATACCTTGCTCTGCCTGCCTGCAGGTTCAGAATAGTGTAATAATTTCATCTCTAGTAGCTACATTTTTGGTAGGCATAACGTTACAGTAATATTTCTTGCTCAGTTTTTATAGGATTCACATTTATTAAGTTTTTCTGTTCTCAGTGTTTGATTAGTTGTGGGTTTTTTCTTTAAAAAGTTTGGGGTTTTTTAATTTGGTCTGTTTATTTAATATTGTGATAAGAAATTAAGCGTTCCACTTCTTATGGAATATAGAATGTAGGATTGACCTGGCTGGCAGGTAAGGCCCCCACCCTCCCACCTTGCTCGCCCACCCCCCAACAGGATGGGGGAAAAAATCAGAAGGGCAAAAGCAAGAGAAACTTGTGAGTTGGGATTAAGACAGTTCAATAAGTGGAGGAAAGAAAGGCAAAAAACCACCCCTCCGGCATGCTCCCCGGGGTAGGACACAGTGTGAGGAACAGCGAAAGCCCTGGTGCTGTGGAAGCACTATTCAGCAATGGCCAGAACATTGGTTTGTTATCAACGCTGTTTTGATGACATGTAGAAAATGCAGCACCATATGGGCTGCTGTGAAGAAAATTAACTCCATCCAAGCCACACCCAGTGCAAATGTGAAAAACATGTGGAGTACATTAACTAGAAACTATTTTCTGCCCCTCTTTTGTGCTTTTTTTATGGCACGCAGTTCTAATTCCCAAGATCAAGAAATGAGAAAATTAGAGGAAACATTACCAGTTCAACGCTATATAATTTGTGTAGTATATGTTTTAAAATGTATCAATGTACCAGAAATGAGAAATTAAAATATTATTATTGGAACATCAATATTTTCATTTGCAATGTTCAGACTTTAGTTATGGATTGGATTATGGATAAATTGGATGATGTTTGCATTTAATTTCCTTATATACCTGTTTTAAGAGAAAAGAAGGTGAAAGAAATTGAGGAAATGTGACAATTTTATATCTACAGAGGAATGATGCTGTTTCATTTTCATTTAATGAAAGGAGCTTTTCTGCAAAAAAAGCAGAAATGTTTCACAACTGAAAAAAAGTTTAGCCATTTTTTTCAAACTTTGTTAAATAAAACCAATGTTCAAAAAGGAATGAGGTGTCTTCTGTGCCATAATATGAAACTAAAGGGTAGGTCTTTAGCTGATGCAAACTGGTTTTATTCTGTTGGAAAAAAGTTTTAAATTGCATGAATAGATTTAAATCATAGCATGCAAAGAGTGGTTTCCTAAGGAGCAGTATGAATGTTCTATTTTACTGACCTTCTTGCGGTTGAATTTGTTTTCAGCTGATTCAACAGGAACCCATTCCCTCTATACTACCTATAAAGATTATGAGTTAATGTTTCATGTATCAACAATGCTTCCATACATGCCCAGTAACAGGCAACAGGTATGTTTTTTAACTTTTTGTTGTAATTTTACATTATAGATGTTTGTCATTGAGGATTTTTTTAAAGTAATACTGATTTAAAATGGAATTATTTTATTTGAAGTATGATTCAATTGTATTTTTTTTTCTTGAAGTATTATAAGACATGAGAATTCTCATAGGGTTTTTATACTATATAATTAGGAACTTGCCCTATCTCCCCCATTTCATGATGTGATTAAAAATTAATGTTGTCTGTGATGAGTGAGTTATTTTCAGTTTGGACTGGATATACATCTTATATATGTTTTAAACATTGAATGGAATGAAGCTTGAAAGTAGTCTTACGGTTAAAATATACATGTAATAAGATTTTTAAAACAGTTCCACTTAATCTTTGTATTACAGATCTTGAAATGTTTATTAATGTGTCAGCTTAGTAATAAATGCTTAATGATATCCTTCAAGGTGTCTGCTTGTGAAGACAGGAGACTGCAGTGTACTTATTTTATTTCTGGAGAATTCCCTTTGCTTACATAATAATTTAAAGCATTAAGGATGGCTAAAAAACAGCACAGCATCCAAAGTGTGCGGTGCACCAGTAAGGTTGCTCTGTCTTGCCTGCCTCGGATGTTTCTTTCAGCTGAATTAAGAAGCACAAGCACATTTAGTATAATATATCAACATTAACACGTAAGAAAAAAAAAGTCAGTAATATTGCTCATAGGTCAGACTAATGATAGTTCGTGTCTTTCTGTGCTACTACTCTGCGTTTTTCTAGATCTGTGGAAAGAAGCATTGGATTTATTTAGTTAGTTTTAGAATATTCTCTTTTTACCATGCAAGATATAAAGATTTCAGTCATTCTGGAGGGTTGTCATGAAACAGAGATGCTATCTCACTTTCTTTTTAAACAGCATACAGAAGATGGTTACTGGTTGATAAACCATGTGTGAGTCGTATCTTTCACATCTACCCTATCAATAGGTCTTGTGGTAAGAAAGATGTGTCAAGGCAGCAAGAAAAAGATGAAGAAAATGATTAAAATTCTCGAGAAAGGATAAATGAAAATCAAAATGGAAGAAAGTATATAATGTTTTTATGTATTGTAAATAGTCACTACATAATGTTCTGAACAGTTTGAAGAACTGTTTTGAGTGAGCAGTTAAGACAGCTGCAAATTTTACTCCATTACACTTAGGATTTAGATGTGGTTTAAAGAAACTAAATTAGGAATCAGAAGACAAACTCTTCACCATAGGAATAATGTGACAGTTTAGATGACTCACATTTTAAAAGACGTGGCTTTCAGAAGACCTAATGTTCAGCTATATCACACACTCGGCTGTGCCAATAGCTAGTAATCAAGGTATGGGGTCAGCATCACTGGTTTGAGATTGCTCCACTTCTCTAAACTTACACCTAATTACAGCATTAATTTCGTGAACACACTAGGAGTTGTTCTGTCTGTAATCAGTCATAACTATCTTAGACTGGAAAGCACGTGTGAATAGAGAAAACAGTACAATCTTAAGCAGATATAGTACACTGAATGAGCTTGCCTTAAAAGGAAAAAAAAGAATATTTTCATAGCTAATCACAGGCACTGATGGTAAATATGGCCTTACTTGGAATTTATTACTTTTGTCGTTGTATTTCATGACTTTCCCTTGTTTGTGCGAACAGGATGTCCTCTTCCCACAATCCACTAATTTTCATAATTGTTTGCTGCTTGTCAGCTTCACTGCTGTGTCGCTCAGGCATCCCCTGTTGCTGTCCTTTCACTGCTTCCTGTGCCTGCCTTTCTTTCTCATCATTTCCTCATCTGTTCATCTTTATAGTTAGGTGCTGATTCTTGTGTATAGCAAAATCTTCCAGTTTCAACTCCATGGTTTTCCCCAGCAACAAGTACTCCTTTCCACATTATTTTAGTAAGCTCTCATCATTGTCACTTTAACGGGTTCAATACGTAGCAGAAGCACCATGTGGCTAAGCTTTCTTGGGATCAAAACAGTGTGGCAGTTTTCCAGGTTCGAGTAGTAAGTCCGTCTGAAGACCCACCACGTCATTTTTTTTTTTTAGGTGCTGGGATCTAGCAGTATTTGCACAGCATGGACCCTGTTTTAATGAAATGTGACAAGTGCACCCAAATGACCAGGATTTAGCCAGCCTTAATGTGCAAAAGGGATCTATGATCGTTGTTTAATTTTCTTCTATGACTGTTTAGTTCCCAAATATGTACTGAAGCGTGAAATGTATGAACAGTGTTATTTCTCACAAGCTAGGACAAAATTCAATTAGGTCTTTTACCTTGAGACATTATAGATGCTGAAGACCACAGGTGCGTTTGCATCAGTTGTGCTGGAGACAGAGAGAGATTTAGAGGTTCTGTGAAATATGAATGTTGTTTGTCTCTTCGGGGTTTGGCTCACGAACTTTTACATACCCAAGTAAGGGCAAGTTAGGGACAGTTGTAATTTTCCTTTTAGGTTATTTTGGCAATGAAGACCCCCCATTCAATGGCTATTTTTTGCTAGCATATTGTATATGTACTGTCAATGAGGTTATTGCATCCTATCCCCGTGTCACTTGTTTGGTGATGACTGGGCAAGGTATTGAGTCGCTCTTCATCATCAGGAACTACGACCTTCAAGGAGCAAGCACTGAACATTGCTTATATTCCAAATACCTGTGAGCCAAAAATAGGCCACACCAGAACTGTTTGTTGCTTCTTCCAGGACATAACTACGCCCTGCTTGGTCCCTGATCAGGACATCCCTCTAGTTTTAGAGCCAGCAGGAGATCCCAAGAGCAAGGTAATTTTCACTTTGGCTGCAACATAGGCTGGGAACGTTCAAGTCAGCTGCTCCTTCCCTAGGACAGAGAAGACTACCAGCCCTGGTGTGGCCAGTTCCTTTTCCTTTACTGGCCTTTTCTTCAAACCAAAGTTCAAAGCTTTCCCCTTTAAACTTTACCTTTGCAACGTCCCTTTCCAAACCGTTCCCTTGCAAGTTTCCCATTCACACATGTGCAGTCAGCTTGTGTACACAAGGTCAGGCCTGATTAATCCAAATTAGTTCAAATAATTGGTGTTCACCTGGTTTAATGAAAACTTAAAAATGAAACAGATATGCAATAATGAAATAAACTTGTTGAATTTAAGTTACTGTTGAAATGACTGGGATAACAAGATGTGGTTATACCAAACTTGGTTTAACCAGATCTGCTGAAATACTGTTTAGTGTTTGTTTCTGGTTATGGTACTGGTTAAGAACACAAATTGAAAATAAAACTTTTGAAACCACTTATTTTAGAAATGTACTAAAATAAGTTTTAAAGTTTTTCTTATTTGGCTCTGAGCATTTCATCATTTAATTGATTGTAGAATGTATTTCACTGCTATTTTGACAAGAATTCCTTCTCATTTCACAGTCTGACTAGGCAAATTAATTCCACGGAAGTGAGTAGATTTTTATGGCTGGCCATAAGCTGTAAATGTGCTATGTTTTAAGACAGTGCTTTTCTTCAGAGATGCATATCTGAAAATTGAGAATTAAGTAGTTAATATCTCAAAATTAATATAGTAACTATCATTTGGTGTAAATAATTTTAATCTATTGGATTCTGCTTTTCTAACATACTTTCCTTACCGGACTCCCCCTTGCGTGTCTTGTATTCTTACAAAAAACTTCACTGATTTCCTTTTGGCTGCCTGTTGTACTTGATTGGATTAATTTTCAAATTCTACCATGCCAATTTAAACTGATACTGGAATGATATCAAAGTGTGTTTGATGTCTCCTTACTGCAAGTAATCCTCTATAATCTCTGCACCCTATTGAGAGCTCCTATTATGCTCTGCTTTGGCAGCAGACTCTTTAGAGTATGTTAGAAAGTCAGAGTAAAAAAAATTAATAATACAACCACCCCCAAAACCCCCAAACCTGAGCAGACCTCAAAATGGGAGAGGAAGGGGAAACTGAGAACCCACAGAAAAACGCTAGGAGGTAAAAGTTGGGAGGAAAAGCTAGGTTATAGAATGGAAACTAGAGAAGGGTTTCTTATCAGCCTTTTTGCTCAGTTCCGGTTTCCTTCAATTCCTTTTTCATTTTCAGTATGCTGTCCTTATCTCACATAACCCAGGGAGGTATGTGTTCCCTCCTTCTTCTCCGCTCAATACTTTATTCTTTTCCTATTCCTTTATCCTATCCAGAGCACTTTTTTCCATCTTCCAAATCACCCCAGCTGACTTCTCTCCCCTTTCCAAGTTCTTTGCATTATGGTACTCTGTGCACAGCCACGACTGTGCTTTGCCTTTGCATTGTGTTGAAGTTCACTGACCACTTACGCATGACAGTTGTTTATAACAATGTTACACTGATTTTATTTTAAAATGTTGAAGAACTCACTAAGATCTCTGCAAGCTTGGTAAGGTTCTTAAAGATGATGGCCTGACTTCCTGTTTCCCATTTTTGTGCATCTTAGAAGTTCAAGCTCTTGAAAAATAGTTTATGGATAGGCTATGGAAATTGCCATGGTTTTGTAAAGGCTATTTTTACTAGTAAAGTTTCAAACATTTCTAGAACTTACCTCTTATTAAGTGACTACTATTCGTGCTTAAGCAACATACAGTGGCAAGCAAAATCTCTTCGAGGTCTACAAAAGTAGAAAATATTTTTGAAAACGGTGTTTGTCTTGAGAAATTATAACTTTAAATAGGATGTTGTTGCATTCTAATTTTTATGGTTTTGCTCTGTGGAAATGTATAGGCGTAGGCATGAACCACTATAGCAAGAAAGAGTCATTGGGCAGTTAGGTGGATCACAAAGGCAGAAATGAATCTCCTTGTACCTCATAATTGGAAGGTTTGTTACGGATTTAACTGTGGTGTGAATTCCAGCCGGTGAGATAATAATAACCTCTAAACATGAACTTGCGCTTTACTACTATGATCTAATTGTGTGGTTCACTAGGTCAGCAAATTAAAGCACACCCGACACACTTTGTTCTGTGATCAGTTCCACGTAGTGTACTTCTGTAATTTGTACGCAGCAGAGTCTGTATCTTAAATTACTCAAATAGCCACTTATTTAGATTTTAGTCTTAAAAACCTGAAAACTTGACAGAGCCACATGACTTACACCAAATATTGTTTTCTGTTCTTATACCTGTTTTAAAGTTTCATCAGAAGTCTTATTTCTTTAATCTGCATTTGGGATTTGGATTATGTTTAAAATATTGTAGATATACCGAGTGCTTCAAAATTGTGACTTTGGCCTTTCTTACTACCTGTAGAATACAATCCTTTGTTATTTTAGGAAATACAATGAAATAGACTTATGGGCCATAGACTTTAGCATGTGCAACTTTGCTTTTTTTTGCTTGGTACCTGAAATACTTTTAATGGAACTGAGAACAAAGAAGCAAATACTCTTTTATTAGAAAGATTATGTTCTGTAAAATCAGCTCCATAGAGAATTTTTTACTTTTTCCATTGTAAAGTTTTCAAATAAATTTATTCTTGTATCCTGTTTAGTTATACATGAGCTAAGGTACAGCTTTAAGTATATGCTATCAGTTGACAATGCAAGGTCTTTGGCAGACTGGGTGGATATTTAAAACATAGCACATGCTAGACTACTTTTTTCCATCTGGTAATATACATGGATGTTTTATAAGCAAAGATATTTAAAAAAAAATGTAAAAAATTAGAGAGGTACAATATACTTCTATGAGGAAAGTGAACATCATTATACTGTGTTGTTTTCTTGTTTTTATGGGGAGGAGAGAGAGAAGTAATCCCTTACTGCTGGACGTGTTTTGTAGTTTTTATTAGGTTTTAGCCTGTAACAGTGATTTAGTACTTTGAATTATTCCTTAGACATATTTTGATGATAAAAGCTACCAATTACAAGAATAAGTTTTTGATTAATGAGTTCCTAATCACTATTGTTTCTCTGTGAGTCTCAGCTCTTGTCCTCAAGTATGCAGTTGTTAAAATTTGTGATGGGTATTCATGATAATCTATTTTTAAAAGATTAAGACCATAATATTAAGGACAATGTTTAATAAAAATGCAGCATGCAGAAGAAAGGTTTATTGGGAAAGAAATGCAATATTACATTTTTCGTATAGAAGCAAATATTACACTGTAAAGAGGGAACGGATGTACAGTTCTCTGGATAGTGAGAAATGGCAAGAGATGTAAAATTTTTTTATTACTAGAATGAAGCACTACAGTAAGAGAAGGATATTTTTCTCGTAGAATAAAACAGAAATCAGCAGAAATCATGCAGAACTAGTGTGGGGATGTGAGAACTCACTGGTGTTTTTGTGAACTTAGCCCAATTTCCTTTCTCTTGCTTTTTGCAGTTCAGTCCGATAGCCTTTATCTGTAGGTATCCAGGATAAGCTTAATTAAAAGTTATTTCTGAAAAATTAATCTTTGTTTATTTAGGTTTGGTATTTTTTTTCCTGAAATGAAGAAATTGTGATTATTTTTTTTATAACTAATTTTTTTCAATGCATGTTTCTTGTCTAGCTGCTAAGGAAAAGGCATATAGGAAATGACATAGTTACCATTGTCTTCCAAGAGCCAGGAGCACTTCCTTTTACTCCAAAAAATATTCGTTCCCACTTTCAACATGTATTTGTCATAGTCAAAGTACATAATCCTTGCACTGAAAATGTGTGCTATAGGTGAGTAGAGCCTTATAACTATTTAAGTTTGTTACTGATACTACAATGGAACTGCTTCTTCTAACAGTTTTGTATTTCTTAGAGATATTATGTCTATAATTTTAAAATTTCTGCTACATTTTCTGTGAGTTTGAAACCTCAAGGTCTCCCTTGCACACATCTAGAGTTATGGGGCACAGTTTGTAGATGTAAATGGAAATATGCAGAACTCTGTGTTGCTGATTTATGGGCACAAAATGGCGATATGACGGATTAGTGAAAATAAGCTTTGCAGACATAGCAATAGAAATTAATTTAGAATTTGTATTGCACGCATCCTTTTTCAAAGAAAGTGATTTAAAATCAAGTATTTTAAAAGGCTAGTAACCTCTCTAAATCCCCGAGGATGACAATATGACACTGGGATAAGCGATGGCCTTTAAGCACATGAATGAGGACTTTTGGGGACTATAAAAACATCTCAAATTTCAGATGACCTTAACTCTTACATTTAAGTTACTGCATCATGCAGCAAGGTAACTGGGGTGGAAGCATAGTTCTGAACTGTTTGGGAACTGTGCAAATAAGAAGGACTTGAAGCGTAATGCTACAGGTTTAACATGCCTAAATGTTAGTTATTCATTGTTTAGAATGAAATTAAAGTACATCAGGAGGTCAAGTCATATTACTGTCTTTTAGCTGTCTTTTAAAACTTAAGCTGTCTTTTAGAACTTGCTTTTGTTTCAGTAGCTGTTTTGTGCTTAATAATACATGACATTCCATAAGTTATGTTTTTCTTGTTACTAAATGGTGTCTGTCTGTCATCACAAATGTGACTGCATTTCAGTCAGACTAGGAGTAGTACGTAGTTTGCATGGTTTTTTGAAATCCTTTTGCAGTCAAAATACATTATGTAGATATTAGTTGTAGGTATAATTGTATCAATGAATAAATATTCCTATTTCTTTTACATCTTGCTATGAACTGTCTATATCAAGGGTTGCAGGTATCTTGAAACGTTATGAATATAGAGTAGGCAACTTCATACTTTGTCTTCACACTTCATTGTAGTAAAATGTCTGAGGATTAAAATACATTCTGTTTCTATTTATATATATTTCTTAGTTTTAAGATCATGCAGCTGAGTGACAGCTGAAAATGATAGTCAGACTTACACATAAAAATACTTCTCTCATTTATGTCTCACAAAGCATTTTTATATTTATTCCATTCACAGAGACAGTGACACCCTAAGAAGTCATCCTTGATATTTTTTGTGTTAGTAAGATGCATCCATAATGTCTTATATATATTTAAAAGAAAAAAGCCATTTCAAAACCGACATCCCAATCAGTCTAAACTGTTTGAAAATTGGCATGTCAAAGCTAAACGCAGCTGCGTAAATGGACTGCACAGACCACAGTTCTGCTTATCATCTGATCTTTTTTTCGGGAGTTAACCGATGTATTTTTTTCTTTCCATTTCCAGTGTTGGTGTTTCAAGATCAAAAGATGTACCTCCATTTGGTCCACCCATTCCCAAAGGAGTAACTTTCCCCAAATCAGCAGTTTTTAGGGACTTCCTTTTAGCCAAAGTTATTAATGCTGAAAATGCGGCACATAAGTCGGAAAAATTTCGAGCCATGGCCACAAGGACACGTCAAGAATACTTGAAAGATCTGGCAGAAAATTTTGTTACCACAGCTACAGTGGATACTTCAGCAAAGTTTAGCTTTATTACTTTAGGGGCAAAAAAAAAGGAAAAAGTGAAACCAAGGAAAGATGCACATCTGTTCAGTGTTGGAGCGATTATGTGGAATGTGATTGCACGAGATTTTGGCCAGTCTGCTGACATTGAATGTCTGCTTGGAATCTCCAATGAGTTCATTATGTTGATTGAGAAGGAATCAAAAAATGTTGTGTTTAACTGCTCCTGCAGAGATGTTATTGGATGGACGTCTGGATTAATGAGCATCAAAATATTTTATGAAAGAGGAGAATGTATTCTTCTGTCTGCAGCAGATAATTGTGCTGAAGACATCAGAGAAATTGTTCAAAGACTTGAAGTAAGTAGTTTCTAAACTGGAATTCCAATTTTTTTTATGAAGAGTTGCTTGTCTGCATCTTTTTTGAGATATAATTAAAAATGTCCTATGTTTACACTTCGGGAATGTTTTCAGTTTTCAGAGACCATTACAAACAGTAATCCTCACAACAGCATATGAGATAAGTGCTATCAACCCATTTTCAGGGATGAGGAATCTGATAGACTTGCCCAAGACCATGGATGGCTTCAGTGTTGAAATCAAAATTGAAAAGCTAAGCTTTTGTCTTCTCTTGCTGTAGCTCAAATCACACCTTTGTAGGTAGAAAAATACCTTAATTTAAAAAGATACAAAATCTTAGTGTGTGAAATATGCTCACTTTGACTTTTTAGAATAACCCATGAGAATATTAGCAGAAAGATTTTTGTAAGTGATTCTGCTGATTTGTTCCTCTGTGCTGTGCAACTGCAAGAAGTAAAGAAAACTAGACCAATTAATGCCAGTTTTTACAGCTGACTGGACAAAGTTGTTCAGACGCTTCATGACCCTGTTAGCACAACTGTCCTGTAACTGTTTCAGCCAGTACAAATGAACTGACAGCAACTCCAAGGTAAAAGTGCTGATGCATCTACTTAGTGCGGTTACACTTCACCCTTTGGTCTTAATTTAAGTGATCTAGATGGTCTCTGTTTTGTTTATAGTAGAAAGCCCAGTACTGCAAAGAAATCAGTACGCTAGCCATTTTCGCACTGGAACAGTCGGATTGCAGCTGATGTTTTAGGGCCTCGGTAGTTCTGCAGTCACGTTTAGGATTGCTCAATGTCACGGTCTAAATAATAACCTTTTTCTTCCAAGGTACAATTACTGTTTCAATAGATGAATGTCTTTCAACTCTTCTTGCCACTGTTATATTATCCTTTTCATTGAGGTTTTCAGTTTCACTTTCCTTAGACAGATATTTCACTTCTGAAAAATAGCATAGGTGTAGTTTAGTCCTATTAAGTATTGCTAAATGAACTATATAAATTCCTTAACACAGATGGAAAACAAGATTCGAAGTTCTAGTGAAAACTTCTGCTGTCATCAGTGATGACAATTTCTTTTGCTGTTTTTCACTTATTCGGTTTTCCAAAACATGGAAATACCCCAGTTGCTGAGGACAGGTCTTTAAAAGTCAGTAATTAAAAACACAAAATGAAATTATTATCTATGTTTACTTGAATGCTTCCTCTCTTTTGTGGTCAGATTTTGAGTTAAATAATGACAAATTTGCTCTAAGCCTCAAAAATTTAGCATCAGTTACGGCCGCATTAACCCAATTATTAGCTTCAATCTCTGTTTCAGTGAACTCTGGCCGCCTTCTCGCTTTCACTGCCATCTATCCAACTTTCACATTGCTTAAAAGAATTAGCTGTCATTACTTGTTTTAAAACTTTTTTCATCCCTCTTTCTTACTGCATATTTTCCTCCTTTTTCCCTGCTTCTTCCTCTCTTTTGAAAGCTGCATATTAATGTTATTCCCTAGTTGTTTTGTGATGTAGAATGCTTTCCTCAATCCTTATATACATTTTGATATAGAAGCTCAGAGATGACCATTACAACCGTGAAAACGTACTTAAAACTCTGATTCCACACTTTGTATGCTTACTTTAAAAATCTTTTAAGTGGCTCAGAACACAGCTAAGGTCAGCAGCCACATGTGCCAGCAGATGCTAAAGATGAAAGCTCAGACTGTGATGTAGTACCAAACTTCAGTGACCAGATGATTAACCCTTTTCAGTCACTAGTAAAAGCATTTCTTAAAACCAGTGAGTGAAATGTTGTAGTTACTAAATGAGATTGTCAAAGAAATAACTACATTTTACTGCATGGGTTTAAACCATGTGGATGAATAGGAAACCTATTGAATATCCAGATTAAGCAAAGATGTGAAAAGCTGAGACTCTGATTTTGGTTTGATCCAAAAGAATCGGTTCAAGACTAAAAGAGGAGCTGGGATTTGTCCATCTAGAGTCAGATCTGTGTTTGGGGGGGAGAATATGCAGTGATATAAAGCAGAAAGAGCAGCAAAGGCAGACTATAGATTAACTTGGCGGGCTGTGTTTGAAGACAGAAAAAGCAGTGGTTCTGAGCTTTAGGATAACAGAGAATGGCAAGTGATAGAAGATTAAACAAAAGCCCTGGATTTTTAGGCAAGAATCTGAGTACACAAAATTTCCTTAGAAGCCTATATACTGAAAAACTTCTTCACCTTCTTCATGAGACTTGGAGCACCCCTTTTTTTTTAGTTTCATCTGTGTTAAGTGCATTCAGAGGAGCCAGCTCTTAGTTCATGCACAGCCCCATGTTCAGTGAAACGGCAGCCAGCTAAGCAGAATGACCCGTTTTGAAGTGGGGCAGCGCTGCATTTTATGGGACAGTGCTATGTAGCATGCAGTGTCCCCTTTTAGGGGATATACTTGGGGAGGACTTGATCTCCTGGAACCCTTTCCACTGGGAGTAGATGAATCTTTGGGCGAAATGTTTATCTTCCTTCTCCTTTAACCTTTGAATATTTAACTAACTTGAGGAGATTTTGAGTGCTCTGAGTTGGGGAAATCCATATACTTTGGCTGGTGCATTCACTCTGCAGTTTTCTGTAATTATGCCGTAATGATAAAGAGGTGTCTGCCCCCCCGCCCCTGAAGAATACAGTGTAGTTTCATAAGGATAAAATTCCATCCCTCAGCTGGGCTCCTGACTGTAAGAGCATGTTTTTCCTTTCACTGCATGACTAAATATTGTATATATTTTAGAAAGTTGTGACAGAGTTGTAGGTAAACTAAGAGCTGAAAATTTCATTTATCTAGTGCATAAATTATGAAAGTCTTGTTGAAAATGAGTTGTGACTGAAGATGAACCTCAGAGTTGGAAAAAAAAGAGTTAAAGCTTAATGCTTTCAGCATGCTGTATAGCTCTAATACTATATGCACAGTTGTAAACACAACAGAAAGTTCTGTTTAAAATTGAAAGCTGCTAAAAGATACCAAAAACACAGAGCTGAATAATGACAAAGGAAATAGCTTGGTTTTTTTGATAGGAAGATCCAGAATATGATTCTGTAAACAAAACGTCCAGAGTACATTTTGGACACCTCAGGAATGACTTTCATGTTTTGACTTTGAAGCCTGCATCTTCAGAAATAACTGGAAGGTTTATGAAATCAAAGTGCTGCGGTTTAAGTAGCCTAAATTTGCCAGGCAGTAATTCTCGGAATAACTGATTCTTGCAAGATCTTTCTCTGATGTTTCACAGCTCAGTGAAGATTAGCCCTTAATGGATGAGGGCTAACTGTATTTCATTACCTTGAGTTTATTGTGGGTTAAACGCAGAAGCATGGACAAACTCCCTCAGATCAGCAAACTTACATAAACTCATGGGTTTGTGGCACTTTGTGCCCGTGTGTGCAAGTTCTCATTTTTTCTGCTGAGTGGCAGATATCTGTATAGAAATAGTCTATAAAGGCAGTAGTGCTTTAAAACTTACGAAGGCACCGAAAACCGTGACTTTCAGTCACTGACCAAGTTGCAGGCATAGTTACATGAACACTATGAAGTTTTTCCAGCCAGCCATTGGATTGGGAAGGGAGTAGAAGTGAGGCCTCTGATCCCTGACTCCATAACAAACTTGGACAGAAGATTTGTCTAAAGAGGAAGTGCAAGAAAGAAGATACGAAAGTAACTTAGAGCTCCGTAATAGTTGCCAGTGAAGGAGACAATCCCATCCATTCCCTGCCTGCCACCCCTTTGGAACGCTGTTTTAAAAAGCACTCTGTTTTTCAGCTGTGTCGTATCTCTGATGTGCCTGCATGGCTGCACAAGTCCTAATGCGGTTAGCATATGCACGAGGGACAGCGTAGTGGTAACAGGGTCTTAGATCAGGTTAAACCTCCCCTGAGAAGGCACCTAGTTGACTGCCTGTGGCTCGGGCAGTGAAAGGAATGGATTTATGGCAGCTTTACCCAGCCATGGTGCCAGCATCTCGCTAGCTGCACAATCCCCCTCCCTCGCCATGCAGCCCTGCATCAGGTGGGGTCATGCTGCTGTGGGAAGCGCCCAACAAACTGGTGAGCTAACCTGCCCAGATTCTGGCTCAGGTAGACAATGGAGGGGGAGAATGACTCTTCTGAAATGGCCTCCTGTATTAGGCTCAAGCCATAAAACAACCTTTGTAAAGACCTGTCCCATACCACTGGCTATCCAGGACACTAGCCTCCTAACAGAAGCACTTTCAGTCAGATGCCTAAGATTGAGTAAGGTGTCTGTCTTTGTAATGCACGCTAAAAGCAACCAGAAACAGCGTGAACACCTTTGTGGAATAAGGTGCACCTTGGAACCGCTCTTAATGCAGCAACACCTTGGGAAGATCCCTCGATTCGTGTCATAACAATTGCACCTTGAAAGGGCAGAGATTTGCCTTGCTGGAGAGTTATAAAGCACTGTGAGATGTTTAGATGGTATGCGTTACGAACAAAGATTTTTGATAACGGTGTTTCACGGTGGCTGAGTTTTTTTCTAATTGTACTAATAGAGCTCTGTGGCACTGACAGAAGGGAATGTTGGGGTAACTCACAAATTACCTCGTAATGTGGACTAGAATTTGATCTCCTGAGTTTGGTGCAGCATCCCAGCATACATGCTTTTGTATGATTCTTTTTCACTGGGCAAAACTGTTGAGGACTTGTTACACAGTATATAGAAAGGAGCCTCCTTAGCAAACTCTGAACTGGAAGGATTATGGCTACTCTGTATAATGGCAGAATTACTTTTCATCGAATATGAAGAAAGTAATTTTTTTGTTTCTAAATTTCCTAGTGATATGAGAACTCTTATCCCATTTTAGTGATGTCCACATCTGGAGATGATGCTAGTTAGCAAGCTGACTACAAGGCAAAATAAATCAAAATTGTCCTAATTGCTATGTTCTTGAGGAAGAAAAGCTGTTAGAAGAGAAGCATTTTACTCAATTTGGCTCATGTTGTATCTCAAGTTTAACACTGTCTAATACAGAAGAAAAAATGCAGGCACACCTGCAGTCATTCAGCCAGCAAGAATGAAGTGTCTGACAGGATAGCTTTTTGCTTATTTTGTGTTTTGAAGCTAAAGCAGCTGTTAAGTTTTCAATAAGATAGAAATGGTATTGTGTTAATGTTGGGCAAGGGCAAAGGAACTTGACACAGGTCAGCTGCTTGCTCTGGAGATGTAAGTTTTTTACCATGATGAAATGCTTTGTCCATTTTGTTTTATGCAGAAACCTTCATTCAACCACAAATATTAAAATTTAATTGTGAGTGTTAGTATGTTAAAGATATTTAATGTCAAACCATACATGGCTTTATAGTGTTTGAAACCAGATCTGTTTGTGTGTCCAAAGTGAGTGTCCTGACAACAGCGTAACAATCTGATACTTCTCCAGATAGTGACCAGAGGATGTGAAACCACGGAAATGACCCTGCGGAGAAATGGCTTGGGCCAGCTTGGATTCCATGTGAACTTTGAAGGGATAGTGGCAGACGTGGAGCCCTTTGGTTTTGCCTGGAAGGCAGGCCTACGGCAAGGCAGCCGCCTGGTTGAGATCTGTAAAGTGGCTGTGGCAACTCTGACTCACGAGCAAATGATTGACCTTTTACGTACATCCGTGACAGTAAAAGTGGTGATTATTCAACCACACGAGGATGGAGCGCCTAGAAGGTAACGAGCAACAGTTCTCAATGTGACATTTGTGTCTGGGTTTTTTTTCTTTGCTTCTACTTAAATGATGGCTCTTCTGTTGGAGGCCCTCAGGAAATGGGTATTGTCTCCCATGTTTGGTGCTAAAATTATTGAGGCTCTTAAAGCAATCTTTTCTGCCAAACCCCTCTTGGCTTGTAGCAGAAGATAAAATGGAATCCTGTGAGAAACTTAGCGGGAAAGAGTAAGAAGTAAACTTTAGTGCATCATGACTGAGTTGTTATAAAAGCTGATGTGACTTCTTTTCTTCCATGGAATAAGTCTGTATTTTAGTGCTAAGTTTGATAATTGGGAATCCTTCTCTGAAAACTGTACCTTGTCTGTCTTTGACATCTCTCTGACTCCTAAATATAGAAAAAGACTTGTTTTATTTTTTCTTACGTTGAAATTTTCACAAAAGTAGTGAAATACTGGGTTCTGGACATATATCGTACCAAGTCTTAGAGTCCTCCTCACTTTCTACAGAAATCTAATTTAGTCATATTAAATAGTGAATGACATCAGTGAAATCATCAGTTAAAGCAAAGAAATCTTGCTGCAACGTGAAATAAATGCTCACACACTCAGGAAAAGACTGGAATATAGATTGTTATAATGACTGTACTGTTGTTCTCAGTGAAGAAATGCAAGTTTCTTATGTCAGTGTTCCTTTTTTGGTGACAAAAATACCTGTGCTCTTCTCTCCATTTTTGAATGCTGTGAGGTAAAGAAAAAGTAGGGAAAAATTAAAACTTTATAATAAGGTGACTTCATTTCTCACATTCCTTGTCTAGGCACTGTTAATTTGGCTCCTTCCAAATGAGAACCGTACCAGAGTAAATTGAATTACTTGTCTTCTTGTAGAAGGCCAAATTGAAATCTCCTGATGATTTTTAATTTAACAGAAAAAAACATTAGATGTGTTGCTTTTGGCAAGACAAGAAGCCATAAAATTTTACGTAGCGTGCAGCACTGTGAAGCTGGTGCCAACTGTACACGAATACTGTTTAATTGGTGGCAATTCTCCAAGTAGTCATTGGCCTGATGCATGACACAGAAGTCCCCTCCCCTGCTTCAGCCTGCGTGTCGATGCGCTGGGTTCCTTTCTGAAGAGAATACCTGCGAACGCAGAGTACCGCTGTTTTGCTTAGTTGTATAGAATTTGCAATTAAGCCTCCCTTTGCTTAGCTTTGCTATTCTCACCATCTGCTTCTGGGTATGAATTTTCACTGACTTGTTTGGTATACATTTCCAAGCTGTTTACAGAATATGAGCCTAATGAGCTGATCCTATTATGTTGAAGGTAAAAATGTGTATTTTATAGGCCCTGATGGAAAAATATGTACTGTATGAATTGTTTACATCTTCTTTGATGCATTTTTAGAAATAAAATGTCAAAATCCCAAATCAATGTGATACATGGCACTCAGTGTATGTGTAGGAGGAGTTTTAACTGAGTGCCACCAAACTGGGAAAAATCCGCAAAAGCTGTTCTTGTTTATAAATTTTTTGCATTTTTAAAACTGTGTGACTAATTACTAAGGAAAATTATTTTTTTTTTAAAACTATGTTTCTATTCTAAAATATGAAAAATGCCAAAGCATTTATGTTGAAGTTCTTTTCAGCTTCATCTCTGTACTAGAAAAAAGAAATCTTCATTAATGCCTTTTTCTCTCAAATATCAACTTTTCACTTCAACTGAAAACTCCTCATTTTCCTCTTTATATCCCCAAAATATGATTAGTGATTTTGAGTGCCCAACTTGAAAGGGATCCAGTATCGTGAGTTTTGAGCTTGCCTTTTCTCAATGTTTGCAATCGAAGCAGAGCAGGCAGAAAGCAATATAGATACCAGGTGACAAGACTGAGACTTTCAGCTGACAAGCATGACCTATGACATGGTTTGTAAAATATATTGGTGAGCGGGGGAATGCAGAAAGGCATAAATTACTGGAGGTTTGGAGAAAGAAGATAGTCTGTCACAGCTACTTACTAGTTAAAACTTGTGCAAATCCATCTCCCTGTCTCCTACTCAATTGCTTGCCTTAGCCATCTGCAATGTCTTATCTTGCAGAATCATAGAAACAGAGAATAGCTGAGGTTGGAAGGGACTTCTGAAGACTGTTGAATCCAACCCCATTGCTCAAAGCTAGAGCAGGTTGCTCAGGGGCGTATTCACTGGGTTTTGAGTATCTCCAAGGATGGAGACTCCGCAACTGCGGTTCCAGCGTTCTATCATCCTTACAGTAACAAATGTTTTTGCTTATACTTAAATGGAATTTCCTGCATTTCATTTTAAGCACCTTGCTTCCTGTGCACAACTCTGAAGAGTCTTACTCTGTCATCTTTTCTCACCGTCACCTCATCAGATATTTATACACATTGAGAAGACCCCTCCTGAGCCTCCTCTTTCCCAGACTGAACAATCCCAGTGGTCTCAGCCTCTCCTTCTGTTTCAGATGCTCTGATCCTCTAATCGTCTTTGTAGCCCTTTGCTGGACTTGCTCCAGTATGTTCGTGTCTCTCTTGTACTGCGGTATCAGGTTTACCCAGAAATTTACAGGCAGTAGTTTTGGATGTAAACCAGGAGTATTTGGAGAACTAGAATGCATTTCACCTTCATTTGACAAGAAATGTCACTGTCCTTGGAGAATCTATGCATGGCTGTTTAGAATAGAATCAGGTCTCTGTGAAGGGTTTCCAACACGCATCTGTGAGTGACAGTTAAGGCAGGTGTGCCAGCTCATCAGCAGAGAACTTTACTGTCAAGTAGCTCTAGTAATCGTCAAATAACACTCAAAACAGACAAACAGATGCTTCCTTCAAAGTTGGGGGTCCATCAATCCTTAATCCACATGCTGCACGTATAGAAGAATGATGGTTCAAAAACGGAAGAAAGCTTCACGTGTGCTCCAATAATTATTACTTTAATTCACAGCTGGTTTTAGAGATTTTCTTCCAAGAAGTGATACTTCAGTCTATCTGACATATGCAGAACAGTAGATATGGAGACTGAAATAAGTACCTTGAAAGTTTGAGTCATCCTGCAGAACATATGATCTTCTGGCAGCTGGGGTTTTCTCCTCTGTATTTCTCAGGGTATTGAATTCACCTTATTTCTCACGGTAGATATTGGTAGTTTATAAAACAATTTTACTTTAAATGCCATAATCTGGGGTACTAAATTCAGCTGCTAAGTTTTTGTCCACAGTGCATAGTTGTAAAAATACTTTCATCTTTGTTTCTACAAGGATCAGTTGCATTAAAAATTGACATACATTTACAAGAATATAAATATAATTTTAGTAAAAAATTATTCCATAGTTTCATGAAAAATCCCCATCTACCATTTTATTAATGCCTGTCTTTCATTTACTGAGATAATCAGCTGATTTCTGCTGCTTGAAAGAGTAGTTTCTGTGTAGCTCTGTCTGCTGGGTTTTAGGACCATGAAGCAGTGAGGACTTTCTCTTTAGGTTGCTTAATAGCACTGGTTCCTTGCTGGGATCAAATTCTGAAGTAAGTTTACACAGATTGAACATGAGTGCCATGGCAATTATACCCTTCGGATGAAAATGAACTACAAGTGTGCAAGGGTGTTTCCAGAGCAGTCCCGGTCCCTTGGAAAAATATCATCTGAAGTGCAGATCTTTAATCAAGTTCTTAACTTGATTATTTTTTCTCCGTTGGCTTACCCACAAATCATCCTCAGTCCATCAGCTCTTTATATTTTAAAAGAAAACCAACAAAGTGTAGGTGTGCGTACACTGAGGATATTAGCAATGAACTATTAACAATGACTTTATTTTTTGCTGCAAACTGTCTTGTAATAATTTATTTCAGCAAGAAAATAAATTATTTGGCACAATGAATGTGCTTACAAAGGAATGTTGCAGAGTGATTAGGAAATTTCAGAGGAAAATTCTGCTCAATAAATGTGTTCCATTACTTAATGTCGATCCTTCTGACTATAGTCTTGATAACAGTATATGCACAAGCAACCATGGGAATAAGGCCTTTCATTTGCTATCCTGTAAAATTAATCAACTTGAGACAGAGCTCCTGCTGTTTTCAGTTTGCTTCAGCAATTAAATAATCATGCACAAATTGAGAAATAATTATTTACATGGCACCAAGTTGATATTTAGACAGAAAGAAGAAATTGCTATTTAAAACATAAATTCTTTAAATTACAAACCAGTATTAATACAAACATGCTGGTCAGTGGATTCAGATCTGAAGAAGTATCCTTGTTTCTGTGCTGTGTCTTTCCCTTCAGAATTGTTGATTTGTTCTGCTGCTGCTGTCAATATTACCTAGTACTGCAGTGGAGTAACTAGAATTATACACATTTTAACAGGAGAATAATGATGTTCATTCTAATGTGCTTTCGGTGATGGTGTCACAGTAGTGCTCAAAGACGCGATATCCTTCGTCAGTCAAATCCAGTCAAGGAGTTCTTGTCCTTCTAAATACATTTTAAACTGTAGAGTCTGCTAGTCTTACTGCATTGAAACTTATGTGTCTGTCTTAGTTAAACTACCATTATATACAAAAATGAAACTGATTGATAAACAATTTCTAGAAAGCTTAGAAAATGAGCAAGACTTTAAACCAAATTTCCAGGATGGGTGAGAAACAGAAGTTCAAGTACAACCACTGTGAGAGATGTAGCAGCGGTAGTTTCCACCTGTTGGTCTGAACAAGGAACAGATTGTTTTCCTACTGTTGTAGGTAATGTGGAAAACGGAAAAATTTTAGTAACTATGACTGAAACTCCCCGTGGGCCATTATTAAGTAATACTGCATTTCTTTTGATGTTGTTTTATTCTTTTGGACTTTGCAGACTCTTTCTTACAACTAAAATGGTTGTAATGACACTCTGTATTTTCCAGTCCTGATGCTTGTTCCTCTTAAACGATTGTGATCTTATTAGGCCGTTGTGTTTCTAGAACTTTTTTTTCAGTAACGGGTAACTAGCATAATGTTTGGAAAAATGTTTTTAGGCAGTGGAAGGGTTTACTGTGTGGAGGAGTTCAGATCTTCTCCCAGGGGTATTTGCCATAAACTGGTGAGATAGTTCATAGGGCCTTCAGATTATTTAATCATCTCTTTTTAATTAAGCCTTCTGAGCTAGAAAGAAGTCAGGTCTAGAATTGCTGGCAGGATACTGCCAGTGCAACAACACTTGAGGCAGGTTAAAGTAGAAAAACCTGAAGCTGAACATTTGGTTGTAAAATTAGAATTTGGATGTACCAAAGCATTTAATTAGCACCCCTGCTACTAACCTAAGAAGCCTGCAAATACCTGAAAACTCTAAAATACGATGGGGTTTAGAGGTAACTGAGAGAACTAGCACTAAGAAAATATATTAAATGGAAGATGTATCACTTGCAAAAGTTAGTCCTCTGTACTCAACAAGAAATAAATGGTAGAAAATGCTTTCTTTACTGTCAGAATTACTGTGCTTCTTACAACATTGTTAGATTCAGGGAGTGAGACATATGCACTGTGATTTAGCCTGATGGAGACGCTTGACAAAAAAGAACGCTGTCAGGACTCTTGAGTAGCACCAGAGACTTTAACCTAGGCTGTTACCTTTTAAGTGCAAGTCCCAGTCGAAGGTCAGTGTCACAGTAAGACCTTTTGGCTCTTGCCCTCACTGTGAAGCCTCTGCCGCTGCTCCTGCCTTTGGACAGGCAGCAGCACTGACAAACAACAGAGCTTAGGCATAATTATGGGCTGCCCTCATCCCCATCTTTCATATGGCGTGCACCATGTGCTTTGTCTCTTAAGTAAACATCGTAGTTTTCTTCTGCAAAAAAGAAAAAGATTTTTTTATTGTTTAAAAAAAAATAATTTATTGCTGTCACTTTTTATAAATTCTTTTGAGCTTTGTTCTTCCCAATAGTTTTCAAAGAAAAGGATGTGTAAACTTGGCCTTTGCCAGTATATAGAATTTGCATTTTAACATATTTCCTTAAATTCATGGTACTTAAGAGAATAAGGCTAGGTATGCAGTGTTATTATAATCCTTGGGAAGCTGAAACTTTGTTGTATGGGCATCTTTTTCTATTTTGATTTGCATCAAAACAAAGGACAACCTAGGCAATGTGTGTAACATATGATCTCCACCCCGAAATAGTCTAACAAAAGAACTATGAACTAAAAAGTTACAAAGTTGAAAACAATGCTCTGATGCTTATCATATTTCTCATCAGAGCAAAAAATCTTTGTGTTTTTCTTACGTTTAGTTATGAATGAACTCATAGCAGGAGTTAGTTATAATTCCTGAAGTGTATTGCGTGTACGGTTGTTACAGTGAAGCAGAAGAAAACAAAAATGCCAGGCAAAGCTCTGACTGTCTCTATGGAGAGATGTAAATAGGAGTTCCAGACTTTTTTTTTTTTTTGATGTTTTCTTCTATTATTCAACATGATTGAAAAAACTCAAGAGAACCACGTGGTTTTGGCATTTTGAAGCTTAATAGATTGCCTACTCAATTCTGGGTCAGCAAAGAAGTTTCTCATTGTAAATAACTTGGGGTATATATACACCTACTCTTCTATAAAACATTTTTTAGGATCCATTTTCGTTATGACTGGATAGGAATGCACAACATCTCTGCAGAAATTGCAAGCCATTTGACCTTTACCTCGTCGAAAACCTTCTGGGTTCGTGGAATCATAGGATGCTTCAGATTCGAAAGGACCACGGGGGTTATCTGGTTCAACCTCCTGCTTAAAACAGAGTCAGCTATGAGGTCAAGCTAGGTTATTCAGGGCTTTATCCAGTCAGGGGTTCAAAAACTCCAGGAATGGAGACTGCATAACCTCTCTCTGGGAAACAGAAGGTTTTCTTTAATGAGCGTTATTTGTGTTTTCCTGTTATCTCCTCACGTGTGATCTTATACCTAATCTTGTCTCTGCAGTATCTTAAAGGCTACTTCAAAATCAGAATTCATTCTGAACCCAGTCCTTTCAGAGCTCAAAGACTTAGATCTCGTTTGGTACTGTTCCTGCAACTTCATTTGTACTCTTTGACTCGTCTTTTCCCTTTCTTAAGTTGGAGCATAATAGAACTTTTACATCCCTGCCATTGGTTTTCCAGCTCTTCTTTATCTCACAGTCTTATGGTGAATTTCGCAGACTTTGCTTTTTAATGTCACAAAAACCTTACCTATTTATCTGTTTTTCCCAGTGATTCTTCCTTCTTGCAAATAGCTGCTCAAGCCTTTATTCCCCGTAATTGTTGTCTTTTGATGTAGCTGTTCCCCTGTTCTCTGGGATTTGGAAATGTGACTTGCTCTGCTTGTGTCCTAGTTCCCATCAGCAGAGACTGCAGGGGTTGTTACTGCCTTAATGATTGTACAAGTAAGCCAAGCACCTGGTTGGTTGGGGTTTTTTTTCTCCTCTTACTTCCTGACCAGCTCCTATCGTCCAACGTCCTGTCTGTATTTCTCGTCTTTTTCATACAAGAGTGCAGGTGGAGGCTCTTGGGAGGCCTCGGAATTGTTTGTCAGCTCACCAACACAAAGAGTCTGTTTAAAACAGAGTAGTAACAAAGATCAGAAGGACAATGAGTGTATCTTCACAAAGGAGGGATTGTCAGCTTCGACTCTTCAGCTCTGTGAAGGCGCTGCCAGAGTTACCACTTGCCTTAAACCAGGAGTGACAAAGTAGGCAAAGCCCTTGTCTGAGTCTGCCGTAAGCAGTTTCAAGCATCTATTGTGCTGTGTAATTATTTTAAAGTAAAACTGATTTACCATTTTTCAGATGACTTCTCTTTCTTTTTTGAGGAAGTGTGACTACTGTTAATAGGTTTCTGAGATGTCAGAACTTGAAACTTTTGTCTTGACTTTTTGGGCAAAGTTCTTTTTAGACCATTTAAATATTCTGCAATGTCTTGGACTTGTGCTGTAGTTGATACAGGGACTCAGAGGAGCTCGAGGGTTTACCTCCCGGAGGCCCTTCAGAGGGTCGGAGAAGGGGAAATGTGTGTATGTCTTATTTACCTATATGGTGCATCTAAGCAAAACTAAGCTAGTAAATTCTGCTTTTTAATTAAGTCCCTACAATTATGTGAAATTAATGTATGTTTTGTTATTGGGATTCAGCAGATTGCATGGTGGGTCCTCAGTCTCGGTGTGAGACCTTGTGGGAACTACTATAGTGTAGGAACAAGCGTGCACTGTAACAGAAGTGCTCACTTTCAAATGCAAAGTTTGAGTTGGAAGAATGCAATTACTAGATACAGAGAGACTCCTTATTGAGCAAGATTAAATGTTTTGAGTTGAAATGATGATAATAAGGGATAATTTATCTGTGTAATATAACTGGTGAACACCAGTGGTTACTTTTCTATCCCTACATCCCCCTTAGTGATTCATATCTGTGATACGTGGAACTAAAATTAAATTATAACCACTTCTTCTAGTTTTGTTATTACCCTAACAAATTGTTCGTGATGCGTGAAATCTGTAAACAGTTGAGGTCCAAATACCAAAGTCATACCAAATAGTTGACAGTGGTAGGATATAACTGAGAAGAAGGCTTTTGCAGTAGTTAGCAAGGTGGCAAACTGCTGATCACAGTATGTGAAAGCCTCTAACTTTCCTGTGGAGATAACATTGACCTTTTTTGACTAGAATCCTTGGCTGATGTCAGGCCTGTACAGAGCCTTTTGCAGAGCCTTCATATGGAATCTTAAATTAATATTGAAAGGTTTGGTTAACATAGTTTGAAAAATTTAATGGACTGTTTGATAATTGTTTCAGAACATGATGCTCCTTACAGTAATATATGAATAGTGCAGATTTTTATAGTGGGCTCTTAAATTTTAATATGCAGTCATGACCTGCTTGCTGTATCGCAGAGTCATGCTCGGTGTAATTGCAGAGTAGGTTTTATTAACCAGGTTTTTTTTTTGTAGAATAATATGGCTCTTGAACAAAAGATGTTAGCAGAAGTCTGTGCTTTGTGTTGAAGGCTTGATTTAATTAATACCAAACTCCAGTGAAGGATGGGAAGTCCTATCATTTCTGATGTATGGTTAAGATTTGGTCACACTTGCTTGATGAATAGCATGAGTCTGTTTTTCAAAATATTGTAATGAATATGAATGGGAAAGATATTTGATATCCTATGCTTGTTTAACATAATTTTAAATATCTTTTTAAAACCATAAAATACAGATTTTTCTTTACATGTTCTTTAAAATGAATTTTTAAAAATTAAAAAAAAAAAAGTGAATGAAAAGCTATCATTGAATACCAGTGCCAGTGTATATTCTTTATCCAGTGAGATGAGTAATAATATTATAAATAGAAGTTAGATCAAGTGGTCCAATTAAGTGTATAATAGGAAATTGCATTTGATCTGGGTTTTCTTTTCTTGCAAGATAACTTGCAGTTTGATCCATGGTGGGGATCCCTGTTGGATTGCAGGCGTGAATTAAGTGATTGTCTTTTTTTCTGATCTTGGAGGTAGCTAGAATTATGACTTTACATATCTCAGTATATTGCAGTATCTGTTCTTTAGGCAGTACTTGTGAAGCAATGAAGCTTTTTTATATAAATGTTGAATTGATTGGTTTGGCACTTTTAAATGAAAATTATGTCTATGTGACAAAGAAAGCCATGTAAAGTAGTTCCATTTTAACCATGGGAATTTTGGGGGGTACAACAGTAATGTTGGGGCTTCATTATGAATTTAAAAGTAACATTGTTAGACTTTTATAGTGATAAGAAAGAGTTGTTTTGTAAGCCTTTTTTTTGTTTTTTTGAGGAACACTACCCATATAATTTTTTCATTTATCAGAGGAATACATTTTAGTAATGTAAACAAATACAAAATTTTACAAAATTTTAAATTCTTATTATTTGCGAGAAAGCTTGTTGTTTCTTATTTTTATATTATGCTTTAGTTATTCAGCTAACAAGCTGAGTCAAACTAAATAGTAGTAACGATCCCTTTTGCCTTCAAAACCCATGGCTATTTTTGTAGCACTTGAAGTCCTTTATGGGGGGTAGGCGATAAGGGATACAATGACAATGCGTGCTATAGCTTCCTCAATTAGCAACAAACTGTGAAATTGATATCCTGATAATTAAAGTTGGGAAGGGAGTGGTTTATTTCTAACACTTCAGATCTGTAGGAATGAAGAAGGGAGTGAAACGATACTAAGAAATCAGCAGAAGGATGATTGAAACTGTAGCCTACATAGTTGCCCAACTTCCTAGTCAATTAATGACAAACCGTGCATATATGGCCATATGAAAAATTCTTCAGTGCACTAAACTAGTATTAGCCTTACTTTGTCATCTGGGCTCTCTCTGTTCTGTTTGTTTTATATACAAAGTTTATAAAAGTCTTTAACAGAATAGTCAATCTTAGACTATTTTTTTCTTAAAGAACGTTCACGTAACATGGACCTGCTCGGGAAATGACTCAAGGTTACGTTGCTTGAGGCTCTTGTCTGCTACACCTTGGTGTCATTTCTTGCAGACAGTGAATGAGACAGGGAAATTGATGAAGAGAAGAATGGTCTTGGGATATA
>Ga0181612_137422_pt1 | contig 27311 bp, 15 predicted proteins | sample HoacroProtozoa21_FD_119630 | JGI IMG/M metagenome (GOLD analysis project Ga0181612, IMG submission 119630) | Hoatzin crop microbial communities from Cojedes, Venezuel. Combined Assembly of Gp0051906, Gp0051904, Gp0051908
GCCATCCTCCATGCAGAAGAACACCCTGTACTTCTGCTTGCATCTCACCCTCCCCACCTACACGAAAAAGCGGCAGAAACCATTTGCCCTAGAACAATACAGAGCAAGCAGGGTGAGCATCATTGCAGCCTGCCAGCTCCTGGGGTGTCCTGGGGTGCCCTCACCTGTGGAGGACATGCCAGGTGATGACTCAGCCTTCCTCATGGTTTCTTTTCAGTTACAGCACACATGTAGCAAAGTTTCATAAGTGAATTTTGACCTTCTGCTGTCCGAACAAACTGTGGTTTCCAGGTTAGGAAGCCGGTCTCTTATCAGTGGTACATTTCTTGTCTGGAAGAAGAAGATTCTCTACCGCAGGTTATTCTTTATGTGCAGAGCATAGTTACACTTTCAGTTGTCTTCCAGTGCATTCTTCAGTTATTGCTTGTTTATAACATCGGAGACATGAAACTTTTCCAGTAATGATCCTGACAATTATAGCCATCTCATTTAGTCTTAACAGACCAGTGATTGTATCCTGATTCAGGATCAATGGGAAGTTAAAAGAATATACTTATTAAACTCAATAAGGATAAGTTACTAGTTAATGATGTGAAAATTATGTCACCAATAACTGTGTAATTACATTCTTATTAATGCATTCAAACATCTTGCCATTTAATTGGCATTTAGCAAGCTCATTATAGCAAGATAATTAGATAGCCATTAATTGGTAAAACACTGATTTACGTGTAGTATGTTAATAGATGTCTAGTGTGATGTAGTTGTCTTGCTATATGGTAATTTAATGCTTTCATGCTCCTATCAATTAGGTCGTTTAAAATATACAAATGTAATGTATTATAAAGTGATTCTATATTTATTGGCAAAGTCATTGTGACTGAATCAGAGTCAATGTATTATTTGCATACGTATTTATCTTACATTTCAATACAACCTTTGCTGGTATTTGTAGGAACTACAATAAATAAACTCCTGGGACCTCCTTTAGTCACTATGCCACAAAACAAAGGAGAAGTGGCCAATGTGTGGCTCTTGAACCACATCAGAGCTGAGTCCCCTGGCAAAGAAAGGACCTGCTGTGGAATCCTAAACCTTGGTAGAAATAAACCAGTACTAATCACTGAGGATGGCATCATTGTCATGCCCAAGGGTGCAGCAATGTGTCCAGTTCAACCCAGCAAGGTGTTGGTATCCCATGGGGAACTGTGGTCACCTCCCACCTGGGAGCCACTGCCAGACCATGGTTCTCTGTCTGCGGTGTTGGCCACACAAAGATTATAGGATGCCACCTGTAGGATCGGGAAAGTTGATGCTTGTCTTCTAAGAGTTATGGTGCCTGAAAGATCTTGTCATATGTACAATGGTAAAGCCTAGACTCTCTTATTCTGAAGTCTTGACTACATGTTGCTGGCAAGGAGGCTTGAGGAGTGATCTGGGGTCTGCCTTGAGTAGTAATTCTGTTGATGACTGCTAAGTGATGTACAAACATACTGACCAACCCATTATCTTAATTATCCTTCCCTACGTCCTGCCTGTGACAGTTTGGTTTTTTTTGTGACACTCAGAAGATGATCTGGAATTATGTGCTGTCCACTTGATGTTAGAGCTTGTTTACATATGCATAATACATACCTCTTTTTTTCTTAGAAGGTTGTCAGATGTGTTGAAACAGGACAGATAGTTTAAGGATTTAATATTATTATGTCCATTACAGTAGCAGCTAAAGGTCCAGAAAAAAAATCATTTTCCTTTCATAATGGGCACTGCATAAACACAGAGAGAGAGATGCTGTTCTGAAGACCCTGCTCTCAAAATGGACTGGACAGCCAAAGGGCTAGTGGTGGAAAGTTAATGTCAGGAGGGAGGAAAGAACAGAAATTAATACCACAATCTGTGCTAACACATGGAGATAAAAAATGAAATGGTTTTGAAATGGTGCTCTGAAAGTCTCCCTGCTGACCCAATTCACCGCATCGCTCTAACAAAACACTGCCATGAGTAGCCTGTTTCCATGGCATGTCTCACTTCTCCAAGCCATCCAGCACTTCCAGCCCTTGTATCTCTGTTAACACCCCAGCATAGCCTGCGCTGCTGACAGTTCCTCTGCAGCACGGAGGTGTGCAGACTTTCAGGTCTGCAGCAAGGAACTTCCTGGGAATGACTTGTCTGTTCTCAGGGTAACAAGTGAGTTCATTGTGCAGAACAGGAGATCTCGATTAAGCATAGAATTGTACCAGAAATAATGAATTAACTTATAGTACATTTCCCCAGCTACCACAGGATTGGTCCCAATGGTATATTAAGTGGAAATGATAATGTGAGCCTGATTGCAATGATGACGTGCATATTGTTAATGTTGATATCCCCAAATTAGCTCAGAGGGGGAAGTTTCAGTTCAAATTTTGCAAACAGTATATGACTACTGTAACCTTTAGAAGAATCCTTTTAATTCTTTTTCCATTATTTCTAATTTCAAAGACTAGGAAAATAACAAGAATGACTGGTTCACTAAAAATAGCCGCTATGTGACCGTGGAAATATGAGCTTTCCTTGAGGAGATCGTCAGCACTGCAGGGTATACAACATTGTGCTGTATTTTGCATAGCTGTGGCATCATTCATCCAAATGTAGGTAGTTCAAAAGGCTTGGAAAATGTAGTGAGTTTTGTTAGGGGAAAGTTTCAGCAGGGCACTAAGGAGAATGTTTTGTTTCTTTCGGCCATTACAGTAAGAAAAGAGATTTAATGCCTTGAGAAGTGAAGAGGACAGATTTGGTCTGAAAAACTTAGGAGCGGCAGAATTGTGGGTCAGCTGGGGTGCATGGTGCAAAGCAGTGAGGGTGGAAGAGCAGCTGCGGTGCACAGGAATGGGAAGATGAAGATTTATGGTTATTGGAGAACTTTGCTTGATTCCATGAACTGGATGGTTTGGCAGTGTGAATCAGAACAGAGGAACATGCATGGATTTTGGAGAGTGGCCTAGGGGTAGAGGGCTAGGTTGGGGAGGGATGTAGCAAGATGAGGGAGGGCTGCCAGAGCTTGGCCCACACTGTGTGAGTGGCCAGGAGAGGTTTTGGCTGGCAGCGAAGCAAGGCAGCTGATGATGGGCTTGGAGCTGCAGCTGTGGCATGAGGGAAGAAGCCCCCTCACCATTCTCCTCTTGGGCTCATCTCTGGCAAGTGTAAATCGCCGTGCCATCAATGATGGCAAGACAGCAAGAGAGCATTTATCAAAATGCAAACCTGATCTGCAGCAAAAAAGGCATCTCGGTAAGTACAGGTCAAATAAACTGAAAGGACAATCATTCCTATGGTTCAGGTAACTTGGAGAAGTACCCTTGAATACAGTGAGAACACATGGTGATGAGCAGAACAGGTTGCTCACCCCTAGGCGTAGTAAATCCTGTGTTTCCTCCACCACCCCTTTTTATTTTGAGTTAGCAGCCAAGAGCAGGTAGGCAGCTCTTGAAATCATTTGCTTACAAGCCCTGATACCCATCTGGGATCAGGACAGAAATCAGATTAAGCTTGTTTGTGTGTTAAATGTTTGGGAAAAAATTACTTGTTCTAATAAGGGGCAAGGGCTGAAATGTGCTCCCCAGAGCGGACAGCCCTTGTGCTTATCTGCAGCGCGAGCCTGAGTAAACTCTGAGCCCACCAGACTCTTCCCTCATCACCATGCTGCCTTCCCACCCTTCCCACTTGCCCTTTACCTCCCACCACACAAAAAAGATGGGATTAAAAAAAAAAAAGTACTCCCAGCAAAATGCCAGGGTTTTAAATTAAATTTAAAACAGTTTAATTGCCTAATTGCTCAGCTATTTTGTGCAGTTTATTAACAGAAGCAATTCTTCGGCAGTCATGCCAACATAGCAGAAAATTGGCATTTGAGCCAGCGGGAATTAAAGAGGCAGAGTGCGGAACTAAAACAAAAAGAATGCCTCGAACCTAGTGGAACAGACATTTGAGGCTTTCATCTCATTTTTATCTCACTCCCTAATCTGCTGTAGAAAGATCAAGGCTTGGTTTTGCTTTTTAATGTAGGAATGACAGTTGCTCATCACCAATGTCTTTGCATTTGGAAAAGTACTGGATTTCCAAAGAAATGAATGTCTAAGGAAGCAGCACATTTACAAAGAAAATAAAATGCAATTCTTGCCAATAATATTGGCATCTTTTAAAAGAGTTAATTTGATGGCATTTTTCATAATAAACTTCACTGTTAAGTTTGTGTGCGTGTGTATTCAAACAAAACTTGCAAAACATCCATATAAATGAATGCATGCACTGACTGAATAAAGAGATTAATATTCAGTTATAATATACCACACTCATCATATGCTCTTTCCTTACCATACAGAAAGAAAAAAAAAGAAAGAAGAGGAAAGGAGAAGGCAGTCATGATGCAAAATAAATAATCCAACATTTATTGCCTGTAAAAGAGAAATTGTAGTTGACTATGGATGATGCTATTGCTCTAACCTTTGGGGCTGCATCCAAGTACCCATCTGTGGATCTGTCGGTGTGTCCTTGATGCTGTTGCCTCTCTTTTTCTGGGTGGGCAGCCACCTGGGAAGCTCTTGTCAGGTGTTCTACAGCAGAGATATTAAGAGCAGAACCTTGGACAAACTACTGGGACTTCAGTGTAAGTTTCTTTCCTTTGTGTATGAAGGATGGAAACAATTCACTGCTTCAGCGAGGATTTCTCTAGCTGTGATGAATCTACTGTGTCATAACTCACCCTGCCTCAGATTGAGAATCCTGGGCATAGTGACTGTCGAGATGATACCCAGGGCAGTTTTTGTTACTGGTATCAGTCAGGGTCAGAATTATACCCCAATATATTTAAAGCAGTCCTGTTGGCCACCATGTGTCTAGCTGGCATATGCAACTGCAAGAGTTGCGTTCACAGACTAAATTTCCTGCTGGTGTCTGGTAGATTGGGGTGACTTAAGAGATGACACATTGCAGGTGAAAATGAGCCAGAGCAGAGCCCTTCATTTCTGTGTTTGAAATGCGTTTTGAGATGCCTCCTTACATTTACAGGAAAGCGTGCTTGAAATAGCAGCTCCATGCTTCCAGCTACACGAATGCATCACGGTAAACAGATTCTTCCAGACTGCATTCATGCTGTGCAATTTGGCAGGTTTCCTGGAGAAACCCAGAGCATCCCTCCTGTTGGCAGCCATCTCCAAGGCCACCTCAGAGGGGGCTGAGGTTGGGGGTGGTGGTGAGCACAGCCCTGCCCCGCGGGGCTGCCATGGAGGGGGAGAGAAGAAACCTCTGTGGTGTAGCATCATGCAGGGACTCCCATTTAAAGCTCTCCATCTGCCCCCACACTAACACCCACAGGCACCGGCAGTTGCTGAATGATCAACAAGTGCCTATACCTGGGAAAATAAAAGGGCAACACTTGCTAGATTTACTATGAGCAGTGTGCCCAATAAAAGTGTTTCTTCAGTGAGATAACCCTGATGCCTACAGTGCTGATTGTCTGTAGAGTTAGAAAGAGTTGCCAGCTGATCTCACTGGGGCTGAAGGCTCTCAGAGAGCTGGCAATGATAACGATTTTATCCAGAATACTCAAGGCTCTGTTTCTACCTTAATTTCATCATCCAGATATCTCAGACTTTTTCCTGTGTGTATAAGGGGAGGATACAGTTAGACACACACTGTGGATGAAGCGTTCTGTAGGAGAGCTAGGTATTATCCAGCAATGGTGTCAGAGAAGTCTGACTTCTCCCTGCTTGAATTTTTGCAAACAACTCCACCTCAATTTCAGTTCAGCCAAAATATCTTTGATATATTTTGACATCTGACATTTTTATGTATTTCTCTATCTGAAAAACTGACATTTTCCATGAGAAGCAGATATTTCCTGTGAATAGAATTATTTAGGTGCTAACTGTTTGTTTCGGAAAGCCAGTTTCAATGGAAAATGTTCATATGGGCTCCATTCTTTCATCATGTGGAGAACAGGCAAATTTGCCTCCTCTTCTGGTGAGCTTTCATGACTCCATCTCTCATTCATGATCTGCTTGTTTCAGCCCTTGGCTGTCATTGTACAGGGAAGCAATGTAGGTAACAGTCAAATTTCCATATTCTCAGACAGAAAATTTGGAACCATGAAGAGTGCTGGCCCTGGTGATATTTGAGGCAAGTGGGTGGGATTTCAATCTAGAAATAAAGGCAAAGCTCCCAGTCTTATCATCCATTCACTGCAGGTACAATGGGATGAGGTGGAGAACTCATTTCTTCAAGTAACGGACAACTTGAATTTCTTCTGGCTTTTTTGCCTCTCATCTAGAAAAATGGTGAACGGAGCATTCAACTTCCTATCTGCCTGAAGCTTCTAACACTAGGTGATGACTCTACATTTATTTTCTCTCAGTGTCCCTGCTAATCTTACTGTACTGAGATGGTTTATCTTAGGCCTTGCCTTTGTTGGTAAGAAAAAGTGTGTTTTCCCATGGGAAAACACGTGTGCTTGAGCCAGAAAGCACCTGATGAGGGCAGAGAGATAAAAGTGCAGCCAGGACATGGAAAGTAAAACAGCACAGGGTTGCTCTGTGAGCTGCAGGACATCGCAGCAGCTCTGGACAGTGCTAAGAAGTGTGGAAAAAAACCTAAGATCTGAAAGATAAGATATCTGATGCCACTGACTGTCAGCCGAGCTCTGTATGCCATGACATGTGGCACCTGCTGCTCGCCTCCCTCTCCTGTCAGACCCTGCAGCGTGCAGTGAAGGCAGCAGCCTCTGGCTCTCCAGAGCCCCTAGAGCAGGTACAGAGGAGATGGATCACGGATGATCAGCATGCTCAGGAATTGCTGCTCCTGCCTCAGTAACACATGAAAGAGTGCCTTGATGCACCTGAGAAGAAAGAGTTTACATTACAGTGAGCTGTGACCTACTTTTAAACTCTCTTTCTCACGGTGTGGTGCAGGTATTGAGTGTGGTGTTCAGACCTGGCTGTTGGCATGCACTTTTGCAACTTATACCCGAGGGGAGTGCACTTCTCAAACACAGCAACAGCCTGGCCAGCGCTCTGGGGAGTTCCTAGCCATTAAATCTAGATCTCCTATAGCCTTCAAGCAGCCCCAAAAGTGCCTGCTTCACACCGAACTTCCACTGATTTTGACCCCTAATTCACTTTGATTCTTTTAAAGATATCAGCTTCCAGCCCCTGGAGGCAGCGGCTGCTGGAGGATTCACACAGCAGCCTGGGACTCCTCATGGTCCTGGAGATTTCCAGCTGAACCAGTGACGTTTGCTTTCTGTGTTGCAGTCCTTTTGCCCAGTGCATGCCCTAATTTTCTGTCGTCCGGATCTGGCACCATTCATCTGCTTGCAAATGCCCCACAGCACAAAGCCTACCTCTTTTCTGTGCTCCTCCTGTGTTGTCTCCCTTTAGATGCAAATCCATGTTTGACAGAAGTCAAACTCCTCTGTGCTTCATGCCCCAGAAGGGTGACCTAAAAAAGGGACTGCAGGTAACCCCTCAGACCCATCTTTTTATGTCCCATGCCAAAGCTCAGGATATGGATCACTCAGGTGATCTTTGAAGGTCAGTGGGGAAGAAAAGGTATCTCAGCTCACTGACAATGGAGAAGAATACTTACAAAACAGATTTGGGAGATGTATCACAATCCCCCTCCTTCTCATAGCAGCTTTGGTGAATAGAAAAGTTGACAAGCAAAGAAATATTTCCCTTTGTTTTTTACTCAGCTTTATTTAATGTTTTAGAAGCAGTAAAAATAATACATAAACCCCAGAGTTTTTATTTTTTAATTAGTGTTTTGAGGAAGAACTGGAGGGAGGGAGAAGGAACTACTTTTATTTGTTAATTGTTTTTCCCCCATTTTGCCAACTTCTGCAAAGTGTTTCACTTGACCTGATGTGGTCTTCTGGGCTGAAAACCACTGTTCTGGTCTGAAAGATGTTGCTGGGCTTCCTCAGCTGGACACAGGGGTAACCACATCAAGCAGGCACATGTCCAGGAGAAGCTGCAGCAAGACATGTGGTGTCTCACAAAGCCTGAGGAGAAGCCAGCCCTTCGCTGTTAGTGGAGGAGGAGCAGCAGGAGGGGACAGCTCTGGAGCAGAAGGGCCATTGCATTGTGTTAGGTGCAGACACAGGAGCACGCTTTGCTTATTGTGCTGGAGGAGCATTCAGAAGGCTGTGTGGCATCACAGTGGGACATGCCAATGAACATCATTAGAGCCCTCCAGGGTCTGGGAAATGCTGGGTGGAGATTGAAGCTAGAGGTCTTCTCTCTCCTGTCTCTGAGTTTGCCTAAAGGGCACCATCTCACGTGACTGGTATGGGACACTCTCCTAGGACGGTCTCCACCACCCAGTGAGAGGGAATGAATGGGAGATCGTGGGTTTTGATGCTCATGCAAGTAGACATACAAAGAAGTGAGGTGTAATCTCCACTGCAAATTTGGCTGAACCTTTTCTAAGGATAAAAGTGTAGAGTCCATGAAACAGGGAATATCAAAGTGGTGGTATTTAGATGTGGATTGGAACTGTGAAAAAGGTTTGGCCCTCAGGCAAATCCAGAATTAAGCTCTCATTTCAGGTTTGATGGCAACAAATTCCCACCAGCAGATAGGCTGAGGCATCTGCTGTCCTGGAAAACACATGATCTGGTCCTGAAAAGCCAAGTCTTTTATATGTGTGTTCCAAGTAAAGGATTAACACTTTAGAGAAAAAAAAAACCCTGGAACAAAGTATACAAATCCCCACCACCCACAGTCACATTAATAGCTTATAGATCAGAAGGAGGTTATGCTCAGGTCATGTCTCTGTTTTCCAATGTATCTTTTGGATGAAGATCTGGAAAAGTAACAGCATCTGTAAACTTCTCTGATCACTGAAATTAACTGGAAAAATCAGATGCAAATACATGGCAGAACACCCAGTCTTCCACAGTTGCTGCTACTTAAAATCCTACCTGTACCCCAAGACAAAATTTCAATATTGATCCAGTTTCCTAGATTTTGTTTTCTTCATGTTTTTAAACAAAAAATAATAGATAGTTAATATGACAGCCCAGTGATTAAACATATTTAGTTCCTATTGAAAAGGAAATGGGTTATGACTCTGCATGCAGGCAATGTATCATTTCTTCTGAAAAAACCACAAATGATAATTTCTTTTAACAGAAATGTTTTCTTTGGCTAATCCACTTCTTCAGTCTGCTCTGCCTAAATTGTTTTTCTGAGAGGACTAGCATATGATACAGATCTGATAGTATGTTTTATTTTGGGCCAAGTAATTGCATTAATTGGTACAGCCAATGATCAATGTTAATTAAAGAAGAAAACTACAAAGGCTTACCATTTCAAAGCTTTCCAAGAAAATATTTGAGTAGTGAAGCCATTTTAGGCATATAGTTAACCCTTCCATCTGCAGCTCTGTCAAATAAATCCTCTCCTATGCTTGCACACGCACAATAGCCCCCTTAATTTTAACTGGTACTATCATGGGACCAAAGAAAGAAAAGAAGTGCAGTTCACAACCATCCTTCTTTCCCTCCTTTCCTCAGCTGAAATGACAGAAAATGGATCATGACAGAAACACTTATTATAACCTAATGGATGATTTCACATGATACTACAGAGACACACTGAACTGGAAGGCCTTTCTAGGACAACATGTGGGATGAGTCCTTCCTCTTGCTAGACCCACTGGCCAACCTCCCCCTGTGCCCTGTTGTTATCACATCATTGGGCTTTCTGTGATGGTCTGTGACACGAAACTTTACTTACAGGAACAGGAGTCCCAAACGTAAACTACTTTACTAGATTTCCTCCATAGCTCTGAAGTTAGCAGACTGGCAGATTAGTAATTATCTGTGCTACAGATCTAATGCCCTCAAGAAAGATGTAGTGCCTGTCCTGAAGCACTGAGCAACTGGAAACATCATGGTTTGAACAGCTGTTTAACACAGACCCTCCTGAATCAGTCATTTCCTCATTCCCCAATAACCTTTCTTGCTTGAAAAACCTATTGACTCTAACATTGTCAGAAGTGGCCACGTTCAGTGGGAAGCCAGGGATGCATCCTTCTTCTGACAGTAGGAGCTGCTGTAGTATTGTACATGTCCCTGCAGACACCCAGATTAACGGTTTGACCTGGTTCCAAATGCAAAAAACTGTTTGTGGCAGAGGCTTTGTCACAAAAGGCTGCCAAAACATTCTGCCAGACAGCAATAAACTCAATTTACATTATAACTTAACACTTCCTTACCCCTCATCCTCCTGCCAAGTATGACAACATAACATGCAGGAGTCTGCAGCACGGTGTAGGAAAAAAAAGCCTCCAATGTTTTCAAGCAGAAAATTCCAGTGAAAGACCAACTTGCTCACTCAGAATGCTGCTGGAAACTTCTGGAAAGCACTGTTAATAATGTCCTTTCCCCAGAAACTACCTCCTGCTTGGCTCTGGTTAAGTACAGAAGATACTGGGCAAAATCACCCTGCTGTGTTCCTGCAACACTTGCCATGTATCAAGAGACATACAGGTCTTGGCTGTTCTCATCTGACATGGCTGTGGCATAGCTGCTCTGTATCTGCTGTTGGACCCAGGATCTTTACGCATTGACCTGCTGTTGCTGGGGCCTCACCAGGGAAGACTTTTTTGCCCCAGTGTTGCCATGCTTCTTTGCTCAGGTGAGGCTCTGCCTTTTGCAGTCAAGCTAGAGCCAGTTTTTGCCCTTACTTGTGCTGCAGACAGCTGCTCCGCCATGCTATGGAAACCTCCTGCCTGCCACAGCCTTCCAGCCTTCCTCTCTCACCTTCCCTTTGCCAACACTTTTTCCTCCCCATTGTCACCTGGGACTGAGATGATTTAAGGTTATGTGAAACTCACACTGTTTGAGAAGTGCAAAGGGAATTTCAGTCAATAATCTAGTAGAGTTTCCTCTTCGCTGATGTAGGTATACACTAACATTAAGAGCTGCAAATCATTACAAAGTATTTGTTTGCTTGTGCTGTTATCTGTGTTTAGATCTGACATAACCAGCACTTCAGCGTATTTTTGAACTCTTGAGAATATTTTGCTCAGTTCCTGAAGAGCAAATCCAACAGTCCCCATTAAGGAAGTGCAACAGATGTCCAGAGGACACAACAAAGAGCGGTTCATGGAAGCAGTTCAATTGCTGCTGGAATTCTGCTGTCTTCACCAGTTGCTCTGCTGCAGTGACCTCCAAACTCTGCTAAGGGCATTAAAAACACCAGAGCCAACTCTACTCAAAAAATATTTAACATGAAGGGAAACAGGTTCAAATGGAATGAAAAGCAGAGCATCAGCAAATTGCAGCAAAGCACAAAATCTGCCTGTGTTCCAGAATAATGAATGTATTCTGACTACATCAGCTGTGTGTATCAATGCAGTAGCCAGCCATATTCAATATTTTTAATGTATACAGCCATATTTTGTCACCATCAACAGACTAATGCTGTAATCTCTGCATTAAAACCTTAATATTTTCTAACAAAAGAGATCTATCTCTGAACAGGTCTAATGGAGCTCCTCTTTTTTTTTGCGACAGGTAAATTCACCTACATCCACATGGATTTTTATATGACCTCTTACTCCAAATGCTCAGCCTCCTCTGTCCCAGTTTTGACAGCTAATGACAAAGACCTACCTATTTCCACACACCCTCCCCAGACGTGGCTCTATCTCTGAGAAAGGCCTGGTGACTGCTGTACTCCAGTATCTTTGAAGGAAGAATTCCTTGTTAATATGGTTTTCTGGAAACCAGCCTGTTTGTTTATGGCCAGCTCAGAGGACAGGCTGAAAGGACACACAGATTTCTGGTTGTGGACATAGACATACCACAGTGTTTTGCAGTTGCTGCTCTTAAGTTCACAAGCAGTTTGGAGCAAAAGCTGCACTGTGCAATCAGGCTTTTATTTTGTGATAAGCAGGTACAGAAAACTGTGTGATTTCCCAATGAGAAAATGGTGGGCACAAGCTTTCTGAACTGGAAATGAAAATAAAGAACATTCCCATGTGTGTAGTCTGGAAGAACACCCATCATTTTAACTCCAACAGGAAAATACGATGGTCTCCTGGGTGTCTGGAACTGTCTCAAACAATCCACCCTGCCATTAGTGCTAGTGTTTTGCTCTCCTTTTCTAAACGGATGCAGTTTTATCAAGTACCAAGGCTCAGTAACAAAACAGAGTTATTTCACTCTGCAACTCCTGCTTGCAAATCAGCCGCTGTGACTGTCACCATGAGCTAAGTCCATCAAAAGCATCCTTGGTGATCCAGGGGGAAGAGGTTAGTGATCCAGCTCAGCTCCTGCCAGGGAATGGTCTACAACAGCAAATAATACATGCCTGAGGCTAGGCTTGCATTGACCTTGCTGTTGGCAATCCCATCAAATAGACTAGAGACTGGTCCAGAGGACTGCGTTCCTTTCTTGCCCTTAGAGGGTCATGGTCCTGCGGGGTCACCCTGGGTCTGGGCTCCGTGCTGAACCTACGTGGATTTGTGGGTTTTGGTTTTAGCAGCTTGTCAGGTAGGCTGATTTCACTAGCACAAGAACTGCTTTTTAAAGGAATCTACAATGCAAATATCTTTTGTCTCCCTTGTTCTGGTAACAAAGGCAATGAAAATTACTAGGAAGGCTGAAATGAAAATGGAGAATGAAAATAATTAAACCCCTCTCCTACCAGCCATGCTGGGCCTGGCTTTCTGCTCTAGCATTATACAGTTAGAGTCAGCAGGAGCAGAGCCGTCTGTAAGAAGGACTCTCAGGGTTATCTTAAATAGTTCTAATGTAGCTAATGTTTTCTGTTGTTTCTTCCATGTGTCAGCAAATGGCCCTGCTTATCTGTCCTGTCAGTCCAGCGTCGTCTATGCAGTAAACTGTACTCTGGAGCCCCACACATCTTGTCAACCCAAAATTAGCAATCAAAATAATCCGTGCAAAGCATGGGATATGTACAGGTCCCAGGAAGACTAACATATGCCTTTGGTGTGCCCAGACACTCATTTCTTGGTGCTGGAGAGCTGTTCGGGTGTGCAGATGCGAAGCTTAACAGTGCTGGGATACATGTAGCAGGGACAAATTCCTGTGTTTATTTTCTTTGCATTTTCTTTTTAATAAGTGGATGTAGCAACCCTGAAAGAGCCAAATATTAGTGCAGATTGGAGACAGGAATCCTGAGGGCAGATACCTTGCTGGATTCCCCACACAGCTCTGCCAAGGCTCCTCATTCCTGACCTGAAATCACCTTGTTCTGGCACAGAGGCTTAATTCTGCCTACACTCCTCTGTGATCGCTTTCAACAACCTTTGGCATCCCTTACATCAGCTCTGGAGCACCCTGTCTAAAGACCTCTCTCCTCACTGTCAGGATGATGTAGTCCACCGACCCATATAGTTCTGATGAAGCCCCATCTCCTCATCTAACAGATATAGGGTGAGGCACTTGTCTTGCAACCTCCTTCGCTATCACAGGTCTGCTTGAACATGGACAGCTGCTCCCGATCCAGGATAGTCAAAGATATTATGCATACGACAGAGGAAAAGAAGTGAAATCACTCAGCTCGGTATGACTAAAGCCAGATATTAATCCTGATCTCCCAAGATGAAAGTTGTTTATATGTGAAAACACTATTATGGAAGCATTTTGCAAGTACTTGGCACCGATTCCACTCTGCTCCCCTTAAGTCTGTGGGACTGCAGCCCTTGTAGGAGCTGAGCATTATCCTTATGAAGTGTTTCAATATTTTTGACTGATGAATTTGCACATTATGTATGTGAAGCCATATGTGACTCTGTCGGAACCGCTCCAGTTTCCTATCCCTTGCAATGTGTTGTGCTGCTTTTAGCACACAGAAACATACGCCTCCTATCACTCATATTGACATGCCATCGGTTTGGTTGGACCATTTTTTGACCGCTGGAGACTGGAGTAGCACGGCACAAGACAGTGGGTTACTCTGATTTATACAAGGCTCAACTTTTCCCTAAAATGATTACTATGTTCAAAACACTGCCACACTGGGGTGAAAACAGGACTGCATTTTTGGTCAGAAAATGAGGGGTCCCTTTTTATTTCAATACAGACATCTCTCAGACCCACCTGCTGTCAGTGTTCAGCTTGGACGTTACAGTGACTTCTTTCCATGTGACTTCTTTCCGTGGAGCAAATACCTAGAGACTGAAAGCAATGGTCTCTCTAAATTGTAGATCTGTCTTTGGTGGTATACTAGGAGCTCTTAACACAGCCATAGGAGTCCTAGGCAAGGAGCCCTGCACAAAACACTGTGCAGATATGCAGCAGAAAGAAAATCCCTGTCCAGAGCTGTTACAGTCAACGTGCTCAGCATCTCCTTACAAAGGTAAGTTTGGCTCTGCACCCAGCTGACAAAACAGGCCAGAAGTTCAGATACCACAGGGAAGGTGCAGTATAACCTAAAGGAAGACAGAGCAGAACAGAAACCTAGAAAGCTACTTATGTCCATTAATAGTTTTCTTTTTTTCTCCCCTGTGAATAAAGGCATAGGGAATAATAACGGGCTCTGTGCTTGTTAGCAGCAAAACACTATCATCGAGTTTGCTCCAAAATTCCTATCCTCTGTCATGCGGTATCCAAAAGAAAAAGGTGAAGTAGTTCAAAGGCAGGAGGGAGTCTAAGTTCAACTTGTTGAGCAGAGTTTGATACCTTCGAGTCTCATTAATACTTATGTAAGTTGGGAGAACAGGAACTCAGTGCAACAAGTATGGAATATATGTACAACTCCACTCAGTGTATAGACATGCACACACACATCTTCCCCTGTACACGTCAGTGGCACTTGATGCTTTACTGTTCTTATCAAATCATTGTGCCTCAGTCAGAGTTACACCTCATTTCCCCCTCCCCATAAATATATTATGATCACATAATGTTTTAATAACTTCACAGGAAAATTGAAAATAAGGCAAAGATGACAACTTATGGATATAGATTTCAACAGCCTGTTTTTTTTTATGAAGTCATTAAATGCTTCAAATTGAACAAAAGGTAGGCTCATAGCTTTGTTTAGCAGCGAATTGGAAATACAATGAAGTCTATAACTCTGGGACAATAAAGCCAACTTTGTCGACTAATTTTCCTTCCATTAGGCTCCACAATTCAACAGGCAATGATACATTTTTAAGAGGATCAGTAGACATCTTGATGAATTCCCAGCCTGACCATTGACAGTGATTGCATCACATCGCTTTCATTCACCACTACTTTAAGCAAATACGCTCTTTACTGTGATTGATGGGGAAGGAATACATTTCAGCATATATACGAGGATGCTATGAAGAAATAAAGCCACTTCTTCAGCTTAATTTCTTAATGTGATTCTGTTTTTGTCTTAAAATTAGGAACTATATTTTCATGTGGGCTGAGTTTGAACCTTCTGTATCTTATTTGTTAGAACTCAGTTCTTTGTTCAAATCACCTTTCAACCTGGTGACAGCAGCTCTGAACTTGAAATAGTGGCTGAACATGGCATCAGGTCTGAAAACCAAGGGTTATCTTTCACAGTTAGAACAGCCTAAATCAAACCCACCTCATCAGGACACTCCACATTCAATTGGTACCCTTAACATCTCTAACTCTGTATGTTGGTTCATCTCCCACAACAACCACTCTTTCCACAAGACAGGCTCAAAAGCAATTTTGGAGCAGTTCACACGGAAGCAGGTGGCATCTTTGGAATGAGAAGCTTTTCCAGAACAGTGTGAAAGTCCATAGCACAAGAGAAGCAATCAGAAGCAGCAGCTGACAGGCTGGTGAAGATGCTCAGTGTGTGGAATTACAGAAGATGCTCTGCTGGTGGCTAGAAAATTCACATGCTGACTTTGCATGGAAAAAAATACTAGTCACCTTCATAAAAAAAAAAAAGGTGCTATGTGAGGCAGAATGGCATCATGAAAGTGCTAATAATGATATGATGCTATGATAATTCTTTCTAAGACTGATTTATTTTCTGCTGTGCTAATAGATTAACAAAACAAAACACAAAACACAAACAGTAGGTGTGGTATGCTGGGAAGTCACCAACCTGATGAAGATTTACATGTAGTGATGAGAGGGGAAGAAGCTATCGTTTTCCAATTCAACTCATTTGAACTTATGCCAAGCACAAGGGAATTGTGAAGATCTGGTGCGTGCATAATCTGTGTGGGTACATGTACAACGGTTACTGTGAGAAATAGAACACATGCAGGGATGCTGCTTTGAAGACAGGTCAATGTACAAACAGTGAGAAAAAAACAATGGTGGAAGCTGGATAGTACAAAGCTGGAGATAATGAGAAAGGCTTTGTGTTTGCGTATGTCTGCATGTGTGCTGGACATATGCTTGCAGGGGGTGTTATGAAAACAATCTTGATCTGACAAGCTTTTTATTACTCCCATTAAAGTATGAAATTAGGCCTTGACTTGAGCAAAGACTCACATTCCCTTGAACAGCCCTAGGAGGCAATACCAGAAACACAGGAGAACGGAGAGCTAGTTTGGGATAGTGTGAGCAAAATATGCAGGTCTCACATCAGCCTGTCTGTTTTCACTGTGGATGAGACCCCCCAAACCCTTTCAACCCCTCCTGCAGACCTTTCATTTTCTTCTTTCTTACCCTTCAGGGTGGAAACATCACACAAGGGGTGACAGCAGTTTACTCCAAGCAAATGCTCCCTGGAGTTTTATGTAAGGGGCTAAAGACCAGAGTCTGAGTAGTTTGAACAGTCCCTCTTGCTAAAGTGGCTTCTTGGAGAGCAAAAAGCTTGGTCTTAGACATAGGACTGTGAGGCAAAGTCTCATCCTAAGCCAGTAGGAACAATTTCTCTCACTAATTTCTGATCAGCTTTGGGGAAACTCAAGGATGTTTAGCAAGGGACACAGGTGAGGTGAGACTTCAAGAAGCTCTCTCCGTATGCAGGATCACACAGAGCAATTCCTCTTCTATCTGCCAAAATACTGGCACCCCAAAAATTGCCTCTTCTTCTTAGCCCTCTTCTGCAGCATCACATCACCCACCAGCCAGAGACAGCAGGAACTTCAGACTGTCCAGGGGAATGGACATTCATATTGACTAGCCATCAAGACTCCTCAATGTCCCAGACCTCCCGTAGTTGTCTGGGCAGCCCAGCCCTCCCTGGAGCACCGCTGAGGAGCTCAGTGCAGCACCCAGCCCAGTAGCTGAACTTCTTGACATAGTAGCAAGCAAGAGGGAGCTGATCATTGTATAATGCAAGTGAATCACTGGTGAAATATCTACCATACTCAGATATATATAAAGCAGCTCTTCTCAGGCTATTTGCTGATCAGTCAGTGGTGCCATCTCTGTTACCCACCCACCCTTAACTGCTTTGAAACATACACTGGCATTTGTCAGTGAGATGAATACTACGTCTTTCAGGCCAAAGATGTATTGTTGGCTGTAAGGCCACGTAAATCATCCTAGAAGCAAAGGCAATGTCATGTTGTTTTCTCCTCAAATGCAGTCAATAGGGGTACAGCATGGGAAAGGAAGTGGACACCTGCACATGTACACATTGAACAGGCCAACACCATCTTCCCAGTCCCAGGTTTGGGAATTACATGCTTGCTAGGGCAGAATTATCCATCATGTAGAAAAGCAGATGAAGACCCAGAAAAGAATCCCTTATTAATCAATAGCTGATCTCTGTAAGCAAATAATTTCCAAATTCAGGAGCTGCTCTACTACTGGGAGAGCCAATAGGGATTACAACAGAAGTTTCAGAATACAGAGTGCCACCAACATGAACTTAATTTACTGAGCCTTTAGAAGGAGGAGGGTGAAATCAGACTGTGGTACAAATCATGTTACTACTGTAAGTTTAGTTTGCCAGACACAAATATCCTTCCAGCCAGGTAGCCTAATGCTATAAGCTAACATATGTCAGGCTGCCATAGACCCCCAATTTAAAGTTTCCATTTGGCTCAGTGGGAATTAATTGTTAGGTTCTGGCTTCTTATGTTTTCTTTCTAATGTCAAACACCCATCCAGCAAGAGCTGCAAATAATACCCTCCTAAGGGTAAATTGTGAGCTCATTGCTCGTTTAAGTCACATTGAGTGAGAATTCTCCCTAGCTGTGCTCTGTGAATCAAAGACAGAGCATATGCAATCATCTGAAGCAGCAGCAGCAGCAGCAGCGTTTCCCAGAAAGCTTTGGGAAACTTGACACAATTACTGATCAATACCCTTTCCAGTTAATTGATGAGCCATGGAGCCAAAAGAGAAAAAGAAAAAAGAACAGAAAGAGGCTATCAATAAATGATCTTAGTTAGGAAACGGAGGTCTGAGGAGAGGTGCTTGAAGTTTAAGGGAGGATGCCCATGCCCAGAAAGACTGAAGAGAAGTGGAGAGTTTTCAGATAGGTGTGTCTTTCGAAGATAATGGCCATGGCAGAAACTGAGTAAGACATGATGATGAACCCTGGAGAGACTGAAAGCTCTAAAGGGTCCTAAAGGGAAACATCTACTTATTGCTACTGAACTGGTACTCGAGACTCTCATCCTGACCCTCTCCTTGTTCCCACTCTGTGAAGCCTTCCTCAGTCCCTACCCACACTGAGCCAGGTCTTCCTTCATTTATTCAAGGATGAAAATCTTTTCTGTGTACAAAGGGATGGCTCTGAACTGGACCCAGTTCAGGAACCCAGCTGGTGCCTTCAGTATGACTCACAGCAGAACAGAGCCCTGCAGTGTGGCAAGACTAAGCACAGTAGAGGGGACAGTCCCAGGAAAGCATTAGCAGAAAGGCCAGAGATCAGGACCGACGTTCCTCAGCGGAGTTTCAGAGGTGGTGGTGAGTGATGAAGGACAGGAAAGGCAGGAGTGTGAGCCTTTCATTCCTAAGGGGAACGAAACTGCAGTTTTGTGCTTTAGTGAGCGTGTACACGAACTTTGAAGAGAAGGTCTTCACTTTCACAAGCCAGAAATTCACTCACACATATAAAAATAAAAACACATTTATAAAAAGAGGCCTCTGATTTTGTTAAGATGCTCAGAGTCTCTTGAGGACCTACCAGTAAATTTCTGTGAGCATTATGCATAGTGGAGAGAAAACTACCTCTGTGAACTGAAGCCCAGTGCTGCCCCAGATAAATGTTACTCATTTACCCTACTGCCATACAAATGCTGTGCAGGTTAACACACAGAGTTCTTTTCTCCATTAAACTAGTTGCAGAGCCCCTTCACCGAGGCCAGTTAACTAGGTGAAAAACTTTGAAGAAACTGAAGAACAAAGCTAGCAGGTTCACCAAGAGGCCACAGGGCAGAGCCAAGGAAGATCCTGGCTGCTGTCATCTGGCAGCGACAGCAGTAGCCCCACTGGCTGCTGCTTTTCAGCCTTGCTATGTCTAGACATCTGTGGATGCACCAGTCATCATCCATGAAGGAGTATAGTACGCTAGCAGGAAAAAATCATCATCGGGTACAATTCCAGTAGACCTTGCATTATGGCCCTCTAGACTTTACCACCCACCAAAATTCAACATGCTCGCTCTTTATTTAGGTCTTTCAGAGTTGTAGTGAAGGAGTTACCAAAGGTATTTTATTTTTGCTTCAGTACAGAAAGCTGGGGCAAGGGATATGTGAACATCTGAGTCACCCTAGGCAGTATCCATTTGCCCAGGGAAGTGCTAAAATTTGCTGTGGCAGGGAGAAGTCTTCAAAGTCAGAACACAGGACATGTGGTAGCCATCTATTCCTCCTTGTGCCCTCAGCAGGAGATACTCTGGATGGAAGACAGAGTTGTCTCTGGTAAGTCTCACACAGTGGGGCCTCTGGGACAGAGCAATGCAGGAGGTTCTCAGCGCAGTGTTTCCAAACCTGTTCAGGATGAGACAAGCATCACTCCCAGGGCAGAGACAGTTTAAACCAGTGCTTTCCCAGGCAACCATGGTGAAAAACTCCAGACACAGCAAGTACCCAGCTGTAGGAAAACAGGAGGAAGGTGAACTTGTAGTTCTTCTAGTGGGATAGTAAATTATCAAAGAAATCATCAAGGAAGTTGTGGTCAAGGCTCATGGAAGGGAGTTTTGGATTGCTACCTTGTCACATACCTCTTCTGTGACCTTGTGTGACCAGCTCAGAGGCTGAGTGCCCCATTTAATGAAGTGCACTTTGTCTTTGTTCTATAGTGAGACAGAGCTCTCCAGGGTAGAGAATATCTTTCTAAGGATTTGCGTACCACCTCTCTGTGGGTACATTCCCCTGCAATTAGGGCTGTGATTGCAGCTTCCAGTAATACCCGCCCTGAAGTTAACCTCTCAGCTCATGTTTGGATATGAGACACTCATCAGCACTGGCCGGAGCTCCTAGGTAAACACCCTGGGCACCAGGTGGCCAGGGCAGTTTGCTCTGCTGCAGCTTCACAGCTATCAGCTAGGTGTTTGGCTTTCCCTGCTGGGTGAAGCTAGCTCAGCACAGCCACATAGGCTGATATTGCAGCCCTAAACACACTGGTATTACTTCAGTCTTTTGCAATACCAGCACTAAGTAGCCTGATGCTTTTGAGTTGGAGGATCAGCAGGTGGTGCAGAGCCCAGTTTGGGGTAGGACAGAGAAGACTCCCTCCAAGGGGTTATCAGACCCCTTTCCCTTCCAGCACACCTGCCATTCATCACTTATGTCCAGCACCTCTGCACCGACACTTTGCTCCTGCGGAGAAGGAGTGTTCAGGCAGAAGGCTGAGGAGGACCATGGCTTTCTTCCCACGTTCCCTCGCCACTGCTGGAGCAGTGTGGGGATGGATGTAGCACTGCCCTAGGTCTGAGAGGAGGGAGGGAGGCTGCCAGAGGCAGAATATCATCAGGAATGGTACCATGGCATTAATATTTGAAATATGGCCTCTGCCACTTCCTATTGTTGGTATCACTGACTGCCACGTTGGTCAGGAGTCACACTGTCTGTCTGTCACCCACTGTGAACGCAGGCAGATGCAGAATGGGACCAAATCACCCCAAAACAGGGCTGAGCCCAGCATCCACCTCATCCCAGCCATGTAGAGGCTCAGAGCCATAAATCAGGCCAGGCATCTCTCTGTCTCTCTGACCCTGAAACTCAGGTTCCCTCTGTGAATACCTGCTGGAGCCCTGCTCCCAGCTCTGCACTGTTTGTCCTGTCACTCTGGCTTCGAGTCACTTCACTGCATACGCCACTATTTCACCCCTCAAAAAACAGGGCAATATTTGTCCTGACTTGTGTCTTATCGGTATCAGGAGGCTTCATAACTGACAGCCAGGATAAAGGTGTTGAAAGGGGCTCTGAGCCTGTTGCTTTTATTGAACACATGGGAAAGGCTGTTTTATCAGCTGTCACACATACTAAAGACAACACTCTCTTGTCTTTTGGCCAAGGAGCTGACGTGCTTTTGTGGGTAATCCTGCCCTTTTTAGGGGTCATTTCTGAGCCAATGGTTCATGCTGCATCTGTCTGTCTTGTTAGTCTCTGGGTTGATGGCAGGAATCGGTGCAGTGCTTTACCTGGTTAACCCCCAGAATGCTGCAACTGTGGTGAGGGATTGTGCATCTCCTCCCATCAGCACAGAGTTTAATGAGCAGGGCCGGCAGAAGCCCAGTAATTTCTAAAGGAAAGAAAATATGTGTGTGCATGTGTGTGCACGCATGCAAACGCACATAGAAATAGGGAAGGGGGAACAAGGGCACGCCTTTGAAACTCCTTCTTGTTCTCCTCTTTGATGTGATGGCAGGGCTGGTGTGCACACACACAACTTCATTGCTTTGATAAATCCGTGCCTCACAGGCAAGATTTCAAAGGGAATTTTCAAGCACCTTCCCTCCCCTCTCCCGACAATTTTGATCAGGGAAGGGGGAAGCTGGGTAGAAGTGGAGAAGTGGAAGGAGCAGATGTGATAACCATCGGGAGCACCGAAATCGCTCTTGGGACAGGCATGGTGGGAGCACAGTCTCTCGCCTTGCTCCTGTCTTCCAGTTGGTGGAAGGTGCTATGCCTGTGCAGCAGGGTTGCCAGATGTCCAGATGAATCCTCTCATTGCTGGGAGTGGAGGGCGATCAAATATTATTCCCACCACCCTGGGAGTTTGTTGTGGGATCTGGCCTGTTGGCACAGAAAACAAAACACTGCTGTGATTTCTATTGATTCACCTTATCATTTGGAGCCTGTAAATGAGGCTGGTGTCTCTTGTCTTGGGAGCAGCACAGTTTCACAGAGACCAGGAAGGGATTCCTGCATCCCTTCATACAGGGAGAGGAAGGCTTCCCTCTATCTTCAGCTGAAAAATGAGATACTGTCTTGGGTCAGAAGCAGGATTCGGATCTTACAACTAAGAAAGAGCCTAATGTAGGAGCTGGAGGCCTCCCAGGAGGAATCTGGCTTAAGAGTTTTAGTGAAAAAAAAGGACATATCCAGGAAGAGATTGTAACCTCTAAAACATTTGCAGGGTGAAAATTCAGTCCCATTAAAGTCATTGTGAATTTCACCATCACCTCCAAAGAAAAGAGGCTTGTTTGCCCTTTCTGATCTAAAAGCCTCAACTGAAGCGAGAGCATGTCTCACACGGATCAGCCACGCAGCTTTGTTCTGCCATCCCCATCACCCATAGGCCATCCTTCCCCGAGCAATGCATACTTCTGCACCCATTCAGCAGTGCTCAAATATGCCTTCACGTGCCTGGCATGCTAACAGTGGGTCTTAGAGGAGAGTCAAGGGGAAGAGAGACCATTGAAAACTACCTTTAATATACGTGCGGGTGGTGATGTTCATGCAGGCACGATAAAATCATCAAACAACACAAAATCGCATAAGGACAGATTTGTTCCTGCTCTGGGAACGTTGCCAATTCTGATACGTGCACAACTCTGTCCAACCCTTTTCAAGAGCACAAGTGGTGGCAATGCAGGTGGTACATACAAAGTTTAGCACACTCTTCCACAGAGAACACCTTTTCTGCCAGAATATGTGGCAGAGGTTAGCTTAATACACATGCCAGCTCCAAAACCTGCTCCTGTGTTATGGGAAACTCAGGAAGGTTGGACAATCAAATGGATAGATCACGAGGATTCAGAGAAACTGCAGAAAAATTCTCATAAAGTTCCTCTTACTTCACTCAAAATACTCAGTTCTTTGATTTCTCCTGTTCATATTTCCCCTGAAATTATGCATTTTGATGACAGTCCATAAAAAAATCATTTTTTTCCCAAGAAAATCTTAATAATGTGATTTTGTTAGTTGGGGGGTTTTTTTATGGGATAGTAAATTACGTTCAAAAAGGATTTGAATTTTTATTTTGGGGGGAAATTGAGTAATTTTATCATGGCAAAGTTAAAAGTTATTTGGAAGTCACTGTCAAATGTAGAACAATATCCATTTTTTTTTTCCACGTGAAACATCGCTTTCCTGATCTTCCCACAAATCTCTCTTATTTTTCTCTGCACATTCTTTTTAACCACATTTTCCCCGACCAACTTACACACAGATGAACAAAATAGTTCCTACAATATTATTCTTATGCATCTATAAAACCTCAAACTTCTGTCAGGGATACAAAAAAAACCTGACAATTATTTTATTTCTAATGGATTAACAACCTATCCATTTCATTTTATATTGAGGGATTTGGATTTATTTACAGAGCTGGTGGAATACTTGGCTGAATTAACAATTTTTGCCTGATTTATAATGAAAGCAGAAAACCCCTCCTATTTCACCTTTTATGTGATATTATAAATCAGCTTAGGTTCATAACGAATTCTATGGCTTTCTACTCTAATGTACCAATAGAACAGCATAAAGGGCTTTAGCATGAATTGGAAAGTGGAAGTAGTCACTATATGCCATATACTGCCAGCAAGCAATATGACATCAGTGTGTTCTTGTAGCAGCCACATATGGTTTCCAAGAACTCCATCCTTTAATATACATTGATTTTACTGAGATGGGAAACTTAGAATGAAAAACCTGTAGGAGATAGGGTGGTGGACCTCAAATCAAATATTGTGATCTGCTGAATCGAATCTAAATTTTAGATTGATCTCACAAGCAGCAGATTCTTGCCTGAACTTCTGTAGTGATTTGGAAAAGATGGTGTTCAGGAGCTTTGCATATTACCACAGAGATATGTAGCCAAATTGCCTCTGTCAGGATGAGATAGAGTTTCTGCTCTGACTATAGTGCCACAATGCACCCTAAGAGCCCTGGTATGATAGATTATCTTGGGAAAAGGAGCTCAAAAAGCCAGAAAGTACCTGAAATAAACCAAAATGAAACATGCTGATATTTCCTAATAGAAATTATTAAACTTTTTATTTTGCCAGAGTTGTCAGTTTTGCACCAACCTGCTCAAAACCAAATGTTATAATGTCAGAAATTCACACAGGGCTGCAGCTTGCATTTCCCATTAGCTCTAGCAACAAGATATTTATGTAGGGCTTGTCATTGTTCCATTCAAGCCTCTCCTAAACTTTAATTAATCTGTCCTTTCAACACCCCTGCAGCCCTGTAAAGTAAGGATACAGCTGGTATTCCTTTTTGCATGATTAAATGCCTTGCCCAGGGTCACCCCAGGAGTATGAGGCAGAGCCAGAAACACAGTCTAGCTATTCTTAATCTCAAAAGGCTATCCTTCTTCAAATCTCAGCCTTTGACAAATCTTGGCAGAAGTTCAGTCAAGTATCATCCTAAATTCCTTCAACAGTCGGTTCACATTCACTAAGAGCTGAGCTCCAGGGGCATATGATATTCAGCCAGGCTGGCTTCTGCATGTTTTCTTGGCCAATACGGCTGAGGGTGCCACATGTGAATCAAGCCAAGGCTTTGAATTTTTTGAAATTCATCCACTGCTCATCCTTACTGCTCACACATCCAGACAAAGGGAAGCAACTGCTCTTCTGGTACAGCTAGAAGGAAAAGGAACTTCTCTTTCTGCATTTATTCAATCTTATTTAGCTCCCTTTCTTTCTCTTCTTATAAAATTTATAGCATATAAGTAAGCTATAAAAAGCAATGAGATGCAATTTATGCAAGTAACATGTTAGTGCACCATAAGTTCCTGTCCCTTCGATGAGTTAGACTGGGATAAAATTTTATGTCTGGGTTTCATGCTGACATGTCTTTAGGTGCTGGTTAATACGGCAGGTGCCAACTGGAGGGCACCTAATGTATCAGCCTTGCAAATCAAGGTCAACTACCCATATAAAGACCTGAATGAAATATTGCCAAATGGCAATTTCACTGTTTCACTTTGCCCAGGGGAAAGTGTATCCATGGCCATTTGTTCCCTTCCTGGCACTCTTTGGTGCAACACATCTGTTGCCTCAGCTGCTATCAGAGCCTTTGGCAACTCCCTGCCCCTATATGGTCTTCACCAGCCTGCTTTGCGTGGTAATTTGCATACCACATCCTTTCTGTTTGAAACCATGTCTAATGAAACAGGTGGCTGTCATTATTAACAGTGCTTGCTAACTAACTCCACTCCAGCACCACTGCTTCTTGTGACATGCCAGTGTGATTCCTTCCTTCTGCTGCATTGTGGTGGGCACAGCCTGCTGATGCCACCCCTTTTCCTGCAGTCCTGTCATTCCTCCCAAAGGAATAAATAGGCTACTACCAACCCACCCAGCATTCCCTTCCTGCAAACTGAATATCCTCCCATCCCAGCAATTCTTAATCCAAACTCTCTGCTGTTCACGGGGAAGGGGAAGAACATGTGGACAGACGGAGGGGCCTGGAAAGGCTGACAATGGTGTTGCCACAGCTGCAGGAGATCTGTTACAGCAGGACCTCTGCTATGGCACAACTGCCAGAGCAGAGCTGGAGATGCTATAAGGAAGATCTGACCTGCAGGGTTGGTGGCCTGCCCAAGTTGGCCCCATCCATTGCCTCTTTTTCATCACAGATTTCATTTCTCACCACCAGTCACCAGCGTGTAGGATTGGCCTTGGGAGTTTCAGTGTGAGCAGAGCTTTGTGAAACAATATGGAGAACAGTGGAGAGAGCTATCATTCAAGAGCATTCTCATTCCTGCAAAGCATGGCACTGAGTGAGCTTCCCTGGGAGCAATTCACTCACCAAGAGATGAAGTCAAAAGGCAGGACCACTGCAGGTCAGTGCCACCAGGCAGCGCTGAAAGGCATCCTTATCCTTCAGCGTCAAACCCTCTCCACTGGCCCACTAACTTCACTGAAAGTTTTCTTGCCACCAGGTCCTCAAAAAGTATGTCTCACTTCCACTTGTGCTTTAGGATGTTATATTCTGGTCATTTAAAGCAAACCCTTTCTGACATTTCAGAGTCCTCTTTGTCTACTGAGGAGATCAACCAACCATTTGAATTGAGATTGGGTTTGAAAAAGCAAGAAGAAATTAAGGGCGTGTATTTTAGCATAGCACATGTCATAGATAAGGCTTCTTTTTATCCTGCCCTACAACAGAATTTCCACTGTCCTCAGTGAAAAAATTTCTGTATTAATGAAATACATTAAATATTGCTATGATAAACAATGATCATTATGTTTCTTGGGGCTCCCCCAGTCACGGCTCACTGTACATCATTAGTAGAACAGTGAAATAAAATTACAGCTTTATAATAAAAGAACACATTCTGTATGGTAATTTACCCCTTCAGGAGACATCCGCTCAAATTCATTAGATTACAATACTGATTTCTACAGTTCTTTGAGGAACACAATGTCGAACATGATACGCTGCTCTGAAGTCCTCTAGGGAGGAGCCATCATCCTCATTTCCATCAGTGGGGATTACACAAACATAGATATGAAATTCAACAAGATTCTTCTCCATTATGGTTCTTCCCAAAAGATCTCTCCTGGGTCAAAGGACTGATGCAGCGATACCTCAAGCTTCTCCTCTCTCTGCGCTGAAACATCATCTTGCTACACAAGACGACTTGGGTAAGTTTTTTAGAATCTGCTGCAAACAAACATCATTTGCTACGGTAACACCCTTCATTATCTTTCATTCAGTAACGTTATAAACTTGGGCTTTGAGTGACCTCAGATAGAGATTTGCTTGAATAACCATTTGCTGTGGTCTGAATTCATATTTGACCTTTTCTTCGACAGTTGGTATGGTGTTACGACAGTGAGAGGAAAGGACAGCACCAAGAAAGGGTCTTTCCAGATGTGTGTCGCTGCAAAACACAGACAAGGTTTTTATGACTATGATTTTCTTTGCTCAAAGTCTTACACAGCCTCAGATCCTTGAAAATTCTCCTTTTTTTTTCTTGTTTGCAAGGGAAATTTTGCAGAACAAATACAATCCATTCTAAAACACATAAAAC
>Ga0181612_111687_pt1 | contig 27309 bp, 26 predicted proteins | sample HoacroProtozoa21_FD_119630 | JGI IMG/M metagenome (GOLD analysis project Ga0181612, IMG submission 119630) | Hoatzin crop microbial communities from Cojedes, Venezuel. Combined Assembly of Gp0051906, Gp0051904, Gp0051908
AAACCCGACCCGGCAGCGAAAAACCCGAGGCCGGCCGCTCCGGCCAAGCCGAAAGTCGACGCGGACCCGCATCCGTTCCAGAAGAAGGAGAAGAAGCGGGATCCGAACGCCACCCCGCAGTCCCGGACCCGCGGCAAGGCGCACACCATCGACACGCGCACCCAGAACGTGGATCTGGACAAGTACAACGAGCGCTACGACACCCTGGCCGGCCCTTCCCGCCGGCAAGACGACCGCGTCTCCAACAACAAGCAGAAGCTGAAGCAGAAATCGCAGCAGTACCGCCGTCAGCGCGGCGTCCGCTCTCGCAAGAGAGAGAGCGAAGCCGACCGCCTGAAGCGGATTGCCGCCGAGCGCGCCAAGAAACATATCGTGGTGAAAATCGGCGACGAAATCAGCGTCGGCCAGCTGGCCGAACAGCTGCGCATGACCGCTGCGGAAGTTATTAAAAAGCTGATGCAGCTCGGCCAGATGGCCACGGTCAACGACGTCATCGACTTCGACACCGCCGCCATCGTCTGCGAAGAGCTGGGTGCTCACGCCGAAAAAGAAGTGGTCGTCACCATTGAGGACCGCATTATCGACGACACCGTCGACGACGAAAAAGACCTCAAACCGCGTGATCCGGTCGTCTGCGTCATGGGTCATGTCGACCACGGTAAGACGTCCATCCTGGATGCCATCCGCCACACGGCGGTCACGGACACGGAGGCCGGCGGTATTACGCAGGCCATCGGTGCGTACCGCGTCAGCGTGGACGGCAAACGGATCACGTTCCTGGATACGCCCGGCCACGCCGCATTTACCGAAATGCGTGCCCGCGGCGCCATGGCTACGGATATTGCCATCCTGGTCGTTGCGGCAGACGACGGTATCATGCCGCAGACCATTGAAGCCATCAACCATGCCAAAGCGGCCAACATTCCCATGGTCGTGGCCATCAACAAGATGGACCGCCCGGACGCGTCTCCGGACCGGGTCCTGCAGCAGCTGACCGAACACGAAATCGTGCCGGAGGAGTGGGGCGGCGACACCATCTGTGTCCCGGTCTCCGCCAAGACCGGCCAGGGCCTGGAACAGCTCCTCGAATCCGTCCTTCTGGTGGCGGAGATGCTGGAACTCAAGGCCAATCCGAACCGTTCGGCCAAGGGTGTTGTCATCGAGGCCTCCCTGGACAAGGGCCGTGGCCCGGTGGCCACGCTGCTGGTCCAGAACGGTACGCTGAAGACCGGCGACATCGTCGTGGCCGGTACGGCAGTCGGCCGTGTCCGTGTCATGACGAACGAAAACGGCAAAGAGCAGAAGAAGGCCGGCCCCTCGGTCCCGGTCGAGATCACCGGTCTGGCCGAAGTGCCGCAGGCGGGTGACGCGTTTGACGCCGTTTCGGATGAACGTCTGGCCCGTGAACTGGTCGAACAGCGCAAACAGGCGCAGAAGGAAGAGCAGTTCAACGCTCAGCACAAAGTGACACTCGACAACCTGTTTGCCTCCCTGCAGGAGGGCGAACTCAAGGACCTCAACATCATCATCAAGGCGGACGTCCAGGGCTCCGTCGAGGCGGTCAAACAGAGCCTCGAAAAGCTGTCCAACGACGAAGTCCGCGTGAAAGTCATCCACGGCGCCGTCGGCGGCATCAACGATTCGGACGTGAAGCTCGCCAACGCCTCCAACGCCATCATCGTCGGCTTTAACGTCCGTCCGGACACCGATGCCACGGTCAACGCCGAGCGTGACAAGGTCGAGATCCGCACCTACCGCGTCATCTACGACTGCATCAACGACGTCAAGGACGCCATCCGCGGCATGCTGGCACCGAAGTTCCGCGACGTGGATATTGGCCGCGCCGAAGTCCGCAGCGTCTTCAAGATCTCCAGCGCGGGCACCATTGCCGGCTGTTACGTCCTGAATGGTAAGATCACAAACAACGCCCACTTGCGCGTCGTGCGGGACGGCATCGTGGTCGCCGAGGACGACATCGCCTCGCTGCGCCGCTTCAAGGACAACGTCAAAGAAGTGGCTGCCGGCTATGAGTGCGGCATTGGCCTGGAAAAATACAACGACATCAAAGAAGGGGACATCTACGAGGCCTATGTGACCGAAGAGTACCAGGCGGAATACGAAGCCCCCGAGGTATAAGGAGGGAATTTCATGCCGGGACATCAGTCCGAACGCACGTCGGAGGATATCCGCCGTGAAATCATTGCCATCCTGAAAGACATCAAGGACCCGCGCGTGGCGGGGAAGATGTTGACCATCGTCCGCATTGCGGTCTCTTCCGACCACTCCTATGCCAAGGTCTTTATCAGTGACCTCGACGGCATGGACAGCGCCAAAGAGGCCGCCAAGGCTCTGAACGGTGCCCAGGGGTACATCCGCCGGGAACTGGGCCGGAATCTGCATTTGCGCAAGGCTCCGGAACTCAAGTTTGTGGCGGACGACTCCATTGCACACGGGATGAAGATCATCCAGGAACTCAACGAACTGACAGGAGACGGAGAATGAATCTCGATGTGGCGGGCGCGGCAGCGCTCCTGCAAAAATCCGATAACATTTTGATCCTGACGCACAAGAACCCGGACGGCGACACGCTGGGCAGTGCGGCGGCGCTTTGCCGCGCCCTGCACACGCTGGGAAAACACGCGCGGATCGAAAACTCCGATTCCATTCCGCATAAATACGACTTCCTGTTTGCGGACATTCCCGTTCAGGAATTCGAACCGGCGTTTGTGCTGGCGGTGGACATTGCGGACACCAAGCTCCTCGGCGAACGGCTGGAGTCGCTCTATGCCGACCGGGTGGATCTCTGCATCGACCACCACCAGTCCAACAAGCACTATGCCCGCGCCACGCTTCTGGAAGCGGACTCCGCGGCGGCTGCGCTGCCGGTGTACCGGGTCATCCATGAACTGGGTCTGGAGATCACTCCGGCCATGGCCACAGACCTCTATACGGCCCTGTCCACGGATACCGGATGTTTCCGGTATATCAACGCCAACGCCGAGGCCTACCGGATCGGCGCGGAGCTCATTGAACGGGGCGCCAACAACGCGGACATCAATGTCCGCATGTTCGAGACCAAACCCCTGTCCTATTTCCGCCTGCTCTCCATGGTACTGGACGGCATGCGGCTCGCCTGCGAGGGCCAGGTCGCCATTTTGAAGGTGACCCGGGACATGCTGGATGCCACCGGAGCCACGGACGACGTCTGTGACGCCTTCGCGGCCATGTCCCGCCAGATCGAAGGTGTGAAGGCCGGCATCACCATGCGGCAGAAGAAGGACGGAGGATACAAAATTTCACTCCGGACCCACAACGAACTCGACGCATCCGAAATCTGCGCGCAGCTCGGAGGCGGCGGACACAAAGGCGCCGCCGGCTGTGACGCCGGACCGGACGAAGAAGAATCTCTGCAGCTGTTGCTCCGCTTCATTGCGGGGAAGCTTGGCTGCGGGGTCGAGTAAGGGAGTTTTCACCATGACCGGTCTGATCTGTCTGAACAAACCGGAGGGGATGACATCCTTCTCGGCGGTGTCCCGTACGCGCCGGATCCTCGGGGTCAAGAAGGCCGGACATGCCGGCACCCTGGACCCCATGGCCACCGGAGTACTGCCGATTGCCCTGGGCGCGGCTACGCGCTTTTTGCAATATCTGCCGACGACCCCCAAACGGTATACGGCAGAACTGCAGCTGGGTGTCCGCACCGACACGCTGGACCGCACCGGAACCATTCTGGAGTCTTATCCCGTAACGACCGGGCCTGTCGAATTGGAGGCGGCTCTGGCCGCGTTCCGCGGAGAGATCCTCCAGATGCCGCCGATGTATTCCGCCTTAAAAAAGGACGGAGTCCGTCTGTATGACCTGGCGCGTCAGGGGGTTTCCGTGGAGCGGGAGCCTCGGCCGGTGACCATTTCCCGACTGGAACTGGTCGACACGCTGCCGGACCATTGCTATCGGCTGGAGGTGGAGTGCTCCTCCGGCACCTATGTCCGCTCGCTGATCGACGACCTGGGACAGGCCCTGGGCTGCGGAGCGGTCATGACCGCCCTCTGCCGTACGGCAGTGGGAGCATTTATTTTAGAACATGCCTGGACCCTGGAGCAGCTGGAAGCGGATCCGGAACAGGGGGTTCTCTCCCTGGAAGAGGTGTTGTCCTCGTATCCGGAACTGAACGTGACCGCTGCCCAGGCCACCCGGTTTCACAATGGCGGCGCGCTGGACCTGGTCCGCGTCCGCATTCCGGCGGAACAGCCGGACCAGACCCTTCTCCGGGTCAACGGCCCGGAACATCAGTTCCTGGGTCTTGGCCGGGTCGACCGTGCCGCCGGAGAACTGGCTATAGAACGAATTTTCACGGGAGGTTGAGCCCTTTGAACTCCGATTTTCGACAGACCGGATCCGTGGTTGCTCTGGGCAGCTTTGACGGCCTTCATATCGGACATATGGCCGTTATCAACGCGGCCAAAAATATCGCGGCCCACACCGGGGCCACCCCTCTGATCTGCACGTTTCTGGAGCACCCCATGAAGGTGCTTCGCGGAGCGGCTCCGCCCGCGCTGTTTACGGGTGCCGTCAAAGATGAAGCCTTCCGCAACACCGGCGTGGAGGTCTATAAATTGGACTTCGCGCTCGTCAAAGATATGGAACCGGAGGCCTTCTTCGAAGACATCCTAGTGAAAACGCTCCATGTCAAAGGCGTCTGCTGCGGGTTCAACTACACCTTTGGCTCGCACGGCGCCGGCACCCCGGAACTGCTTCAGAAATACTGCGAAGAAGAGGGGATCGTCTTCTCCGATTCGGACCCGACGACCCTGGATGGTGATACCGTCAGTTCCACTCGTATCCGCAAGGCCCTGGAAGAGGGGAATGTGGAACTGGCTGCCCGCATGCTGGGCCGTCCATTCAAGTTCCGCCAGGAAGTGGTGAATGGCGACCACCGCGGCCGCACCTGGGGAATCCCCACCATCAATCAGCCCTATCCGGAGGAACTGGTCACGCCGCGTTACGGCGTCTACATGTCCCGCTGTACGGTGGACGGCCGCAACTATTATGGCGCCACCAATATCGGGGTCCGTCCCACGGTCGGGGAGGGTCAGGCGGTGTCGTCCGAGACCAATCTCCTGGACTATGAGGGAGACCTTTACGGCAAGTTCGTGGACATCAGTCTGCTCCGGTTTTTGCGGCCGGAAAAGAAGTTCGACAACTTCACGTCTCTGGAGCTCCAGATCAAATCCGACATCTCCACGATCCGGAAATTTTCGGAGCTTGACGCGCGGTAAAATTTTTATTTACAACCGAAAAGGGCCGTGCTATACTAACTTACGGCTTTTTCCTTGGAGGGCGGAGTAAACCCGAAGGGTGCTTCACCTGCCGTCCCCTAAGAAATTTGCTGAAAATTTATTTTAAATGAGGTGAAATCACATGACGCAGCAGGAAAAACAGGAAATCATCAAAGAGTATGCTACTCATGAGGGTGACACCGGTTCGCCGGAGGTCCAGGTTGCGGTTCTGACCAAGCGCATCAACGACCTGAACGCCCATCTGAAAGAGCATCCGCATGATCACCACTCCAGAAGAGGCCTTCTGAAGATGGTCGGTCATAGAAGAAACCTTCTTGCGTATCTGCAGAAGAATGACATCGAACGGTACCGTGCTCTGATCCAGAAGCTCGGTCTCCGTAAGTAATTACGTCAAATGGGGCAGACGGCGCCGTGAAGTGCTGTCTGCCTTCCTTTGCGTAAGGAACCAGGAACCGACGGGAGGATTTTGGAACGTTTTAGCAGTGAATCAAGCACCCCGGAAGCGGGATGTTGGATTTATTGCTAAACCAGTCCGCTGCCTCCCGATGGAATAAAAATTTCATAAGAAAGAGGTAAGACTATGTTTTTCAAGGACTACAAAGTCTACGAGACCACTCTGGCCGGCCGCAAGCTGACGCTTGAAACCGGTAAGATGGCTCAACTCGCCAGCGCCGCGGTCATGGTCCGCTACGGTGAGACCGCCGTGCTCTGCACGGTCACCATGTCCGACAAGCCGCGGGAGGGCATCGACTTCTTCCCGCTCAGCGTCGACTTCGAGGAGAAGATGTACTCCGTCGGCCGCATCCCGGGCTCCTTCCAGCGCCGGGAAAGCCGTCCCAGTGAGCACGCCATCCTCACCAGCCGCTGCATCGACCGGCCCATCCGTCCGCTGTTCCCGAAGGACATGCGCAACGACGTCTCCGTGGTTGCCACCGTCATGAGCGTGGATCCGGACTGCCAGCCGGAAGTGGCTGCCGCCATCGGCGTCTCCTGCGCCATTGCCATCTCCCAGATCCCGTGGGACGGCCCGATTTCGACCGTCAACGCCGGACTGGTGGACGGCGAAATCGTCATCAACCCCACGCTCGAGCAGCGGGAAGTCTCGACCCTGAAACTGACCGTGTCCTCTACGGCGGACCTGGTTGCCATGATCGAGGCCGGCGGTGACGAAATCGACGAAGACACCATGTACAACGCCATCATGGCCTGCCATGAGGAGAACAAAAAGGTGGTCGAATTCATCAACGGAATCGTTGCGGAAATCGGCAAACCGAAAATTGACTTCGAATCCGCAGATCCGGATCCGGCTATCCTTGCCGAGATCGAAAACTGGGTCCTGGACGACGTCAAAGCGGCCCTCGACACGGACGACAAACGCGTCCGGGACGAGGCTCTGCTTCCCATCTACAGCCGTGTACATGAGAAATACGACGAACAGTTCGAGGGCGAAGAGGGCAAACTGGATGAGATCCTGTACCTCGTGCAGAAACACGTCGTCCGCAACTGGCTCAAGGACGAGCACAAGCGTGTCGACGGCCGCGGAATCGACGAGATCCGCCCGCTGAACGCGGAAATCGACCTTCTGCCGCGCGCCCATGGCTCGGGCATGTTCACCCGTGGCCAGACCCAGGTCCTCTCCGTTGCCACGCTGGCTCCTCTGTCGGACGCCCAGCGCCTGGACGGCATCGACGAGCAGACCGAAAAGCGCTACATTCACCACTACAACTTCCCGTCCTACTCGGTCGGTGAGACCCGTCCGTCCCGCGGCCCCGGCCGTCGTGAAATCGGTCACGGTGCCCTGGCGGAGAAGGCTCTTCTGCCGGTCATCCCGTCCGTGGAAGAGTTCCCGTATGCCATCCGCGTGGTCTCCGAAGTCCTGTCCTCCAACGGCTCGACTTCCCAGGCTTCCATCTGCGGCTCCACGCTGTCCCTGATGGCCGCCGGCGTCCCGATCAAAGCGCCGGTTGCCGGTATCTCCTGCGGTCTGATCACCGGAGACGAAGGCGTCTACGGCGACTTCATGACCATGGTCGACATCCAGGGTCTGGAGGACTTCTACGGCGACATGGACTTCAAAGTTGCCGGTACGAAGAAGGGCATCACCGCCATCCAGATGGACCTGAAAGTCCATGGCCTGACGGGTGCCATCATCAAGGAGGCCTTCGCCAAGACCAAGAAGGCCCGTGAATACATCCTCGACGACATCATGGCTCCGGTCATTGCCGAGCCGCGCGCCGAACTGTCCAAGTACGCGCCGAAGATGCTCACCACCAAGATCGATCCCGAAAAGATCGGTGACGTCATCGGCAAGCAGGGCAAGGTCATCCAGAAGATCCAGGCCGAATGTGACTGTAAGATCGACATCGACGACGACGGTAACGTCTTCGTTGCCTGCGTGGATCAGGAAGCCGGCCAGCGCGCCATCTTCATGGTCGAGACCATTGCCAACGATCCGGAGATCGGCGCCATCTACAAGGGCGTTGTCACCCGCCTCATGAGCTTCGGTGCCTTTGTGGAAATCGCCCCCGGCAAAGAGGGTCTGGTCCGCATGGGTCACCTGGACGTCAAGCACGTCGACCGTGTGGAAGACGTCGTCGCCGTGGGTGACGAGATCATCGTCAAGGTCATTGAAATCGACGATCAGGACCGGATCAACCTGTCCCGCCGCGAGGCACTGATCGACGTCGAAGGTGCCGTTCCGGAGAACGACCTCGAGGAAGAGGAAGCCCGCCGTCCGCGCCGCAATGACCGCGGTGGCCGTGGCGGAAACCGCCGGAACAACCGCCGCAACTGATTCGGCGCAATCGAATAACCCAACACGTGATGCCTGCCTGGACTCTGCTCGGGCAGGCATTTTTGGAAAGGAGGAGACGACATGGATGCCCGACTGGAAAAAATTCTGCCCCTGGTGCAAAAGCCCGGCCGTTATATCGGCGGGGAACTGAACAGCGTGGTCAAGGACCCGGCTTCGGTCGATCTCCGCTTCGCCTTCTGTTTTCCGGACACCTATGAGATCGGAATGTCGCACCTGGGCATCAAGATCCTCTACTACCTGATCAACCAGCGGGAGGACGCCTGGTGCGAACGCGTGTTCGCTCCGTGGATCGACATGGAGGAACAGATGAAGGCCGCCGGCCTGCCGCTGTACGGCCTGGAGAGCGGATCCCCGCTCTACGACTTCGACATCATCGGGTTTACGCTGCAGTATGAGATGTCCTTCACCACCGTGCTCAGCATGCTGGAACTCGGTGGCGTGCCGGTTCGGGCGGAGGACCGCAAAGACTTGAAAAATCTGGTGGTCGGCGGCGGCCCCTGCGCCTGCAACCCCGAACCGATTGCGGATTTCTTCGACCTCTTCATGCTGGGGGACGGCGAGGAGGTCATGATGGACCTCCTGGACCTTTATAAAGACTATAAATTGCGGGGTGCCTCCAAGGAGGAATTCCTGGACGCCGCGGCCCGGGTGCCGGGCATTTATGTGCCCTCCCGGTATGAAGTGACGTATCATGAAGACGGCACGGTGGCGGCTGTCACGCCTTTGCGCGGGGCGCCGGCCACCGTGAAAAAGCGCGTGGTGGCGGACCTGGATACGGCGTTCTATCCGGACAAGTTTCCGGTTCCGTATATCGACATTGTCCACGACCGCGCGGTCACCGAGGTGTTCCGCGGCTGCATCCGCGGCTGCCGGTTCTGCCAGGCCGGCTTCATTTACCGGCCCATCCGGGAAAAGAGCCCGGAGGTCATCTCCCGGCAGGCAAAATCTCTGTGTGACTCCACCGGTTACGATGAGGTCTCGCTCATCTCTCTGTCCACGTCGGACTACACCGAAATCCAGCCACTCCTGAACTCCATGATCGAGTGGACCGACCCCAAAAAAATCAATATTGCCCTGCCGTCCCTGCGAATCGACACGTTCGACGACGAACTGGTCAGCAAGCTGAACCTGATTCGCAAAAGCGGACTGACGTTTGCGCCTGAGGCCGGGACCCAGCGCCTGCGGGACGCCATCAACAAAAACCTGACGGAAGAAGAAATTCTGAACACCGCGGGCATTGCCTTCCGCGCGGGTTGGACCACCGTGAAACTGTACTTCATGCTGGGCCTTCCGACCGAGACCATGGAAGACGTCGACGCCATCGTGGCGCTCGGCAAAAAGGTGGTTGACGCCTATTATCAGAACCCGGACCATCCGAAGGGCCGCCTGACGGTCAACGTCAGTGCATCCTCCTTCGTGCCGAAGCCGTTTACGCCGTTCCAGTGGGAACCGCAGGACACGCGTGACATGCTGGCGGAAAAACAGAAACGGCTGCGGGATGCGGCCTATAAAACCAAGCTCCATGTGTCCAGCCACAAGACGGACACCATCTTTCTGGAGGCCGTATTCGCCCGGGGAGACCGCCGGCTCTGTGACGTGCTGTACCGCGTGCATCAGAAGGGCTGCCACCTGGATTCGTGGCAGGACTGCTTCCACAACGACCTCTGGCTGCAGACCTTTGAGGAGTGCGGGATCGACCCCGAATTCTACGCCAACCGGCGCCGCTCGTATGACGAAGTGCTGCCCTGGGACCACCTGGATTACGGCATCGACAAGCGCTTCCTGATCCGGGAGGCGGAAAAGGCCCATGCCAGCCAGACCACGCCGCACTGCCGCATCCACTGCTCCAATTGCGGAGCCTACCGGCTGAATGGAGGGAACTGCGATGCGCGAGCTTAGGATCCGGTTCTCCAAGACCGGCGTAGCCAAATACATTTCCCACCTGGACCTCATGCGCTGTTTTTCCCGTGCCATGGTCCGGGCGGAGATCCCCCTCTGGTATACCGAGGGCTTTAATCCGCGTCCATACATGAACTTCAGCATGCCGCTCTCCCTTGGGGTAGAAGGCCTGCAGGAATGTGTGGACATCCGCATGGAAGGGGACATGGAGGACGCCGAAGTGGCGGCCCGCCTGTCCGCCACCATGCCGCCGGATATCCACATCCAGCGGGTGGCGCCCCCGGTCCACAAGATGAGTGAAATTGCCGCCTCGTTCTACTCCTTTACGGTGGAGCAGACCGCGCGGCCGGCCGAAGAGCTGGCGAAGGCGTTTCGGGAAGAGGCGCAAAAGCCCTCTCTGCCCGTCTACAAATCGGCCAAACGCGGCCGGGAAAAGATCCAGAAGGAGATCAACCTGGCCGAGTATCTGGAAGACTTCACCGCCGAGGCCCGGGAAGACGGCTCCGTCCGGATGACCGTTTTACTTCCGTCGTCCAACCAGTTCGGGGTCAACCCCAAGCTGTTGCTGAACAAATTTCTGGAGGACACCGGCGTGGAGCCGGAGCGCGTGCGCGTAGTCCGGGAGGCCCTGTTCTGCAACGACCATGTCCCGTTCGACTGAGGCCCGTCCGTTGACTTTGCCGAAGGCCGATTTTATAATTGAAACCACAAAGGAGGGTCCTTTATGGCAAATCGAAACCTCACGTTTGACGAACTCAAGACCGGAGCCAAATTCTTCGTCGGCAGCCTGCTGGCGGAGGCGGTCATCTTCGCTCCGAAGCGCGAAGTGAAGATCGGCGGCGCCAAGCTGACGTTGCAGGGCCTGTTTCCGCTGACCCAGAATCTTCTGGCCGGTGGCTCGCAAAAAGTTCTGGATACCGTGGTGCCCGGTGCCGCGGACAAACTGACGGACCTCCTGCTCAAGACCCAGCTGGAGCCTTTTGTCCGGGATAAGATCCTCTGGTTCCTCTATGATTATCTGGAACAGTTCACGCTCAGCAAGGTCATGGGAAAACTGTTTGACCGAAGCAGCCTGCTGGAGCGGAACAAGTTCTCCACGGCGCTCCGGGACTACCTCTCCGGCGTGCTCTCCAACCAGGATGACCGCAAGGATTTCGTGGACTCCCTGACGAAGGGCATCATGGACTCCATGGGCGTCATGACTGACGGCACCATTCTGTCCCTGGTCCTGAACGACAAACTGCTGGACGTGGTGAAGGACACGGTGGAAGCCGTGGTGGACCACTTCATGAGTTCCCAGACCGGAGACCAGATCGTGGAGCAGCTTCTGAAGAACGTCCAGAACATGGACCAGTACACCGTGCCCTATTTCCTGGAGGAAAAAATGGGCATTCCGCGCGCCAAGATGGCCGCCATGATCGATGCCCTCTACGACCGCTATCTGGGCAAAACGATGGCGCAGAATGTCCGCAGCAAAAACCTGGGCTCACAGGTGGCATTTAATCTTTCCAACCTGAACTATGAGCGGTTCTACGACGAACTCATCCACAACCATCTGGATGACCTGCTCCGGGTCGCCGTTCTGGCAGCCAGTGCCGGCATCTTCATGATGAACAAGACCGACTCGGTCTCCACCCGGCTCAAAAAGGCGAAGGAGTTCCGCGGCCGTGTCAGCGGCCTGGGCCGCACCGGAAGCACAAAAAAAGAGGCCCGCAAGGCAGTGCGAAAACTGCTGACGGACCATCATGAAGATTGAGAAATTACATAAAAAGCGGTGCCGAAGCACCGCTTTTCTTTTTAATAGACAGCCATGTCCCGGTCCCGCTTGTTCAGGATCCGGTTTCCAATGCAAAGGACCAGGCCCATGAGGAAGAGGCCGGCGAAAATCAGGACAAAGAGGATGCAGATGAGTTCCGTCTTCTGCGTCTGCGCAATGGCGGTTTCGCCAATCAGGATCTGAAGCTGTTTGGCGCATTTGGAGATGCCGGAGATCATGACGACCTGTCCGGCAAAAGCGGCCACAAAAAATCCGATCCAGGCCGCCGGCCAGTCCTTGCGCCAGCACAGGATGAGCAGAACGATCAGCACGACGGCAAAGATGGCGCCGGTGATGACAAATGGGGTTGGGGTCATTTCAAAATTCCTCCTAAAGGTGGTTTATTCGGGGCGAACGGCTTCCAGTCGATAAATAGGCTGCCCCAGGTTGACGAAACGGGTTTCATATTCGGTCATGATGTTGCCCTCAAAGCCGCTGTTGTGCAGGTCGAGCGACACGTTCTTGAGCCCCCAGCCGTTCTGGGAGAACGACTCCAGAGAGTACTCGAAAAAGTGCATGTTGTCCGTCTTCTGATGGATCTCGGCGCCCGGTTCCAGAATGGTCTGGTAAAGAGACAGGAAGCGGGGATGGGTCAGGCGATGGGAGGCGTAGGATTTCTTCGGCTGCGGGTCGGAGAAGTTCAGGTAAATGCCTGCGATGCTCTTCGGTGGAATGAACTGCGGGAGGTACTCCGCGCCGCAGCGCACGAACTTGAGGTTGGTCAGGCCGGCGGCCTGCGCCTTTTCGGCGCCCATGACGATGACGTTGGAGACCTTCTCCACAGCCAGGTAGTTGTTCTCCGGATGCCGTTTCGCCAGCTCCGTGATAAACTGCCCTTTGCCGCACCCGATTTCCAGGTACACGGGGGCGGAGCGGCCGAAAATTTCCGCGTAGTCAAAGTAGGTTTTGACCGAGCCGGCGTTGGCATAATTCAGGTCCTCGGCCTCTGCCGTGACGAAGTAGTCCTGCACGGCTTCCAGCCGGGGCTCCAGATTTTTCTTATGTCTCATGCGCATGGGAACGGTCTCCTGCCTTCGTAATCTTGTGTTGCTGCCCCTCATTCTAACACAAAATAGAGGGGAAGGAAAAGGGATTTGCGGAAACCGAAAGAAAATACTTGCGCGGGCGCATAAAATCTGATATATTAAATGAGCATTTTTCCCTGTGCCTTCGGCAGGGGGTTTAACGTCGGAGCCGAAACGGCTTCGGAATTAAAGCGGACGGTCCTCTGGCAAACTTGCGTATGAACGTTCTGAAAACTCAAGGAGGATATTATGGACGCACTGAAAATGATGACAGAAGGCCAGCTCAAAACCGATTTTCCAGAGTTTAACATCGGTGATACCATTCGCATCGACGTTAAAATCAAGGAAGGCAGCCGGGAGAGAATCCAGGCATTCGAAGGCACCTGCATTGCCAAGCGCGGCAGCGGTGTTTCGGAGACCTTCACGGTTCGCCGTGTTTCCTACGGCGTTGGCGTAGAGCGTGTGTTCCCGGTTCATTCCCCGAACGTGGTCAACGTCAAAGTGGTCCGCAAAGGTAAAGTTCGCAGAAGCAAGCTCTACTACCTGCGTGACCGTGTCGGTAAGGCAGCCCGCGTCAAGAGCGCCATCAACTGACACCGTTTATCCCACCTGGAAAGGAGACAGTCTCTGTCTCCTTTTTTGCTTTTATATGGATATTACCCGTCAAATGGTGTAAAATAATGCGGAATACGCAACCTTTGCGGAGGAGTTTATGAAGACACGCTACGCGGTCGTGGACCACAGTGAGGAGAACAGCCCGCAGCTGACCCCGGTTCTGTACGAGGTCGTCCGCGCGCTGACGACCGCGGTCGTCATTGTCTGTCTGGTCGTGGTCTTTCTGTTCCGCAGTGCTACGGTGGACGGAAACTCCATGAACCCCACTCTGCAGGACGGGGACCGCCTGCTGCTGGCCAGTACGGTTCTCCGCTATGAGCAGGGGGACATCGTCGTCATCCACCGCAAAGGGCAGGAACCCCTGATCAAGCGCATTATCGCGGTGGAAGGGGACACCATCAACATCGATTTCACCACTGGTGCGGTCACGGTCAACGGTGTGGTCTTAAACGAAGATTACATCGCCGAGCCCACCACCCTGCAATACCCGGACGGTCCGTCCTTCCCGGCCACCGTGCCGGCGGGCTGCGTCTTTGTCATGGGGGACAACCGCAACGATTCCCTCGACAGCCGCAGCGGCCAGGTCGGATTCGTCGACACCAACAACATCCTGGGGAAAATGCTGATCGATTTTTCCCGCCCGGAGGCGAAGTAAGCAATGAGTTTGAAGAAGAAAAAACAGGCGGAGGCTGAAGAGGTCCTCCAGGCCGAAGAGACCACTGCAGAGGAAACTGTCCAGGAGGCGTCGGAAGACGTTGCCGAAGAGGCGAAGGCCAGCCGAGGCACCGGCCTTTGCTATGACATTGTCAGCATCCTGGTCACGGCATCTGTGATCATCACCATCCTGTTCACGTTTGTCTTCCGTATGTCGGGCGTCAACGGCGAATCCATGGAGCCCACCCTCCACACCGGAGACTGGCTGGTCATCTCTCAGATGGGCAGCGGTGTCCCGCAGTACGGGGATATCGTCGTCATCTCCCAGCCCAATGCGTTTCATGAGAATCTGGTCAAGCGCGTCATTGCCACGGAGGGCCAGACCATCGACATCAACTTCAAGACCGGTGACGTGATCGTGGACGGGCAGATCCTGGAAGAGAACTACATCAACAACGCCACCACCACGGAGTTCGACACGCACTTCCCGCTGGTCGTCCCGGACGGCTACTGCTTCGTCATGGGTGACAACCGTCAGAACTCCCTGGACTCCCGTTCGTCCCAGGTCGGTCTTATCCGCAACGACTACATTCTCGGCGTGGCGCGTTATGCGTCCACGGCGGACGGATTCACGACCCTCGGACTGAACGCGTAAGGACGATTCCCATGCCGGATTTTCAAAAACAGACCGTCCAGTGGTTTCCCGGCCACATGGCCAAAACCCGGCGGAAAATTAAAGAGAGCCTGCCCCTGGTGGACGCCGTCGTCGAACTGACCGACGCCCGGGTCCCCCAGAGCAGCCGCAACCCGGAACTGGATGAACTGACGGCCGGAAAGCCGCGCATCCTGCTCCTCGGCAAGAAAGATCTTGCGGATCCCAACGCCACGGCGCAGTGGATCCGCTATTTCCGCAGCCAGGGCATTTACGCGTTTGCGGCGGACTGCAAAAGCGGCAGGGGACTGAACGAATTTGGACCGTTGGTGCGCGAAGCACTGGCGGCCAAAATTGCATCCAACAACGAAAAGGGGATGACTGGAAAGGCCCTCCGCCTCATGGTGGTTGGGATCCCCAACACCGGAAAATCCTCGTTTATCAACAAAGTTACCGGCCGGAACCGGCTGGCTGTGGCGGACCGCCCCGGTGTCACCCGTCAGAACCAGTGGGCCGTGGCCGGAGACGGCATCGAACTGCTGGACACGCCCGGCGTGCTCTGGCCCAAGTTCGACGACCCGGCGGTCGGCGACCGCCTGGCCTTTATCGGCTCCGTCAAGGATGAAGTCACGGACGCGGAGACCATCGCCGTACGGCTTCTGACCGTTCTGGCGGCCGACTATCCGGACCGTCTGACGGAGCGGTACAAACTCACCGAAGACGATCTGGCCGGGGAATCCTGGGAAGTCCTGGAGGCCATCGGCCGGCGCCGCGGCATGTTGATCCGCGGCGGCGAAGTGGACACCGAACGGGCGGCCAACACGCTGCTCGACGAATATCGGGGCGGCAAGCTCGGGAAGATCACGCTGGAGCGCCCGCCCAAGGAGAGTACCAATGGCGGATAAACCGGTTCCGACTTATGAGTTTGAGCGCAACGCCGTGGCCAACGGCTATTCCATGGTTTGCGGAATTGACGAGGCCGGCCGCGGCCCTTTGGCCGGTCCCGTATTTGCGGCGGCGGTCATTCTGCCGGACGGCTGTGAAATTCCGGGTCTCAACGACTCCAAAAAGCTGACCGCCAAAAAGAGGGAAGCCCTTTTCGACGTCATTCTGGAGAAGGCGGTGGCCACCGGAGTGGCTTCGGCCTCCGAACGGGAAATCGACGACCTCAACATCCTGAACGCCACGTTCCTGGCCATGAAACGGGCCGTGGAGGAGCTGGCCGTTTCTCCGGATTACGCTCTGGTCGACGGCAACCGGAAACCCGGCCTCGGCATTCCCGAGGAAACGGTGGTCAAGGGGGACTCCCGCTCCATGTCCATTGCGGCCGCGTCCATCCTGGCCAAGGTCAGCCGGGACCGGTACATGCTGGAAATGGCAAAATTGTACCCGGAATATCAGTTTGAGAAACACAAGGGTTACGGCACAAAACTGCACTACGAGATGATCGGGCAGTACGGCGTGTCGGAGATCCATCGCAAATCCTTTTTGAAAAATCTGGACGAGCACCTCGTCTGAGAACAGGAGGCATCCCACGTGCAGACAACCGGCCTTGGGGTGCTGGGGGAAACATACGCGGCGGACTATCTTCGCCGAACGGGGTATATCATTCTGGACCGCAACTTTACCTCGCGGTTCGGAGAAATCGACATCATTGCGCAGCACGGGCACTTTCTCTGCTTTGTGGAGGTCAAGACCCGCGGCGTCCGGGCACTCGGGCGTCCCGCGGAGGCCGTGACCCCGGCCAAGCAGCAGAAACTGGGGCGGACTGCGGAATATTATCTGGCGCGGCACCGCGCTCTGGTGACCCGCCGGGACCTGCAGCCGCGGTTCGACGTCATTGAAGTCTACGCGGACGCAGACGGCCGGCCCTGCCGGCTCAACCATCTGGAAAATGCATTTTAAAGGAGACCATATCATGCTTTACACCAGCACCCGGGACAAGACGCTGCGCGTCTCTTCGTCCGAAGCCATCACCCGCGGCATCTCCGCCGACGGCGGCCTCTTTGTGCCCTGTGAGATCCCGCACCTTTCGCTGGAGGACCTCAAGGGTCTGATCCCGCTCTCCTATATTGAGCGGGCCAAAAAGATCCTGGCCCTGTACCTGACGGACTTCACACCGGAGGAAATCGACTCCTGCGTGCAGGGCGCCTACCAGGAGGGCAAGTTTGACTCGCCGAAAGTGGCGCCGCTGGCCCGGCTGGAGGACCACGTGGAAATCCTGGAGCTCTTCCGCGGTCCCACCTGCGCGTTTAAGGATATGGCGCTCCAGCTGCTGCCGTACCTCCTGACCACGGCCTCCCGCAAGGCGGCGCCGGACAAGGAGATCGTCATCCTGGTCGCCACCAGTGGAGACACCGGAAAGGCCGCCCTGGAAGGCTTCAAGGATGTGCCGAACACGCGGATCCTGGTCTTCTATCCGGAAAACGGCGTCAGCGCCATGCAGAAGTTGCAGATGACCACCCAGGAGGGCGCGAATGTCGGCGTCTCCGCCATTAAGGGCAACTTCGACGACGCCCAGAACGGCGTCAAGCGGATTTTCACCGACGCCGCTGTCACGGCCCGCCTGGCGGAAAACGGCCTGATGTTCTCCTCGGCCAACTCGATCAACTGGGGGCGTCTGGTGCCGCAGATCGTCTACTACTGCAGCGCTTATGCGGATATGCTGGAACTGGGCGAAGTAGCTCTTGGCGAACCCATGAACGTCGTGGTTCCCACCGGCAACTTCGGCAACATCCTGGCCGCGTTTTACGCGCGTCAGATGGGCGTGCCCATTGCGCGTCTCATCTGCGCCTCCAACGCCAATGACGTCCTTACAGACTTCCTGACCACCGGCACTTACGACCGGAACCGGGAGTTCTTCACGACCACCTCGCCCTCCATGGACATCCTCATCTCGAGCAACCTGGAACGTCTGCTGTTCCACCTGTCCGGGGATGACGATGCCCAGATCCGTGAATGGATGACAGCGCTCTCCAAAGAGGGCCGTTACACCGTGACGGATGCTGTCTTCCAGAAACTGGGCGCGGTCTTTTCGGCCGGCTGTGCGGACGACGCCAAAACGGCGGATACCATCCGCGGCACTTATGAGCAGGACCACTACCTCGCGGATACCCACACGGGTGTGGCCATTGCGGTCTATCGGGATTACCGCGAAAAGAGCGGGGACACGACCCCAACGGTTATTGCCTCCACCGCCAGCCCGTACAAGTTCGCCAAGAGTGTCCTGACCGCGCTGAACGGCAAGGCCCCGGATCTGGACGAATTCGACATGACCGGTGCTCTTTCGGAGCAGACCGGCACGAAGATCCCGGCGCCACTGGCGTCGCTGCGGGACAAAACCGTCCGTTTCACCGGCTCGTCCGACGTGGCGGACATGGAACAGTGTGTCTACGACATGCTCGGAATCTGACCCACGGCGGGGCCGCACCAAACCGGCCCCGCTTATTTCTGCGTACTGTGACGCGCAATAGACAGGAGCACTTATGTCTCTCTTCGCCATCGGGGACCCCCATCTGTCCTTCGGCACCGACAAGCCCATGAACATCTTCAGCGGCTGGGACGACTACGTCCCGCGGCTGGAGAAGCACTGGCGCGCCCTGGTGTCCCCGGAGGACACGGTGGTGCTGCCCGGGGACCTCTCCTGGGCCATCAACCTGGACGAGGCGGAGCCGGACCTCCGGTTCCTGAATAACCTGCCCGGCCGGAAGATCCTGGGCAAGGGCAACCACGACTACTGGTGGAGCACCGTGACCAAAATGGAGGCCTTCTTTGCCGACCGCGGCTTTGACTCCCTTTCGCTGCTCTACAACAACGCCGTTCCGGTCGGCCCCTACGCCATCTGCGGGACCCGTGGCTGGTTCTTTGACGACGAGGGCCCGGAGGCCGCCAAGATCCTCAACCGGGAGGTCGGGCGCCTGAAGCTCTCCCTGGCCGCGGCGGAGGAGACGGGTCTGGAACCGCTGGTATTCCTGCACTATCCGCCCATTACGGGGGACCGGGAATGCGAACCCATCATGGACGTTCTGCGGGAGAGCGGCATCCGCCGCTGCTGGTACGCACACCTGCACGGCAACGCGATCACCCATGCGTTCCGCGGGGAAAAAGATGGGATCCGGTTCGAACTGGTCTCCGCCGATTCGCTGCAGTTCTGTCCGCTCCTGATCGAGCGGTTTTGAACCCGGTGCAAAGGGCGGAAAAAACCGCGAAAACAGGGCAAAAAATCCACCGCAAAAAGTAGTGGAAATTGACAAAAGTATCTGATATAATAAACTAGTTTTATTAGCGATATACGAGAGGGGACTCACAATCATGAGTTTGAAATCATCCGAAAAAGTCGAAACCAATGTTTACGAGCTGGAGATCGAAGTAGACGGCAAAACGTTTGACGACGCCTGCAACAAGGTCTTCAACCGTCAGCGCAAGAGCATCACCGTCCCGGGCTTCCGCAAGGGCAAAGCTACCCGCGGCATGGTCGAGCGCTACTACGGCGAAGGCGTCTTCTACAACGACGCCATCGAGCTTGTCTTCCCGGACGCGGTGGCTTCCGCCGCCGAAGAGGCCGGTCTGGAACTGATCGACAACCCGTTCGACCTTGACATCAAGGAAATCGGCAAAGACGGTCTCACCATGACCATGAAAGTCACCGTCAAGCCGGACATCGAACTGGGTGACTACAAAGGCCTGAAGGCCGAGCGCCCGGACGAAACCGTCACGGACGAAGACGTGGAGAAAGAACTCCAGAGCCTGCGGGAACGCGGCGTCCGCTACGAAGAAGTGGAGCGCGAAGCGCAGAACGACGACCTTGTCATCATCGACTTCGAGGGCTTCGTGGATGACGTAGCCTTTGACGGCGGCAAGGGCGAAGGCTACGAGCTCACCCTGGGCTCCGGCCAGTTCATTCCGGGCTTTGAAGATCAGGTCGTCGGCCACAAGGCCGGTGACGAATTCGACATCAACGTCAAGTTCCCGGAGGAGTACGCCGAAGACCTGGCCGGCAAGGACGCCGTCTTCAAGACCAAACTCCATCACGTCAAAGCCAAAGAGCTTCCGGAACTGGACGATGACTATGCGCAGGACCTCGGTTATGACTCCCTGGAGGACATGACCGCCAAATCCCGCGAAACGCTGGAGACGTCCAAGAAGCAGATTGCGGACGCCGAAGTGGACAACCAGATCTTTGACCAGCTGGCCGACCTCGTGAAGACCGAAATTCCGGAGGTCATGTTCGAGCATCAGATCGACGACTCCGTCAACGAATTCGGTTATCAGCTCCAGTCCCAGGGCATGAACCTGGATCTGTACATGCAGTACACGGGCATCACGGAAGATCAGATCCGTGACAGCTTCCGGGACCGCGCAGAGAAGCAGGTCAAGTGCCGCCTGGCGCTCGAAAAGATTTCCGAACTGGAAAACATCGAGGTCACGGACGAGGATGTCGACGGCAAGTTCAAGGAACTGGCCGAAGAATACGGCATGGAAGAAGAGCAGATCCGCAAATTCCTCAGCGCGGACGACATCAAACAGGACCTTCGCACCAACAAGGCTCTGGACGTGATTAAGGACAGCGCCAAGGTAACGCAGGCCAAACCGGAGAAGAAGGCCCCGGCCAAGAAGGCTCCGGCCAAGAAAGCCGCCGCCAAGAAGGACGAGGCGGACGACAAGGCCGAAAAGGCCCCGGCCAAGAAGAAGGCTCCGGCCAAGAAGACCACCGCCAAGAAGGCGGAGGACAAGGCCGACGACAAGGCTGCCGAAAAGAAACCGGCTGCCAAAAAGTCCACGGCCAAGAAAACCGAAGCCAAGAAATCGACGTCTAAGAAGGCAGAGGAACCGAAGGACGCCGAATAAACACGGTATTCAGACTGTACTCAAGATTCCTTTTGACAACCAAAACAACGACACTGGTAGGCGGCGGGCAGGAATTCCCGCCGCCTTATGCACAAAAGGAGGTTTACCAGTATGCCACTCGTACCTTATGTCATTGAACAGACCAACCGCGGAGAGCGCTCGTATGACATTTTCTCCCGTCTTCTGGACGACCGCATCATCGTGCTCTCGGACCAGGTCAATGACGCCACGGCCAGCGTGGTGATCGCCCAACTCCTCTATCTGGAGGGCCAGGACTCGGAAAAAGACATCAGCCTTTACATCAACAGCCCCGGCGGCTCCGTGTCGGCCGGCTTTGCCATCTATGACACCATGCAGTACATCAAGTGTGACGTTTCCACCATTTGCATGGGAATGGCCGCCAGCATGGGCGCCTTCCTGCTCGCAGCAGGTGCCAAGGGCAAGCGTTACGCCCTCCCGAACGCGGAAATCATGATCCATCAGCCGTCCGGCGGCGCACAGGGCCAGGCCACGGAAATTCAGATCGTGGCGGAGAACATCCTCAAGACCCGGGAAAAACTGAACCGTCTTCTGGCGGAGAACACCGGAAAATCCATCGAGGAAATTGCCCGGGACACCGAGCGGGACAACTTCATGTCCGCCCAGGAAGCCCTGGACTACGGCCTGATCGACAAGGTGCTCGAGCACCGCTAATCTCATTCGGAGGAGGTGTCTTCGTTGCCCAGAGACGACAACCAGACCCTACGCTGTTCGTTCTGCGGAAAGTCCCAGGACGAAGTCGAAAAACTGATTGCAGGACCCGGCGGCGTATTCATCTGTGACGAATGCGTGGATCTTTGCAACGACATCATCAACGACGAACTCATGCGCAAGAGCCGCCGCCAGCGGACCGTGGAGACCAAGAGCGCCAAGCCGCTCCCGAAGCCGCAGGAGATCAAGGCTACTCTGGACGAATACGTCATTGGCCAGGACGCGGCAAAAGTGGCTTTGTCCGTGGCGGTCTACAACCACTACAAGCGCATTTTCTACGGGGAGGAGTCGGACGTCGAACTCCAGAAGAGCAACGTCCTGCTTCTGGGTCCCACCGGTGTCGGTAAAACGATGCTGGCGCAGACCCTGGCCCGGATTCTGGACGTCCCGTTCGCCATTGCGGACGCCACCACGTTGACCGAAGCCGGTTACGTGGGCGAAGACGTCGAAAACATTCTGCTCCGCCTCATCCAGGCGGCAGACTTTGATGTGGAGCGTGCTGAAACCGGCATCATCTACATCGACGAACTCGACAAAATTGCACGGAAATCCGAAAACCCGTCCATCACCCGGGACGTCAGCGGCGAAGGCGTACAGCAGGCGCTGCTGAAGATCGTGGAAGGCACGGTCTCCAATGTCCCGCCGCAGGGCGGTCGGAAACACCCGCAGCAGGAATTCATCCAGGTCGACACCTCGAACATCCTGTTCATCTGCGGCGGCGCGTTCGACGGCATCGACAAAGTCGTCGAAAAACGCACCGGCACCGGCAGTCTGGGCTTTGAGGCGGAAATCAAATCCAGCAAGGGTCTGGAGCTTTCCGAGGCCTATGCCCAGGTCGTTCCGCAGGACCTCGTCAAATACGGACTCATTCCGGAACTCGTCGGCCGGATTCCGGTCATCACGACCCTTTCGGATCTGGACGAAGACGCTCTGGTCCGCATCCTGCAGGAGCCGAAGAACGCACTGGTCAAACAGTACGCGGCCCTGTTCCAGATGGACAACATTGACCTGGAATTTGAGGACGGCGCTCTCCGGGAAATTGCCCGGCAGACGCTGGAGAAAAAGACCGGCGCGCGCGGTCTGCGCGGCGTCATGGAATCCGTTCTTCAGCCGCTCATGTACGAGGGCCCCTCGGATTACAAAATCGAAAAGGTCCTCATTACCGAGGCCGCGGTCAAAGGCGAAGGCGAACCCGAAATTCTTCGGGACGAAAGCCGCAAGGAACCCACACCGCTTCTGGTGCAGGGCGCCGCGCTTTCGGACCGCCGCCGGAACCGCCGCGGGAATGCGGGCTGAGAAATTCCTGAACACTCCAATAACGGAAGCGGGGCTGTGGGTACCCACAGTTCCGCTTTTTGACCCCTTATAAGGTGGTGATTCCTATATGGACTCCAACATGACGATGACTTATGCCATTCCCGTGGTGGCACTGCGCGGACTGGTCGTCTTTCCGGAAATGGTGCTGCACTTTGACATTGCGCGGCAGAAATCCATCAACGCCGTCAACGCGGCCATGGAGTACGGCCAGCAGGTCTTCCTGACGGCTCAGAAAGACCTGGACCAGGACGAGCCGCAGTTCAAGGACCTCTACGCCAACGGCGTGGTGGCCCGCATCCGCCAGATCATCTCGGTGCCCAACTCCAAGAATTTGCGTGTGATCGTGGAGGGCGAATACCGGGCCCATGTGGTCGACGGCTATGACGGCTCCTTCCTCTATGCGGACGTCAAACGCCGCGTGGAGCGCAACTATGCCAAAAAGGATGAGGACTACGCCCTGGCGCTGGTCCGGAAGACCCGGGAGATCTTTGACGAATACACCAGTTATTCCCCGAAGCCGTCCCCGGACATTCTCATGCGCGTGGCCGGTGACGACTCCCCGGGCAGCATGGCCGACTACATTGCCTCGGTCGTGCCGCTTGAATACGAGGAAAAACAGAAGATCCTCGAGACCATGCATCCGCTGCGCCGCCTGGAAAAGGTCTGTGAGATCCTGACCCAGGAGATCCACATGCTGGCTCTGGAAAACGAGATCGGCCGCAAGGTCGAACAGAATGTGGACGACAACCAGCGGGAGTATTATCTGCGCGAACAGATGCGCGTCCTCTCCGAAGAACTGGACGGCACCAGCGAGGATGAGATCGAGGACTATCGCAAGAAGATCGACGCCATCCGGAACCTCAGTGACAAATCCCGGGAGAAGCTCAAGAAAGAGCTGAACCGGCTGCAGAAAATGGGCCCGTCCAGCGGCGCGGAGGCCACGGTCGTCCGCAACTACCTGGACACGGTCCTGGCCCTGCCGTGGGACAACGCCACGAAGGACCGCCTGGACCTGAAACGCGCCCGCAAGGTGCTGGATGACGACCACTACGGCCTGGACACGGTCAAGGAGCGCATCATTGAACTCCTGGCCGTCCGCCGCATGGCGCCGGATATCACCGGACAGATCATCTGTCTGGCCGGCCCTCCCGGCACCGGAAAGACCTCCATTGCGCAGTCCCTGGCCCGCGCCATGGGACGCAAGTATACCCGCATCTCGCTCGGCGGTGTCCGGGACGAGGCGGAGATCCGCGGCCACCGCAAGACCTATATCGGTGCCATGCCCGGCCGCATCATGGCCGCCATTGCGGATGTCGGCACAAACAACCCGCTCATTCTGCTTGACGAGATCGACAAAATGGGCGCGGACGTCCGGGGCGACCCGGCCTCGGCCATGCTCGAGGTTCTGGACCCGGAGCAGAACCATAACTTTACGGACCACTATGTGGAGATCCCCTTCGACCTCTCCAAGGTCCTCTTCATCACCACGGCCAACGACAAGGGCCGGATCCCCGCGCCGCTGCTGGACCGTATGGAGGTCATCGACCTCTACAGCTACACGGCGGAGGAGAAATATCATATTGCCAAAGACCATCTGGTCCCGAAAGCTCTGAAACGGCACGGGCTCACCCGGCAGCAGCTCCGCTTCACCAAGGGCGCCTTGGAGCACATCATCCAGGACTACACCCGGGAGGCCGGGGTCCGGCTTCTGGAGCGGAAGATCCATGAGATCTGCCGTAAGGTCGACCTCAAGATCGTTGAGGACCCGGACTACAAGATCTCGGTCAAGGCGTCGGACCTGCAGGCGTTCCTGGGCACCCCGCACTACCGGGAGTCCATCGACCTGCACGACGAAGTCGGCGTGACCAACGGTCTGGCCTGGACCTCCGTCGGCGGAGAAATGCTGAAGGTGGAGGCCGCCGTTATGGACGGCGCCGGGAAACTGGAACTGACCGGCTCGCTCGGAGACGTCATGAAAGAATCCGCCAAGGCCGCCGTCAGCTACATCCGCACCAACGCGGAAGAACTCCGCATTGCACCGGACTTTTACAAGGACAAAGACATCCATATCCACGTGCCGGAAGGCGCGGTGCCGAAGGACGGTCCGTCCGCCGGCGTCACGATTGCCACCAGTCTTCTGTCGGCCCTGAAGGGAGAACCTGTGGACGGCAAAGTGGCCATGACGGGGGAAATCTCCCTGACCGGCCGCGTCATGCCGATCGGCGGCCTGAAGGAAAAGACCATGGCTGCCTACAAAGCGGGCATCCACACGGTCATCATTCCGAAAGAGAATGTGCCGGATCTGGAGGACGTGGACAAGACGGTGCGCTCCAGCCTGGAGTTCATTCCGGTCAGCCGGCTCGACCAGGTCTGGAACCGCGCGCTGAAAAACAAGGAGACGCCGCATGAGATTTGACAACGTCACCTTTGAACAGGCTTATGGTCTCTACAAACAGATGCCGCCCAGCACGGTGCCGGAAGTGGTGTTTTCCGGACGGTCCAACGTGGGCAAGTCCTCGCTGATCAACAAGGTGCTGAACCGCAAGAACCTGGCGCGTGTCAGCTCCCAGCCGGGGAAGACCATCACCATCAACTTCTATAAAGGGGACGGCTTCCGCCTGGTCGACCTGCCGGGCTACGGCTACGCCAAGGCCTCCCGGGCCGAGCAGGAGCGCTGGGGCACGATGATCAACGATTACCTGACGTCCGATCGCAACATCCCGCTCCTCATCCAGCTGGTCGACATGCGCCACAAACCCACGCAGAACGACCTGCAGATGTTGGACTTCCTCTGCCAGACCAACACCCCGTACCTGGTTGCTCTGACCAAGAGTGACAAGCTGAACAAGACCGAATACCAGAACAATCTGGCGGCCCGGACGGACGAAATCATGCCGTACGGTCCCATGGCCATTGTCCCGTTTTCGGCGGTCAAGGGGGAAGGTGTGGAGACGATCCGCACTTACATTTCCAATATGCTCGGGCTTTGACAGGCCCTTTGCGAAAGAGATCCGCAGTTGCGGATCTCTTTTGTGATTTTCGTGCTTTACTTTACAACTACGGAATGCTACAATGAGAAAGCAGTTTCACGTTCTAAAGTGCAAAAGTGAAGAACAACCGACTATGGAGGACAACACAGTGACCGACAAACTTAAAGACGAGAACATTGACTTTCTCTTTGATGCCGTCCTGGCGCTGGAAAACAAAGAGGAATGCTATAAATTTTTCGTGGACCTTTGCACGGTCAACGAACTGAAATCCATTTCGCAGCGCGTGGTCGTTGCGAAGATGCTCAAGGAAAAACAGGTGTACAGTGATATCGTCCGGAAGACCGGCGCGTCCACGGCCACCATTTCCCGCGTCAACCGCTCCCTCAGCTACGGCGAGGGCGGCTATGACGTCGTCTTCGGAAAGATGAAGAAGAACAATGGCTGAGCTCGTACGCTGTATTTCGGAGATGGGTGAACTGACCTGCATGGCGGCGGACACTACAGATGCCGTGCAGGAGGCCCATCGGATCCATGGAACCAGTAATGTCTGCTCGGCGGCATTGGGCCGGCTCCTGACGGCGGCTTCGTTCATGGGAGCCGCTCTGAAGGGGAACGACGACTCCGTCACACTGCGCCTGTCCGGCGGCGGTCCTGCGGGGTCCGTTATTGCTGTGTCGGATGCGCAGGGCAATGTCCGCGGTTACGTGACCCATCCGGAGGCGGACCTGCCGCTCCGCGTGGACGGAAAGCTGGATGTCGGCGGCATTGTCGGCACGGATGGCCTTTTGACCGTCATCAAGGACCTCGGCATGCGCGAGCCCTATATTGGTCAGATTCCGTTGGTCTCCGGCGAAGTGGCCGAGGACATCACCAGCTACTTTGCCACCAGTGAGCAGATCCCCACGGTCTGCGCCCTTGGCGTGCTTTGTGACCCGGACACCGGGGACATCCTGCGTGCCGGCGGCTTCCTGATCCAGCTGCTTCCTACGGCGGACGACCGCACGATCGACGACGTGGAGGCCGGCCTTCAGGGATTGCCGCCCGTCACCACCATGCTGTCGGAAGGACTGACACCGACGGAAATCTGTCAGAAAGTTCTTCCTAAATTCAAGATGGAAGTCCTGGATGAAGCCACGACGGCCTACCGCTGCAACTGCTCAAAAGAGCGTGTGGAGCGGGCCCTGATCAGCCTCGGCGCGGCGGAACTCCGGCAGATGGCGGAAGACGAACAGACCGAAGTGAACTGCACCTTTTGTCACAAAAAATACCACTTTACCCCGGCGGAGATCCTCCGTCTGGCGGAGGGGTCAAACGGGGAAGAAAACTCGTAAAATTTTCTGTTTTTTTATTGACAGGACGCCCGTTTCGTTGTATAGTATAAGCCGCCGCAAAAAACGGCGGCTTTACGGGAGTATAGCTCAGCTGGGAGAGCACTTGCCTTACAAGCAAGGGGTCACAGGTTCGAGCCCTGTTACTCCCACCAGTACACATGGCCCGGTAGTTCAGCTGGTTAGAACGCTAGCCTGTCACGCTAGAGGTCGACGGTTCGATCCCGTTCCGGGTCGCCATGTTTTTTGGCGGTTTTTCAAAAAAAACCGCTTTCTATGCCTTTGTAGCTCAGTTGGTAGAGCA
>Ga0181612_139060_pt1 | contig 27307 bp, 40 predicted proteins | sample HoacroProtozoa21_FD_119630 | JGI IMG/M metagenome (GOLD analysis project Ga0181612, IMG submission 119630) | Hoatzin crop microbial communities from Cojedes, Venezuel. Combined Assembly of Gp0051906, Gp0051904, Gp0051908
ACCTTTGCACTCGCATTTGAGCTAGTCTCATTATGTGGCTGGTTCCGTAGCTCAGTTGGATTAGAGCAACGCCCTTCTAAGGCGTGGGTCTTGGGTTCGAGTCCCAACGGAATCACCTAAAAATAGGGTGTCTTTTTGATTTAAGTTATTACAAATCAGGAAGATACCTTTTTTAGCAAAAATCCGAAAAACACCAAAAACCCTTTAAATTTTTCCCCGATAGGGAATTGAAATAAATATGTGAAGGTATATCATATTGATTTTATTCTCTAATGAATTTTTTACAGTTAAAACTGTTAACAATTATAAGTTAAATAATCTTTACAGTTTTCTTATGAATACTTATATATTTTGATGACTTTGATGATTTTGATGATTAAAACATATATAAAAAGATTGTTTTGAGAATTCTAAAACTAAATATATGTTTTTAAAAATAAAAAATTGTTTATATTTCCGCTAATTTTCCCATTTTTAAGACGATTTTTGGTGGTTTCTTCTTGTCCGAATGAGGAAAATCATCAATTTTGCAACAAAAAATCATCAAAATTTGATGACAAAGAGCATTTTGATGACAATTTTGATGATTGAAAAGAGAAGGGCAAATTTGCTCCTTTCCCTTAGGCTAAGAAAAAGATAAAAAAAAAAGAGTACAGATTCACATCTATACTCTTTTAATTGTCTAACTAAAAATTTATGTACTAATTACTAATTATATGAAAGTATTTTGAATTAAGTAAACAAACTCTTTTTTTTATTTCTTTCTCATCTCAAACTGCATCTGCATGAGGATTTGTCCTGCTTCATGATCATCGCAGTTCTCAGATTCAATGATTCTCTTCTTTGCGTCTTCAATGAGTTCTGCAAAATTGTTACAACCATAGTCATTATTGAGTGCATGACTGATGATGTCGATGGTTGATTGTTTGATTTCTCTTTTCATAATCTTACTTTTTATATTGTTAATAATCATGTTATCTTTGTTTAGAGAGCGTTATCAAATACAAGTTCTCTGATGTCGTATATCCAAGCGCTGTCGATGTAGAGATTATCGCAAGATGTTATATACTGGTCTCTGTATATACATCCGTCTGCTGATGAGTCAGCAATTTCTTGAAGTCTTATAACTTCTTCTTCGATTCTTTCGATAGCCTCTATCCTGCTACATCTGTTAGAATTCATCACTTCTTCGATTAATTCTTCTGAGATGTCAGACATTGATGAATTGGCTGCTGCATGAGAAGATTGTATCTTATCGAGAGTCTTAAATGCTATTCTGTTGTTTATCTTAGCATCTGCTTGCTCATTGAGTTTTGCAACTGCTTCTTTGTATGTGATACCTTCCTGCTTTTGAAGGTTCTTTCTTACTTCTTTTGATGTCATCTCTTTACGGAGTGACATAATTTCGTTTGAGCTTTCTACGTTCTTTCTGATACTCTCAGCGATATGCTGCGGTAGTTCTGCTTTCTTAGTAGAGGTTTTTTCTGATGTAGATGTAGGCTTGTTAACTCGTTTGATGCCTAACATCTCTAAAACCTTATATTCTTTCTCTTGACGAGAGAGATTCTTGTAGCGGAGCTTATCCATTTCTTTCTTTATCATCTCTCTTGCCTGTTTCTCGGCAGAGCTTACCATCTTGTGTTTTTTATAGTAAACTTTCTCGATTTCTTCGTTTTCGTTTACTTTCGTACCACTTGTTATCTTGGTCCATTTTGAGATGTCCTTTAATTTGAAGACCTTAATAACTAAATCAACTACATACTGAGATATTTCAGTATTCTTAGTATTCATTGACAGGTTTATGTCGTTACGACCTTCCTGTCGCTGTGTGCGATACCACTCAGAAATTCTGTCGGCTTTTTTTACCTCGAAGTTCCCTTCGATTTCATTAAGCCCTGGTGTATAAATTACGTTACTTTCCATAATAATTAATTTTTTAGTTAAACTTACTTCCACCTTTAAAGTGGGTTTTATCTATGCGATAAAAATTTTACAGGATTGTAGTTGCGGTTAGACAAATAATTACGGCGAAGCCGGAATAATAAGGGGTTATTCGTAAGAATGTTCACTTATGGTATTTGGCAAGTTATTTTTACTTAATAAATTTGCATAAGATAAAGCCCACGAGGTGGGAGGGAAGTGAAAAAGATTTAGGAAAGTGTTACCAAATATAGCAAGGGCTTGTAAAGATGAAGGAGAAACGAGGGTAAGGTAAAAAGGATAGATAGAGTGAGAAGGTAGCGATGGAAAGGATATTAGATATTATACTATATATAAGGTGTATGAGTTATTTATGATAGGACATAGATAAAAGATATAAGTAGTAAACAACTGGAAAAGAGAAGATGAGTCAGGTAAATTACAGAGATAAAGTTTAGCGGTAGGAGAGGAAGATAAAGAAATGGATGCGACAAAAGAGAAAAAGAGGTAGGAGGTACCAAATAAGAGGATTAAAATCTGCTTACTTGGAATATGGAAGATAAGATATTGAAAATGAAAGTGTTAGAAGAGCCAAAAAAATAAGCCCCGTAGATAAATCTACAAGGCTTGAAGAACTTTTAAGTGTACGGGCAAGATACATTAGAGTATCTAATCTTAAAAGTATGATGTATAGCAAGATTTAAAGGTAGCCATGTTCAAGGGAGTTAAGTAGATGCTGCTTCTTATGATGGTCAAAATTGACGTATTCAGTAGATTCTTTATCATGATTATCATAAGTAGACAGAATGAAAGAATTACTGCTGATGAGTGCCTTACATAGACGTAACTTCTTTATAAATCTTATAAAAGAGATGCCCTTGATGGCTACAAAGTCCTGAAAAGCCCCTGGGACATAGTATAGTAGGTGTATGAGAGTCCTATAATACTTGCCTTCGGGACCTATATTAGATATAGAATTTTCAAGACTTGCCATTGCTCATTAATTTATAATCTTATCCTTAATTTCGTTGATGAGCTCGGTATCTTCCGTCTCCTCGGCTTCGAGATCCTTTAAGGTCTTGTCACCGATACGGATAGAGTCGAGGTCGCTTTGTATGGAATTGAGGATTTCAATCATATTAGCGTACTGCTCCTGAATAGCGTCGGCGTTGACGGTATCGTCTTCCATTTCTTCCTGCTCGGTACTGAAAATGTCGGTGCAGTCAGATGTAATCTGGAACAAAAAAGTAGATACAGCCATGCGTAGCTGCGTTAAGGGACGTAGGTAATCAATGTTTTCACTGATTTCTTTACCTGAAATCTCATCAATTCTCTTCAAAAAGTAGTCAGACAAATCCTGGATTTGTTTGTTCTGACTCATCGTAATTAACTTTTCCATTTTAAAAAATTTATTTGTTGATAAAAAAAGATTTGATATTCATTTGACATTGTTTGATATATTCATATTTGGTTAAGGGACGGGAGGGCTTTTCACCTTCCGGGGTGAAGAGTTCAAGTTGACGGTGTATGTATCTGTCTTCCGACTCTAAATGTTTCATGTCATTTCTCATTAAATGGTTTTCGGAAGTCACAGCCATTCTTCCAATTCGTGCAGCTATAAGAATATTTATTCTTGAATATCTTACCTTTGCCGCATTTAGGACATACTGTGCCTACGATAGAATCTGCCTTTCCGCTTGTCTTGGTGGCTTTTGAGCTTCCTTGCAGGGATTTGATGGTATCGGTATCCTTCTTTACCTGATCGGTGATTTCTCTGATTTTCTGCTCCAGCTCCTGCATAAATGTAGTGCGTTTATATTCGCCACGTTCCATCTGTCTGAGTTTCTTTTCCCACTCACCTGTCGTGGTAGGGCTTTTGAGCATATCATCCTTGATGATACCGATGAGCTGCTTACCTTTAAGGGTAGAGAGGAGTTTTTTACCTTTTTTTTCCATAAAACCTCTCTTCTTTAAAGTCTCGATGATATTGGCCCTCGAAGAGGGTCTGCCCAGTCCGTTCTCCTTCATAAGGTCACGGAGTTCTTCGTTATCACATAGTTTACCTGCCGTTTCCATTGCCTGTAGTAGCGTAGCTTCGGTATAACGTGCGGGAGGGGTGGTCTTCTTTGCATCAAGGTATGCCTTGTGTTCGCCTGATTCTCCTTCCTTGAATAAAGGTAGGGTTTGATTGTCATCATCATCTTTCTTATTTTCTTCGTCATCATCATCCTTGATATTCATATAGAGTGCTTTCCATCCCGGAGATGAGATATGCTTACCCGTGGCTTTGAAAAAGACATCAGAGGCTTTACCTTCTACGGTGGTGGTGTCATAAAGACAAGGCTCCATAAAGACAGAGATAAAACGTCTGGCGATGAGGTCGAAGACCTTGCGCTCTAAATCAGTCAGCGTGGTCATTTCGCCTGTCGGTATAATGGCGTGATGGTCGGTGACTTTGGATGAGTTGAAGACATTCTTGGATTTCTTTAATGCCGCTAGGTCGATATCCTTTGTATATTTAGCATAGTCCGTGAGATTTTTTAGTATATCAGGACAAGTAGGATAGACATCATCAGGCAGGAATCGTGTGTCTACACGAGGATATGTCGTAACCTTCTTTTCATACAGGGATTGTATGGTGTTAAGGGTGGTTTCTGCCGATAGGGAGAATTTCTTGTTACAGTCGACTTGCAGGGAGGTCAGGTCGTAGAGCTGACCGGGCATTTCAGAGCCTTGTTTCTTTGTAATCTTGGTTACTTGGAAGGGCGAGGATTTCGCCTTACTAAGTAAGGTGTCGGCTTCCGTCTTGTCTTTGAGCTGCCCTTTCATAGAAGAGAAGACTACATTACGATATCTGGTTTTGAGTAACCAATAGTCTTCGGGTTTAAAATGGTCTATGGTGTTGTCCCTTTCTACGATCATTGCGAGGGTAGGAGTCTGAACACGACCCAAGGATAATACTCCGCCTTCGTATGAGCTATATTTTTTAGTGAAAAGACGAGTAGCGTTAAGTCCTAATAGCCAATCTCCGTTTGCTCTTGCAAGAGATGCCTCGTAGAGGTTGTCGTAATCACTTTGATTTTTGAGGTTACGGAAGCCATCTTTGATGGCTGCGGTAGTAAGGGATGATATCCATAGTCTTTTTACGGGACATTTTATTCTGCATAGCTCCTGTATCTCACGTTGGATAAGTTCACCTTCTTGTCCGGCATCACCACAGTTAATGATTTCGGTAGTGTTTTTGTCTTCGAAGAGCTGCTTAATGACTCTAAACTGTTCCTTAACACCTTTGTCGGACATTACCTTGCGAGGAAAGCTGCTGGGTATCATTGGCAGAATATCCATACTCCAGCTCTTCCAGCTTTCGTTTATCTCACCCGGACTCTTAATCTCTATTAAGTGACCATAAGCCCATGTGACGGCATATTCACCTTTACTACCTGCGGTATAGTAACCTTTACTTGCTTTTGGGTTTCCCAGTACTTTTGCTATTTCTTTTGCGACTGATGGTTTTTCTGCTATGCAAACTATCATTGTTTAATCTTTTTATGTCCTTATCTAATTGCTTTTTGTACCTGTATATCCATATTAAGTTTGTGATAACAATTATAGTTAGTACAAATAGCATTTCTTTTTTCATTTTCTTCCTTGTTCGGCTTTGCCCGGAGCCCGAAGGCTCCGAGACCTGCCTTTTTTTTTAATGTTAAAAACAATTTACTACAAAGCTGTATGCTTATGCGTGCAAAGGTAGTAAAAATAAATTTTATTAAAAAATTATTTATTTATAGTTAATACATATTAATATATATTCACATAAGAATAATGCTGTTTTGTAGGAGATATAACGACGAGTGAGCGCAAAAGTCAAATATAAATGTTAAGAATAAGTGGCTATTTGTTTGATTTTTTATTGTATTATTTTTATTGCATTTTTCAAACCTGTTGTATTAAAGGAAAAATGGTATGTTGTTATAATAAATTCACCCATTTGTGCATATCCTTTTATTTGACCTTCTTGTTTCTTTAAGAAGTTGTATAATTTTTTGTTTTCTTCTTTGTTATCAGATATTATTTCACCTTCCTTTTGATTATACATTTTAAATGATTGAATATCGCCTTGTGATGTTTTTAATTTCATAGTGAATTCTTTGTTGTCATTAACAAGATTGTTAACATATTCGAAAAATTTAAAGTAAATAAGACTGTCTTTTGTAACATAAGCTATTATTCCTAATTCTGCATTATTTATTAAAAAATTGCTAAATTCACCTGTGCCTACGGTAAATATATAATTATCTTTTGTGTTTTCTCTAAATTCGTTATTATAGGTTCCGAGTAACCATGTTCCTGTACCTGTTGGGACTGGTATTACATTTTTTTCTTCATTTGTGTTGTTTGTTATTTCCCGCCCCGATTTATTAATAGCGATTATTGCTCTTTGGCGCATAGCCATATCGTAATCTAGATTACGATATATTTTGTCATTTTTTGTTTTCTCGTAATATTTTTTGTTTTGATATACACTATCTTCATCCAGTTCATTAAAATATTCAAAATTATGATAGTTATGTTTAAGATAGATATATTCGCAAATACTTGTAGTTTCTGTTCCTATTTGGTTTTTCGCTGCAAAATCTAAATGGATTATGCACAGTGAGTCATTACGATAAACGGTATTTATATTTGATAGTTTCACACTTTCGGGAACTTTGGCTAAATTCTTTGTCACTACGGGGAGACGGTTTTTTGCTTCTTTCTCTATTTGGGGAGTATTTTCACAAGATGTTATAAGAATAATAAAAAAAAGTGCGATTAAATTTTTGTATTGTTTCATAATTTTATTTGTTTTAAAATATAGTGTTGTTAAATTATTTTTTATTGTTTGTGCTAGTGAATATATATAGTATTGATAGTATTAGTGTAATTAACATGAAACATCCTGTACCTTTATTTGTTTCATATTCTTCAATGTTTGGTATTTGGGATTTTGTAAAAATAAAATCTTCTGATTTTTCTTTTTTTGATATCTCTTTTTTACATTCGTTATAAACAAAAAGAGTCATTTTTACATCTTCTAAAGAATCGTGTGCGCTGCTTGTGTCGTAGCCGTAATGCTCTGCGGCTTCTGTGAGTTTAGATCTACCATAATTTATTTCATACATATTCATGATGTCAATAAATTTATGTTCGTCATTGATTTTTATACCATGTGATAATAGAAATTTTATATCAAATGGTATATTATATCCCATTATATAGTCAGCTTTATTAATGATGTATTGTACCTCTTTTCTTATTTCGTGCCAGCTTGGTGCGTTTTCTACTGTTTCTGGCGTTATTTTGTTTATTTTAGATGCAATTTTCCAACTTTTATAGTATTTACCTGAGTAGTGTTCTTCTGATGGTTTAATATAACTGTTAAATAATTCTTTCCCTTCTGAGTCTATTATTGATATTTGTAGAAGTGTATTATCTTTGTATGATAGACCTGTTGTTTCAGTATCTAACACAATACAGAGTTCTTTATCTAATTCTTTATATTCTTCAAGGGTGTCTAGTGCTTCTTGTGAGATATAATTAAAAGATATATTTTCGTTATTCTTTCTTGTGATTAAAATTATACTTATTGCTATTATTATGATTGTTATTATAAATTCCATGTTATTTTATTTTTATGTGATTTATATTAAATACCTTCTGAAATAATTCTCATTAGTCGTTTATTTTGTACGAGAAGCTGCTTTAGACATGTGGACTGAGAGATAAAGAGTTCTGGACTGATAAAACGCTCTACGAGCATATATTTGGTCTTGACCCTTGTTTTGAGGTTCTTTTCGAGTGATTTATATGAGCCGAGGGCATCTTCGAGGTCCATCTTCTCTTCTATGAGCTGATCGTACCTGTCCTTTGATACAAAGTATTTATCGCTCTGCGTAGCTGCGATAGAAAGGGTAAGCTGATTTAAATTCATTACAGTTCGGGCGTAGTCCGTGTCCTTCTCTTTAAGCAAGGTGTCATAATGGGACTTAATTTCTTCTTCCTTTTCTGCTATGAACATCTCTATACCGTCTAAGATACCTTGTACCTTTTCTGATTTTTCATCCTGCTCAGCCTCCTGTGTATCTTCATCTATGGGGAATTCTTCTTCCCATACTACTTCCCCATCTTCCTCGTTTAGGGCGATAGGTATATTGTTTATGGTCTCCTGCATGATGAGAGTCATATTATGTATTGCACGACGTGCTTCCTTACGTTCTGTTTCAATCTGCTCTTCATACTTAGCTTTGATGGATTTTTCTATGGCTTCTCTTTCCTGTTTCTTAACGTCTTCTATATTTGCTATCTTAGAGTGCAGTTCTTTGTTGGTGCCTGTCTGCTGTAGTTTCTCTTCTTCAAGGGCACTAATACGGCTTTGGAGCTGCATAATCTGAGTTAGATACCATAAGTGTATATTCTTTACCTCTTGCTCGGTATATATGGTGGCGGAATTTCTTATCTTTTCTTGCTCTTGCCATACAGATTGTTGATCCTCTATTTCTTGTTTGAGGGCTTTTATTTCGGAATTTAAATTATGTATTTCCTTATTTCTTTTTTTTATCTTGTCTTTTTGATACAAAAGAGCCTGCTGCATAAAGCTATTCATGATGTTTATGGCAGTGCGTGCGTCAGAGAAATTCTTATCAGAGATTTCCTTTTTGATGGTATCTAGGTCTATTTGGGGCTCTAATACCTGATTATCCTCTGGCGTAGACTGTGGTTGCTGCTCGGTTTGTGCATGTGGAAGGGTCGGAGTGGTCTGACTAGCCTGCGAAGTGGAAGGGATATTTGTAGCCTGAGGGAAAGGGGTAGGGTGTTGCTCTGTGATTTGTGTGTCGGTAGTTGATGCTGTTTTATTTTGATTTTTTGTTCTTAGATAGTTATAGTATTCTTGTGGAATATCAGTTTTAGGACCTCTTTTGCCTTGATTATATTGGGTGTAAAAGTCAGCTATAGTTTCAAGATTATCCATATTTTTTCTGTATTTAAAAAAATGGAATTTCATTTGATGTCTTTTTCTTGCTCCATCTTTTGATTTTTGATAATCTTGTCTTCTTTCTGATGCTTCTAGCAAAATAGTTTCTTTATCTTTTGTATCCATAATAGTATGTATTATACGTTGGGTTCTTGTTCTATGGAATTATCTATCATACTTTTATACTGTTCACGATTGATTTCTTTTGCTGGCGTTTCGTCGTCTGGTTTTTCTCCTTCTGATACAGTAATTTGGGTTTTGTCTATGAGTTTATCCATTTTAACGATATTCTCATTGATGGTTTCAATGATTTTATCGTTTTTTTCCATTATTTCTTGCATACGGGCTGTTTTTTCTTTGACGCCTTTATTCTTGCCTCTAAGATAGCAGTCGTTGCCCACAACGGCTGCTATCATTATAGTGACAATGGCGAATATGAAGTATTCCATATCGTGTTTTATTCTTCGTTGTTGTTAGAATTATCATTATCATCGTCGGTGTCCTTTTGCTCTTTGTCTGGATTTTCATCCTTTTTTTCTTCTTGGGTTCCACCGATAGGTTTACCATGTTCGTCAAACTTAGTACCGTCGATGTCTTCGATGATTCTGAATTCTTGTTTATCCCATAATTCTTTATCAAATGATATAATTGGTTTATTGTATACCATTTTGTAATCACTTGAACTAAGTGTTATTATACCGTTATTTGGATCAACTTGTATTCTGTAAGTATGGTTTTCTTTATCTGTGAGCGCAGCTCCTACGAAAATTTTATTACCAAACTTATCGTCTTTACCTGTATATTGACTTAGAGTTTCTTCATTATCTATCATGCAGTCAGTAGCGATACCTTTTTTGCTTAGTTCTATTGGGTAAAGCATTGGGGTATATTCACCTAATTTGATGTATACAAGGAATCCTTCTATCCATTTTCCTTGCATATTTTTACCTTTAAATATTGTATTTGTATATTTCATATCTAATCTTTTTAATTAAATAAGGGAAGGCTCCCGTAGATGATTGCTCGTCTATAGATACCTTCCCTTCATTAGTAAAAATAAAAAAAATAAAATATGTGATTTTAAATTACGCTCGTAATTGATGTCTCTGTAACGGAAGATATCATGTAGTCACCCATATTGCCAAGAGATGAGTTAATCTGCTTTATAGCAGATGAGATATTCTCAGCTCTGACGAGATAAGTGGTGCTGACGAGTTTTTCTTTGCCAGTTTTTTCATCGACCTCGACGAAAGGAACTTTGGCTTTGAAATACTTTTCTGCCTGTGACTCTCCTTGTCCCAGCACCTCTGTGTATGATGCGATAGAGATACCTGTTACTTCAACATCTGAATAACCTTCGGCTTCTTCCAGTGCTTTTTTTTCGGCTGTACCAAAAGAGATAGCCATTACTGCGAAGACTTCTGATTTCTTTTTCTCAGTGCCGTCTTCCTGTGTTTCCATAAAGGAAATCTTTGTTTCAAAATATTTTTTTTCTGTCATAATTTTTTTTTAGAATGTTCTACTGCTTATAGTTTCAGTTGTACTTTCGGCTTTCTTCTCCTGTATCTCTCTTATAACAAGGATAGATACCATACGGTTCTTGTCGTTTTCTGACATTGGCTGTACACGAGCTCCACGAGAGTCATAAGAGATATTGTTTCTTGGAATACCTAAGTTGGATGTAAGATAAGAGATAACTTCCGTTGCACGGTTGGCTGCAAGGTGGTCGTTAATCTTATCATCACCTGTGCCCTTGTCGGCATAACCACATACTACGATGTTTGCATCGGGAAAGAGGTCATAATGCTGACGTACTTCGTTAAGTTTACCTTTCTCAGAGTCAAGAATCTCGTATGAGTTTAGGTTAAAGAAAATTTTACGCTCGAAAGTATCACGCTCGATAGTTTCTGTGTTATCTATATAGTTGGTGATAGTATCTCTTATGATTTCACGTTTGATTATCTCCTTTGTACGATACTCTACAGGGCGACGCATACGAGGTTTTGTTCTACCGATATTAAAGCGGAGACCTGCCATAGCGGTGATATTCCAGTCCGCATTGGAGTTGTTCTTTGAGTTAAAGTGGTCTGACATGCAGTTTACCGTACCGTCTACCATAATATCTATAAGGTCGCTGACTTTGAACATGGCTCTCAGTCCTGCGTGTCCGCCAGGGAAACAACCGTGATCCCAAAGATATTCAAGGTTATAGCGGTCAGCGAGTGCTTTGGCATCGTCATTGCCCCAACAGAAAGCTGCCTGTCCGCCGATGAAGGCGAGGAGGTTAATGGTTCTTGCTGGGTTGTAACCGTTGATGGCATTAAGAATGTCTACCTCAAGTTCAAGGCTTGGAGATACATAGTTCCATTTATATTTGGCTTCGGGTGAAGACCAACCGCCTTTCTGTTCCCAACCTACGGCTGAGAGGCGTACACCTAAATAAGGGCTGAATCGCCAACCTGCGCCGACGCTAACTGACGGACTAAAAAGGTCGGTCCACTTACACTCGCCAAGAGTCCAGTTTACACCGCCCATGGCATCTACATAAAAGTACGACTTAAAATCTTTTTTGTCGTAAGCATTGCGGTTTGTGCCGCTTTTTGCCTCTGTCGAAAGACAGGTGCAGATCATCAATGACAAGATGATAAGTTTTTTCATTTTCATTTCTTTTTAGTTTTTATTGAATTAAGTTTTTTTGTTCTTAAAATCTGTGCTATGGCAAGCAAAACGGTAAACATTATAAATATGATGAATACTGATTCTGTATCTGTAAAGTGCATCTTGCCTAAGACGTTTTTAATCGCATAATAGGTCATGATGGCTAGTGAAAAACTTATTGTCATAATCTTTCGTTTTTTTTTCATCTTTATCTGTTTATCATCAAATAGATATCATCAAGGGTATTTTCTTCATTAAAAGGGTGAGGAAGTTCAATATCTAATGTAGTTTCTATATTGTATTGAAGTGTTATTAGATCTTCTTTGTTACAACATAAGTCTTGTCCTAGTTTTGTATCGAAGTCTTCTAATACTTCTTCGTCTTCTTCGTTTATTTTTAATGTCTCTCTTACGAGTGAGATGAAATCTTTTCGTGTTATTTTTGCTTGCATAGTTTATTAGTTTATTTAAGCGGGAGTGACTTTGATAACGTTGAGTTCTGTAAATCCGCTACAAGGAGTTTTGGCGGTCTTGCTCGGATTACAGTTGATGATAAAATCAAGGCGTACCTTGTCACCTACCTTACTTGTGAAAGAATCGACCATCTTACTGCCGAAGACGGTGAAGAAAATTGGTTTTTCCTCTTTCGGGGAATTACTGTCGGGTTGGAGGGAGAAATTTCTTTTCTTCCATTCACCTTTTGCTGTCTGACCTGAGATAACCTCGGCTATCTCGGTGATTGTTCCTGTGCAATTAAAAATCATAATTTGAAATATTTAAATAGTTAACCATTAAATTTTTCGTTAAAGTAGTCTATACCTTTTGAAGGCTTGAACATAACACGGTCGTAGGGCTTTGTAACGTGCTCTTTACCGTCAAAACCTTTAAGAGTGGTGCCACCCTTGAAATGTTTTTTGTAGAACCTTCCAAATCCAGGTATCTCAACTTCTCCGCTACCACTGATAACTTCGCTAGAGATAATACCTAAGAAAATGTCGGTAATCATTTGTGCCTGTCTCATTGAAAGTATGCTTTTATGAGCAAGGGCTTTTTGTAACTGCGTCTTATTCATATAAAATCAAATAAAAATTAAATTATCTAGGAAGAGGAAACTCAAACTGACGTACCTTTGCTGTGAGTTCTTTGTTCATATACATCCAACGTTCAGCTTTATAGCTCTCGCCGCTCTTAGTCGTGGCTTTATAGTCTATTCTGACTAAATAGCCTGAGAAATCTTCTTTTTTGGAATTAGAGGCTTTGAGCTCTTTGGTGGTCTTGTCGAGCATAGACATGTAGAGATTGATGATCTCCTTTTCTTGTTTTGTAAAACTTTTGCCCGTTGCTGCTGCTGCCGTAAGGTCTGCTACTTCCTTGACAACATCAGCGATGACTCCATTGACCTCTTCTGTCTGCTGAGTAGACATATAATGTTTACCAAAGATAGAGTCTTCCTGCGAGATGGAGATAATGTTCGCTTCGGGCATTTCTCGCATAAACATCAGACGGGCTCCGTTCTGTATGGTATTTTCCTTCTTTTCCGTACAGGATGAGAAAGAAAAAGCGATAAGTGCAGCAAGAGCTGCGGTTGTGAATGTTAATTTCATATCTTCTTATTTAATATATATAAGGTTTCATATTTTCATCTATAAGTACTCTGCGCTTTTGACCCTTGCTGTTTACAAAGAAAGATGTAGAGCCTGTCATACAGAGGTCTATTATATCCTTAATGGCAAGGTCGTAGCCTTCGATATTTCTACCGATGACAAACTGACAATTACCTTTGTCGTTGTGCATAGCACCTGTACAACAGTAGGTATGAGGAGATATGGTGATATAACCTGTACAAGCGGGACATTTGCAGATTTTCTGAGTGGGACGTACTTTGAAATTCTGATTCATCTTTAAGATGGTAGAATAAAGACTGCCCTTTTCATCGTGAAGGTCATCAAGAATGATAAGCTTACCTTCTGTAATATCCTTTGCTTCCTTTTCTGTTATCTTCCTTTCGGCAACTGTGCCTGGGATATAGAATTGACAACTGTCATCACCTAAGATATGCTTTGAGCAAGTATAACCTGAGCGAGTTCTTACCATTTCTGAGCCACACTGAGGACAAGTAAAGCCACATGGGTTATAAGGTACCATTTTGACGGAGTTATCCGTTAAGCGAAGTAGTCCCTTAAACTGTGAGGTCTTACTTTTAAAGTCTACAATATCGGTTCTGCCGTTATGTAGGAGTTCTGTGAGCTCTTTCTTTGTGACGCTGTGACCGTAATAATTTGTGTAGAGCATAAAATCACAGGCAAGGTTTCTGCGCTCGTAATCTTTGCCGTAATTATTCTCACAGACAATCTTTTGTCCTTGATAACTGAGTCTGCCGCCACACTTGGGACAAAACTCGCCGGTGTACTTGATAGATGATTTCATATCTTATATAATCAGTATGTGCCTCCCAAAAGAGTGATCGTCTTATTGAGATAGGCGACAAGTTCGTTAGTTTCCTTTTCCAGCTTCTGCATCGTGGCATATCTGTCATCGGTTCGTGCCATATCTTCTGTCTTAAAAGATGTGACTATATCATTCATTCCGGATGCGATGACTGTCGCTTTGGAAGTAGAATAGCTGATAGCATTGTCATAGATATGTTTTGCATATTTGCCTGCTTGTGCTATGTCGGCTGTGCGGGCACGGGTGATATTATTCTTCATTGCCGTATAAGCATCACCTTGTAACTCTACAACACGTTGTAGATTACCTAAGATGCGTGTTAACAACTTAAACTGGGCAACAAGAGAAATACCACCGTTCTTACCTTTTAAGAAATTCTCCTGTGTGGTAGAATATTCATGCAGGGTTTTGGATCTCGTTACCGCTGCGGTATCGGTAGATACTATGTCTTCGACGGTAGAGTTGCCGTGCGACATTGTAGGCAGAACTGCTGCTGAATTAAAACCAATGGCTGATGCCATAAGAGGGTCTTGTGCATAAGCGCTAAGACTCATCATTAGTAGTGTAAGTGTGATATATATATACTTTCTCATAATAAATGCTTTTTAGTTTATTCCACCGAGAGTTACTATTGTACCTTGCAGTCTGCGTCTTACTGCGGTTACATCGTTATAGAGTTTAAGAAGAGATTTGTATCTTTCGTTTGTCGTAGTCATATTTGCAGTGTTGTATGACCTTACAACATTGGAGATACCTGTATAGATGTCTGTAAGATGTGAGAGGGCGTAGGACTCGGCACGAGTCTTTAATTCATCAGCATATTCTCCTGCCATAGTGATACTGCCGACTCTTTTTCTTTGTTTGTTTAAATCACAGGCGGTATATAGGTCGGTGATATCTGATGGTATTTTCTTTAACTGTTTAAAGATGTTTACGATGAGTTCACCTTCTTCCATTACAGTGCTACCTCCGGTAGAACCGGTCCAATAATCTTCATTTGTCTTGGCTCTTTTGGTCAGTGAGTCAAGATAATTGTTTATCTGTTTATTGGCATCCTCGATGCTGCTGAGGTGCGTATTTTCTAGCATTAACATAGGAACATCTGATGTCATTTTTGATGAGATTACGAATGTTAATGTGGGGTCGGGATACTGCGCAAAGGATGGGATAGCCGTAAAAAGTAGCATGCTACAGATTAGGAATCTCATGTATTTTGTTTTCAATACGTTGTTTTTTGACATTTTCTTGTAAGAATTTAATGGTTTCACCAATTTCTTTAACTCCTATGATCGCCAGATATGGGTTACTGCGGTCGCTGGAGGAGATAATAATAGTGCCTACGCCGAAGATGCGTTGAAGAAAGGTCTGATAATGACCGACATCAATGACACGGAAAAGTTCGGTGTAGTCAGTAACTTTAGAGAAGACGCCTTGCGTGCGTATAATTCTTTCCGAAGTAATCTGATAAGAGAGATTATGTAGGATAAGAAAGGCAGCAAATAGGCGGAGAGTAACTATAGCGGTAAAAATTGTCGCTATAAGCAAGGTGTATTTTGTCATAGGGAGAAAACAAAGGACAAAAAGGATAACGTAAGACATCATCCATACGAAATTGTCTGAGAAAAATTGTTCACGTCCGGGACGGATAATAATCTCATTCATTTTGTGACCTCCTTTCTCCATTCTGTTTTAGTTGGACCATAACACATAGGACTTTTTGTAACGCTTGCCATCAGGACATCATTCCAGTCCTTATATGGCAAGGGCGCTTTCTGTGACATTGTTTTGATGCGATGCCATCCTGCTTTCTTGAAGAGATTTTCTAGGGTTAAGTCCTCTTCTTTCATATCAAAATCTTTATCTTCAAGGATGATATGGTATATACCTGTTTCTTTGTCTTTGACAAAATTCTTCACAGATGACATCTTATCTTCTCCGATGAGCGACATCTTTATACCATAAAGTCTACCTACAAGGTCGTTATCAAAAGAGTCGACTAAGACCGCATTGGGATAGGTGAGCTTAGCTAGAAGTAGCTGGTCATTGGATAGTCCGCCTCCTGATGCAACTAATACGGTCTTAGAATAGTCTATTCTACTGCGTCTTGCCTGTGAGAAGGCGATAGCATCAAGAGCACTCTCGAAAAAGAGAACGTGAGTGATAGCATCACGGGGCATACCCGAAAAGTCGGCAATCCACAGAGATTGTGATTTATTTGAGCCTGTGGTGAATCCACGGAACGTCTTACCGCGCTCGCTTTTGGGACCACGAAGTTCAAAGCCTAAAATTTCGCCTGTTTCGGGTGATATATAAGGAAAGCCGACGTTAAAGAATTTTCTGTCTTTAAGACGAATGGTGCATATCATGTGCGCCATATTAATGACGGTATCGTCATTGATGGCACGACGGCGAAAGAAATATTCTAGTTTTCCCTGAGGGGAAAAAATACCTTCTCTAAGTGCGTATGCCATTGTCGTAGGGTCGTAGTAGTTAACATCATAGTCTTTGATGTTAAAGACCTTTTTCTCTTTTTTCTCTACCTGTGGTGTCTCGATGGGCTTTACGGAGTATCCGTTAATTAGATACATCATAATGTGCCATACATGTTTGGCATCATCTTTAAGTGCGGGATTACCACCAAGTTGAGCGAGATTTTCTCTTACGAAATCTATAACGTCAGATGACCTTGCGTAACCATGACGAAAATAACGGTGGTCAGAAGGACTACCTTCGTATGGAGTGGATATCATAATGGTATCCATAGGAGCCTTAGGGTCTCCTAAATTGAAAGTTACCCATTTGGTGTTGGTACCCTTGCTCTTGTCTATTTTGTAGCCAAGACGCTCGGCAACATCGGTTAGGTCTAACTTATCTTTAATCTCCTTAAAAGTCATAGTTTATTTTATTTCTTTTATTTTTTCTTTTTTGTAAAAAAGGAGTCATTCAACTTATATATATATCAAGTGAACGGCTCCTTTTCTTTAAAGTCAATGAAAAAAGTGATCTTTATTTATGTGATCTTTATGCAGGACTGTGGAATGTTCCTGTTTTCTTCATTTATCTTTTTCGTCCCTGAGATTTAGTCTCCTGAACTTCCTGAGTCTTCTCTGCTGCCTTAGCCTGCTTCTTTTCTACAGCATTAGCTATATTAGATGCGACCTTGTTGATGAACGATCTTGATTCATCGTTTGGCATCAACTTGCCTTCTTTGCTCTTGCTTTGCAGAGAGAAATAGTAGTTAATCTGTGCAGGATTAGCGATAACCTTCGTGACACGCTCGTACTTAGGATACTTGCCGTCTTTTCCAGCCTCTCCAACACCTTTAAGTACTGTAAGAGTATACTTTCCTGCCAGCTTGTTTTCTACTTCTTTACCTTCCTTGTCCTTGTAAGTCTTTGGCTCTGAATGTAGAATACCAAAGATTTCAGGACGTGGCTCCACGTTCTTTAAAACGAAATGAAGCTGTGCGTACTGTTTGTTAACCTCCTGGAAATATTCAGGCTTATTGCAAATTTCGAGGGCAAATGCTTTGAGCTGCTTGCTGGCTTCGCTCTTCGCCTCCTGCGATGGTGCGGTGGTCATAGCCTTGAAAAGCTTCTCACCCTGTGCAATATCATCGCCCTGCAAAGGCTTCCAGTGACGAGCAATCTTGTCTTTCTTCTCCTGCTTCTCAGCGTCCTTATAGATAGACCCGTGAATAAGAGTTATACCAAGATCTGTTACTTCACCCTTCTCATTCGTATTACCTGAGATAAATACGTTAGGAGTGTACTCCTTTTTAGCTTCCTGATTCGTAGCTTCCATGATTTCAAAAATTTAATGTAAAAATCGTTGTGACCTGTCTGATGGTAGAAACCATTAGGGGTAATCTTAGTTAAATCAGAACGTTCTTAATCCTTTGGATAACCTTTCGGGTAAAATAAACATCCTCTGTCAGGTAGTCAAGTGCCCTCGACCTTTCTTTTCCGTAGGATTTGTCAGCAATAATCTCAACATTAAACAGGGTCGCTTCCCTTTTTATTTTGATTGTTGCATATCGTTTGGAGTTTCGCTCGCCTATAATATCAAGCTCCGCTCTTCCACTTTCAATTTTTGTTATTGAGGTCATAAAACCTTCATTTCTTACCCTTTCGGGGAATGGTAGGTATCGGGTGCGATAAGTCATTAAATTACAAAGTAAGGTTTGCTCTTTGCGAGTTAAACTTCTTTTCTGACTTAAGGCTCGGAGTTCCTTTAATCTTTCAGGCAAATTCTTTGTTCTGAAATCCACTTCGTCTGCTATCGCTCTTGCTAAAATTTCTGTGGAAGGAACGTCTGTGTACCTCATTAATTTATTTGCTTTGTGCAAAGATATAACAATTATTCTTACTTGAATAAAAAATGGGTGTAAGTTTAAGGTTATTTAACAAAAAAGGTAATAAAATCTTGTTTTTCGCTTAAAAATCACCCATTTTTGGAATAAATTTGCTATATTTTAAAGTACAAAATATGTTATCACGATTTATTGGTATGGTCAATTAAATTTTGTCGTCGGTGTTTCCTGCTTCATAACAGTCTTTTTCTTCATTGAAAATATATACGCCCTTTTCTCGTGCATAATCAAATGCTTTCCAGTATGCTATTTCACAAACCTTATTTTCGTCTCTTATGTCATAATCGTCTCTGTATAGATTACTCCATTCACCTTCAACGTCACCGTCACTTAACCAAAGGGCAAACCAATCTCCCCATGTTCCGTCTTTTGTTTGGACGTATACGCTGCATCCACCGCGGTGGTGAATACTAATATCTGTGGCTATAAGTCCTTCATTATGGATTTTCTTTACTAAATCATCATATTCTTTTTGGGCAAGTTCTTTTTGTTTCCTTTCGTATGCTTCTTCCCATTCTTCGTCGTCCTCACGATCGTCATACATTGCACTTTTGGGAACTTCTCCGCCATATACTACGTCATAGAATTTTTGATAGTTCTTTAAGGGTTTGCCGTCTTTATCACTTAACTCGTCTGCGTATGATAAAAAATCCTCTGCGGCATCCCACATAAGTTCTAAATCCTCGTCTGACATATACCCTTTATGGTCTTTAAAAAATTGTTGCCTACCGTAGCCATTACGCATATCGTCATAAGCATTAACAAAAACTGCGTCGTCTTTTTTAATTAAATTTACGGCTCTTAAAGCGTCTTCTGATGTAAGATTACATCTTGTCTCATATTCGCTTTCTTTTAATACCTTTTTTCTTTGTTCCATAATGTTTAATTTTTAGTTTTGACTATAAATATTATGTTTTTAAAGATTTGTTTTTATTATTGTGTGATCATAATCTGTGATGTCTATATTGACTCCAATATGATTAAGTTCATCGTCTATAACATCAAAATCAACTGATGTAGGTATTTGTTTGTTTTCGTCTTTTCTTATATAGCTCTTAACGATTGTTTCCATTTCGTCTTTTTGAAGACTACCGCCCCTTGTTTTGGCGCTATTTGCACAGATAGTGTAGTGGGAGTGGTGTTTTTTTCTGTCTGTTTTATCTTTGTCTAATTTTGCTATGGCTAATATCCCATAATAATTATTGTGGAATATATACATTCCGGGTGCGTATATTGAAAAGATTTCTGAACCTTTTGCTTTGAATTTGTTTATTTCCATAATTGTTTATTTTATTTTTTTTAAATTAATGTTCCGTTTTCAAAGTATAGTTTATGTTCTATCTCACTAAGGGCATAGCCTGCATTAGCCATAATAAATTCTTCGGCTAGGCGTAGTGGTCCGCCATCACCTGTTTCTTCGTCTTCCCATTCCATGTATTTATCATAGTCTTTGGTATTAGGACTTGTAATAACGTTATTATTGTCGATTAGGAGTGTATCGAGCATCTTACCATAACGTTTTTCACCTAATTCTGTAAGACGAATATCACCGCATACAAGGGCTGCTTCATATTCTGCACAGTCTATATAGACATCTTCGTCCCTTTCCTCTATATTACCATCGTGTATCCACTCTCTTAGTGTTATCGGGCTTGATGGTTCTTTCTTTGTCATTAGTTTAATTTGTTTTTTCACAAGGAATGAAGGGTCTATTTCGCTTTCTGCGGTGTAGAACCAATAATGTTCAGTGTCTATTTTTTCTTGATTGATGCCGTTTATTAAGTCGTTAAGAGTTAGTATTATGGTCGGCATAGGACGATTTTCACCTTCTTTGATTCTTAGCTCTGCGACTTTATTTATTAAAGTTTGGAGCTTATCTTCTTCTTTTACTTCTTCTAAAAAGTCAGGTTCTATATCCCAAATATGTATACCAAAGATATATGACTGTTTCATAACTATAAATTTTTATTATGTTGTATTTTATTGTTGCCCGAGGGAAAGGGATTATTTTATTTCGTCTTTTGTTAGCGTAATATTATTCTTTTGATTGTTCTAATTCTATGATTTCTATGATATTCATCACTTCGCCCGGAAAGATTTCGTCTATGTGGGTTATTTTAAGTTCTGATCCTGATTCTCTCTCAGTACCGATAATATTGAGATTATTGTATAGGTTTACCTCTACCTTGTCTATACACATATCTGTCGGGTAGTCGGAGAAGTAGCCTGCAATAATGGGCTTGTTTTCCTTAAAAGTATATTCGTAGCTATTATCGGTCTTTGTGCCGTATTTCCTTACAGCTACCCTCAGTTCTTCCTGCTCCATGTCTTTTAGAGCATTGAGTCTTATAAAAAAGTCATTCATATTCATTTTGTTTATTCTATTATATTATCTATGATATCCATTAGTTCTCCGGGATATAGATTATCTGCCAATATTGATATATATACATTTGTTTCTCTATCGGTACCATATATCCATATATTATTACTTTCTTCGATAGTAATCTTGTCTACCTTTATGTCTTGTGATCTATTGTCATTATGCCCTGAGATTATGTGTGGTATATAATCTTCTATTTTATATTCGTAACCTATTGGGGTTTTTGTTCCGTATTGACTGATTCTTTTTCTTGCTTCGTCTTGTTCTATTTCTTTTAAATGATCAAGAATTTGTTGATATAATCTTTTCATAATTGTTATTCTTTGTTTGGGTCTGTGTCGGAATATCCTTTTTGCATAAGTTCGTCGTAGAGAGCTTCCAAATTGGCATCAACGTCAAAATCGGGGTCCACCTCTATTGAGGTATCAAAGCATGATAGTTTGTGTGTATCGGGATTATAGTCAATTCCACTATACTCACATTCACCTTCCGGGGTGTATAACTCAAATCCCCATGATTTACCGCTGCTTATTCTCTCTTCGTATTCTTTTTCCCAAAGAGAGTAATCTTCTTTATTCATAATATTATTATATCTTTTAGTTTGTCTGTAAGTTTAATTGCATCATAGTCCTGAGCTATGATAGTATTTTTTTCGAGATCTTCTACGACATATAAATCATCATCTTTTAGTCCATGAGTCCATCGTATATTGATACCTTTGCGGCGACAGTCGCATACATAGTCATGTAGCACGTTTTCTGCCTTGCTATCGTACTTAGGCTGCTCGGTTTGTACAGGAATATTTAAAAATTCGACAAGTATGTCTTCTAGTTGTACTTCGATGAGACTTTCTGTTATCGACTGGTTGGGAAAGCCTAAGTCTTCGATTCTTTCCTCTACCATTTTCGATAGTTTATTGACGATAAATGGATTGTTGTAGTTATCCATAGATATTAGCGCATTTATACGCTTTTCTATCTCGTCATGGATAAGATGAATTGCTGATCTTGTCATACGGATAAATATTTTTTTTGTTAATATAATCTTTGCTTACCGCCAAAATGAATTGCGGTTTTTCCGATGCAGCAAAGGATTGACGAAGAAAGGTACGTTTAAAGGCAAAGGGTCCTCGAAGAGGATCCCTTTGCAAAAAAGTTATGGGACAGATATACCTTTGCATGGAAAAACAGCAAGAAAGGCGGTGAGAGAAATATTTAGTATCTGTTTTTAAGGAATTCTTCTAGTTTAGGATGGAAAGTGTATGTTATTTTATATTCTCTGTATGGTGTACCGTCCTTATCGATGTAGACTACACATTCTATTGCTCCATTATATATGGTTATTTTGTTACCGTTTGTTTCGTAACGTAGACCTGAGTTTTTAATCATATTCATTAAATCCTCTTTTTTTTGCTTAGCCTTAGTTGTGAGTGCCCTTCGTGCTTCGTATAATTTCATTTCATAATCTATCCATTCAGACTGAGCTTTCGGATTCATCTTGAACATATTTTTTGGCTTCTTTTCATTAAAGTCTTCCTTTGTCAGATATGATTCGTCTACTAGAAAATAAATTTCTTTTGGCTCCATATCTGGATAAATTACATATTTCTTGTGATCTTTGCTTATGTGGATTAATTTTTTGTATTTGGGTGAGTATATATAAATGGGATGATGAAAAGGAAAAGAGTAATAAATTCCACTGTTTTCGTCTTCTTGGTTACATGTTATTTTTACTGCGGGCTCGGATATGCCTTCAAAAGAGAAATGTTTGGATTCTTCTAAGAGAATGTCATATAGCTCTAAAAGGTCTACTTCTTTGTCTTCTTTTACTGTTTCGTAGTCTGATTTCCATATTTGGGCTTTTTCAGCCATCGTATGGTTTTTAAGAAAATCTGTGATTTCTTTTCTGCTTGTTAAATTGTAGGTTTTTGGATACATAATTATATTATTTATTTGTTAAAAATTTTGTTTATTTTAGGATTAATGGTTGTAAGTATATATTTTTCTCTTTCAAAACCATTTTCGTGATAGATTTTATATAATATACATGCAAGAGTCATATCTTTCATCAGTTCTTTCGATTTCTTCCTTATATATGGTCTTATTTTATCTTCATCATAGAAATTTTCCAGATAACCTTCCAAATCATCGTCAGTCATATTCCCGAATGATATATAATAGTATGTCAGTATATCGTCCGGTTTGAGAGTTTTTAAGTATTTATACAGAGGTTCTATATATGGTTCGTAGGCGAAAATATAAAAGAAATAATCTATTGTGTCAGTTTGGGTTCTTACATAGTCTGAAAAGGCGTCAAAATCATTCTCGTTACCTCCGTCGGTTATGTATTCGGTCCACATATAATCATCAATTTCACTGTATGGTATAGAGATTTTACCGTCAGATACTCTACCTGACAGGGTGAGTTCAAATTTTGTATTATGATATGTTTTATTTTTCATTTTGCTGATTGTTTTTTATGGCCTCAGGGAAAATGATATTATTAAAAGTTATAGTTAATATAGACGTACACCTGCTTTTGTTAGTTCTTTATCTGATATGTTATATACTTTATTTACTTTTATGTGTATCGTTTCTGCTACTGCCCGTATCTTTCCTTTTTTCCAGTCTTCGATGTCTTGTTCATCCATCGTAAAGAAAAAATCGTTTTTATCTACTCCCCTCATGAAGTCATAACGGATATCACCGTTTCCCATGTTATATAAATCGTCTTGTTCGAATTCTATATTAAAGCATTTTGATATGGAGTTTTTTATGGCTTCTATGATCGTTTTTCCTTCTCCTATAATATTTATACTGTAATATGTAGCACCGCCTATTTCACCTTCTTCATATTTATTTTCGACATAGGAACCTTCTGTTAATGTTGCTATGTATAGTGGCTGATTTTTTTGTGGGTTTTCTTTTTTCATACTAATTCAATTTCATTTATGCTAATATAATTGTCATCATCTTCAAATTTATAATTTTCTGCTTCTACGAGGGTTTTTACAGGAAGTTCGAGCTCTTCATTGATGAAATCAATTACTTCTTTTTCTGTTTCAAAGAAGGCTGTGTCTGAATGATACCCGTCTTTGAAAAGAATATTATAGTCCATAACATATTTATCAGGGAAGAATTCTCTGTCGTTGGTTTCAAATATCTGATTACCTTCTTCTATTGCCCTATATTTGATTTGCAGGTCCGGGAATTTTTCTTTGATTAGGTCGAAGACCTCGTAAGGTGGTTCCCATGCTGAATCTATGCCAAGTTCGAGCATATTGTCACTGAAATCCATATAATACCATTCTCCACGACATGATACTTTGTGCCAGTCTTCGCCCAAGGCGGTGACAAGTTCACCTAACCAACATACTCCAAAGCCATTAGGATTGATTGGTTTTTTGTGATTTTCCAGCTCTTCAATGATTTTATGCAGTTTTTCTACATTTTCGTTTTTACCTTTTTCTGATGAAGTTATAAAAACTGTTGTTTGGCACCAATTTGGCATAATATATGACTTAACCGTGTTGTCGAGGGCTTAAATGATTAATATTTTTATAATTCTTTATGTAAAATTCTTAATATGTAAGGGTCGTATGACATTGCGTGTGTTACTATATTACGTCTTTTGACATACATATCCAGGTATCTATGTCTCGTTCCTTCACATTCTATTTCTCTATATCGTGAGTCTGTTATTTCATCGGGATCTACATCATCTTCTTCTTTGATTTCGGCTGTTAGTATTCCGATTTTTCCAACATAGAATTTTAGCCATGTTAGTATGTCTATACATAAGTCTTTGTCGTATGCTACATAATTTCTTCGACCTTCTTGGTTAAATACACCACGTTTCCCGTAGATATTTGCGCTCCATAAGTCATCGACTTCGATTTTTATGTTATGTTTTTTAAGAAAATCTTGTATTTCCTGAAATTCTTTTGTTGGTGTTGGAAAAACCGTTATACCTTGTGGTATGGAGATGTTTTGTATCAAGAAATCGCTTTCCTTTGGTTTAACGTCTAAGGTCTTACTTACATTTTTGATTATGTCACGAAGACGAACCGCTGCGTCAGGATAGTTTTTCATCTTTATCTTGTTCTTCGACTTTCCGAAGATACATTCTATTTCGTATGGTACAAATATCCCATTTTGTTTTTCCTGCCATAAATTGATTATGGTAGGTATGAATACAGTGTTTTTTTTCTTTTCTGCACTCAACTTTGCATCTTTTATCTGCTCGATGAGCTCATCTTCAATTTTCTTGTAGATCTCGTTTCCCATATTTATATTTGTTTAGTCTGTTGTATGCAAATAATAGATTAATTCATCGCCTTTGAGGGTATGTCGGAGATGTTCATTGAGTTTTCTCCACAGTGTATCATAGATTTTTGTTAATTCTTCATTTTCTTTGTAGTGCTGCCAAATCTTATGGTTTAAGACAAGACACAACTCGGTCATGTACTTATAGTCGGTATTCCAGTCCTTGACGGCTCTTCTGTATGTGTCTTTAACGGCTGCTGTGCCGAACTTGTCGGCAATACTGAAATCCTGCCAGAAAGTGGTTATTGGTTTATAACCTGAGATTTCTTCGATGTTCCACTTGGGAAGTTTTATTTGTATATTCATAGCTTTTAAATTAAGTCCATTACTTTATCGAAATCACCTTTATTTGCCGTTTTAATGACTGCCTTTACCCATTTCTTACCATATCCTTTAAGGTCATCAGGGGATATCTTACGACCGAGATAGTATATTCTTCCATGATTTCTTTCTAGCATAATATGTTGTCGTAAGAAAACAGTATCTTTGTATTCATCAAATGTTGTACATATAGCATAATGGTCTTTGTCTACCAATTTGGGAATAGATACTTTGATGGTGTATCTCTCAAATTCTTGTTTTTTGCCGTAATCATACAGCGAGACTTTTATTTTTGTCATAGTATTTTATTTAATCTATTCTACCATTTTCTCTGTAACTATAGTAATTGCCGTCTGTTATTATTACATGATCGGCGAAATAAATTCTCATTATTTCACAAGCTTTTTTTATTCTGCTTGTTAAATTATTGTCGTCTACGCTCGGAGTGATGTTTCCGCTTGGGTGATTATGGATTAGGACTAATGCTGTGGCATTACATAATACGGCTTCTTTTATAATCATCCTTACATCTACGGCAGTTTCTGTTATACCACCGCTTGACAGCTTAGTCTGTTTTATCAGTTTATAGCTGTTGTTAGTAAAGAGAGCATAGGCTTCTTCATGCGTTAAGTTCATCATCTGAGGGTGCATCAAATCGTAGATTTGTTTTGGTGTGTTTATCTCAATTTCGTTAGTATTTTTTTCTGCCTGGCGGCGACGTCCTAATTCAAATGCTGCGATGATGCGTGAGGCAGTTTTCTGACTGATGCCTTTTATTTTAAGCAGGGTCGGTATGTCGGCTTTGCTAAGCAGGCTTAGTTTGCCTTCAAAATGATTAAGTACCGATTTAGCGATATCTAGGGCATTTTGACTGCTGCCGATAATAAGTGATAACAGCTCAGAACTGGTCATCGTCTCTGTTCCTTTTTCAGATATCTTATACGAAGGTAGATCTTCTTTAAGATAGTCTTTAAAAGATTTTATTTCGTATTTATACATTGCTCTTTTCATTTAGCTGTTTTAACTGTTCCTTGATTTCTTTCAGTTCATTTGCAATGTCACGCAAAGCGTGAGGAACTTGTGTGTAATAGCTTAATTCTGCCTGTGTCATCATAATTTTGTTTTAATTATTCTTATTTATTTATATATAGTAACCCTTCCTTTCCTTCCTACCGGAAGAATTACTATATGCTTTAAGGGTATCAGCCGGGTCTGTCTGTACGATGACCCCAAGTCCTTAGGACTTGGGGTAGTTAAGTTATATGATACCTTTGCATAGAGTAATTAGGTAGGAAGAAGGGAATAAGAATTAAGTCGCAATGTAGGGTACAGGCTGATTATATGTGTTATGTTGCCTTAGGGAAATGAATAGGTTTGGGGGATTGGGTGCTAATTTGTCTGATGCTTGATTTGTGTATATTGGAACAATATCTCTTGATTTTGGAACAAATATGGGCTGTTTTGGAACAAAAAAGCAAGAAAATAGTGCCGACCCGGAAAGGAATGTAGGGACGGCACCAACTATGAAAATGAATGGAAAAAGGATTTTATTTCTTTAATGATTTGGACTGGGATTGGGATAAATCGGCGTAGTGTATCTTTGCCCAGTCGTTTATTAAATTAGAAATTTTTCTTTCATTTCTTTTGTTTATTGTTAAGAGGTGTTCCTGATTGGGTTTTAGAGAGAATGATTGTTTTTTACCATTCTGGTCTATGTAGGAGATTTTTTTCCATCTTGATACTTGCTTTAATTCAACGTTTGTTACATTTATTTTACTTAAACTTTGGCTGGTTATTATTTTATCTAGATTATTGAGTGTTTTTTTGTTTTCTTCTTTCGTTTCGATTATTGTTTTGTCATTATAGAAG
>Ga0181612_148243_pt1 | contig 27302 bp, 24 predicted proteins | sample HoacroProtozoa21_FD_119630 | JGI IMG/M metagenome (GOLD analysis project Ga0181612, IMG submission 119630) | Hoatzin crop microbial communities from Cojedes, Venezuel. Combined Assembly of Gp0051906, Gp0051904, Gp0051908
GCTGTTGTCATGATGTTACTGTTCTTTTGTTAGTTTCTTATATAATGAGCGAAGCATTACTTCTGCTCTATTTGCGTTTTCACTTCTACCATAGGTAGTGTATCCTTTCAGCATGTCTATGGCATTGCTGATTTCTACTGCGATTTCTTTGTTGTCCATAATTGTTGTTGTTTAGAGGTTTAACTTCGATTTGAATGGCAATGTTGGTTTCGGCCTAAGCCTACTCGTCTCCCAGACCACGTAGAGGTCATTGCCCTTTGGGAGAACTCCTGCAAGGAGACTTGACGTGGCCACATCAAGCCTCCCTGTCCAAGAAAGTCTGCAGAACTTCCTTGAATGCCCTTATAATACAGCATTGCTGCCATCCCGCAACAGGATGGTAAGGTTCCATAACTTTTAATCAGCAGTCTCATCCATGAACCCATTAACGGGATGAGTGCCTATCCGGTTGGTTACTGCATGGCAACGGATTATTTATTGCATGCAGCCCTCATGCCGTTGAGGAGTATGGCTCTATTAAGGCGTGAAAGTTGTTCCCCATCAGGGCTTCCACGCTTGCGTAGATAATGAGCAGTTTATACTCATGCTCAGGAGTTGTCAGTATATTATGCTACATCCCTCACTGACAGGGAGAGTCTTTTTTCGTAGGTAAAAAGACTAAAATAACCCTTGATCGTGCCCTATGTGAGAATCGAACTCACTTCAAATCACCAGATAGGGCTAATGCAATGGTGCAAGAAAACCGCTATATCTTTTTTAGTCTATCTTGCACCATTACTACGAAAAAAGGCCCGAAGGCCGGCGAAGTGTTTTACCACTCCGCCGAGCCCTTCGCGCCCTGTGCAGCCTTTTGCAAGGCGAAGATCCATCTGCCGTTGCGCTTGAGAACTCCGTTCTCAACGCTGACGTAGCAAAGCTCCCTTATTTGAGCACCTTTGGTGTTCTGGAGCTTTCCTGCCTCCGATGTCCTCATCGAGGCTGGTACATAGCACAACACGGCTCCTGATTTAAGCCAGTGGTTGTCCTTGAAGGTCTCGAAGTTGTTCGAGAGAACTTCACTTGCTGGTTGTCCGACTGTGGAGGCAACGAGCTCTCCGTTGTTGGTCTCCTGGACCGACACGCTGCGACCTTCCAGTTCTGTGAACTGGGCAAGGTCTTTCTCATCATAATTTGCCATTGCTAATTATGTTAGTGTGCTCCCTCGTCAGGGAGCGTTAATACCTGCGCGGGGGGCGTCCCCACCCGCAAGGCCAGCAGGGGGTACCGGCTGCCTATATCCCTCTCACGCCTCCACAACCCAATTTTATTTTCCAAAAAAATTTCAAAAATTTCTCCTCGCCCACAGGCACCATGGCCGATGGTGGGCTTGTGGGGCAGGGATGCTGTGGGCAAGGGAAGAAGGCGATGAAATAATTGTGGAGGCCATTTTCTCATCGACTTTTTGTGGGAGGACAAAGGTGATACTTTAATTATGTGAGGCAATTAAAGTATCATTCCTCATGGGGCTGTGGCACGGTTGTTGTGGAGGGAGGGAGGTAGAGGGGAGGAAGAGAAAGAAAAATGTATTTTATTTGATAAAAAGTTGCGTAAATATTTGGTGGTGTGGAGGATAATGATTATCTTTGCGGAGTGTTTAGGATAACGGATAATCAAGATTATGTTTATTATGATTCATTGTGGTGTGTGGTAGTTGCACATGGGATAATTCTCCTATGGTGTAACGGTGAGCACAGGGGCCTCTAAACCCTCAAGACTGGGTTCGATTCCTAGTGGGAGGACTGCCGTTGGCGAATGTTAAAGTTTTCACCAGATTATCACTCGGCGTAAAAATTCACGAAAAAAGGAGTTGCGATTTCTCGTAACTCCTTGATTTTTAAGGCGCTCCAGGATGGGCTTGAACCAACGACCCCCTGATTAACAGTCAGGTGCTCTAACCAACTGAGCTACTGAAGCAGGTGCTTTTTGTTATTGCGAGTGCAAAGGTACAGTGTTTTTTTCAATCCTCCAAATTTTTGAGGACTTTTTTTCAGAAAAGTGACGATTTTATGTTTTTTCAGCCATTATGGAAGTCTTTTCTATAGATATATGGTGGCGAAAGTCGTCTGAGCCCATCACTTGTATGTGGCGGTGAAGACCGAGCACGAAGCGAGTGATGGGGGCATAGCTGACGACGCTGGTTTTCAGATGCCAATGATTCTCTCCGTCGGGAGTGATGTGGTCGGCGGATTGAGGATATTCGTCAACTAAAATGCTGTAGGATAGGCGGTCGAGACGGAGTTCCACGGGCATGGTCAGCTCGCCACTGAACTGGAAGATGTCGGTGAACATCTGACGGTGGTCGGCCTCGTGCTCCCATACGAGGTCAAGGAGCTCGACGTGGCCGATGCGCGATATCTTGAAAGTTTTGTTCATCTGCGAGCGTGGCTCGTAGCAGCGTATCTCGTTGTTGTAGTTAAGAAAGAGAAAGGGCTCCACGTGTCGGTCGGCAAGGGTGTCGCTGTGTGGCGAAGAGTAGTCTTTCAGGATTACTTGTCGATGCTGTCGGATGGCGTCGTAGAGCAGGCTGACGTTCTCGGCGGCTTGTTCTTGCAGTTCGGGTGTATTGAGAATGTCAAGGTCGTAGAGCGACGACAGTTTCTCCTTCAGGTGTCGCACTTGCAGGCTTTGGTCGCTCACGCTGTCGAGCAGTCTGCGCATGGTCTCGGCCTCGTCTTCTGTGAAGTGTATGGTGCGGAAGAGGCGCTGAAAGTAGGGCGATGAACGGTCGATGCTGTAGTATGGGCGGTGGTTTTGTACTATGAATCCGAAGAGTCGGAACGACTCAAGGTAATAATAGAACATTCGTCTCGATATGTCGAGGCGCTGGCAGATGTCGTCGGCAGTGAGCTTTCGGTTCTCCGTGAGCATAAGGAGCAGCTTCAGCTCCCGTTCAAATTTCTCGTGACGCAAATTTACTTTATATTTAATCGTTAAACTTAAAACGTCGGAATGCCTTGTAAATGATGATTTTGTTGCGTTAATCATCTATTCCAAAGCGATGTCTCTTGTTTTTCTGTTGCAAAGATAGATGATTTTTCCATAAAAGCATTTCCTTTTTACGAAAAATCGTCATAAGAAGTTCAATGATTTTTCAGAGTGGTTTAGGCTGAATCAGAGGGTGATTTAAGTTGAATCAGGCTGTGATTTAGCTTAAATTGCTATGTTCGCACGATTGAAATTGTTCCTGCCGACGATTATTTTTTCGTTTTCCCGTTTACCTTTTACTCGCTTCGGGTATAAATACAACAGAGAGACATCTTCCGAAAGCTCCAATAAAATCCATTCTCAGAAGAATGAAACCTTGAAAAGAGATTTCGTAACTCATTCGGACGGTTTTGTACCTTTGTGGGATAAAAATTTGGAAACGGGTGCTTGAGATGCTAACTTTGCAGAGGAAATTGCAAACTTAAAACAAAGAAAGGAAAAGGAAAATGAACGCAAACGAAGAGACGGTTTATCTGAACGAGAGTAGGACAACCATTCCACAACAGGAGAAACAAACAAGCGGCGAAAACGCGGCATGGAAGAGCGTAACCATAGGCGCAGTGAGCGGCATTCTGGTGGGTGCTGGCGTCATCTACGCAACGAAGGCACATGCAGGAGACATGAATGGAGCTGCAGACGTGAACGCTGCTGACGAAGCAAGCGACGCACTGAAGGTGGCCGAGGTCAGCAGCAACCAGTCGTTTGGCGACGCCTTTGCCTCGGCACGCGAACAGGTAGGCCCCGGAGGAGTGTTCCATTGGCGTGGCGGCATCTACAGCACCTACACGAAAGAGGAGTGGGACGGCATGAGCAGCGACGAGAAGAACCTGTTTGCCGAGAGCGTGAAGCCAGAGATTAGGGCATCGGAGATAGACACAACGCACCATTACACCGCGTCGGCACACCATAATGCGCACACAGGAGGCCACGAGGTGCACGAAGCGAGGAGCACCGAAGCAGAGCATGTACACGAAGCAAGAACCGAAGAGACGCTACACAGAGCCGATGTCGTTCGCAACGAGACCACAAGCGAAGCACACTCAGGGCACGCCCACGCCAATGGCGACCCCGATGTGCAGATATTGGAAGGCCCGGTGCAGCTGGCCGACGGTAGAATAGCCACACATGCCGTTATCGATGGAGTGGAAGTCGTGCAGGTAGATGTAGATGGAGACGGCACCATCGACTATGTAGTTGCCGATGCTAACGGCGACGGACAGGCGGACATGATGGTATTGGATGCCACGGGCAACGGAGAGCCCGATGTCGTGGCCTACGACGCCAATGGCGATGGACGATTCAGCGAAGGCGAGGTGTTCGACTACCACACTGGCGAGGAGTTGACAATGAACGAGTCGTCCGACGAATCAGGCATGAGCTACGCTGACTACAACGAATACGACAACTCTACCGACGTAGCGTCTGTAGATGACGGCTTCTACAGCATATAATATAATAAGGTATAGGGTCATCATGGAAACCAAACTAATAAAGTGTCCCAAGTGCGGGGTAACGCTGCAAGTGAAAAACTCCAGCGGAGCCAAGACGAAGACCATCAGTTGTCCTCGTTGCAATGCGACGCTGCAAATATCGTTTGCCGCTGCCCCCGCAAGACCCGCCCCTGCAGCCGACATGGAGACGGTGATACCTTCCATGTCGGCTTACCGCTCCACCTTCTCGCTACAATCGGGCGGTCGCCGTTATCGCCTACAGACAGGCTTCAACAGCGTAGGTCGCCGATGCAGCCAAGGAGGAGCTACGGTGATGATAGACTGCGACGACATATACATGAGTCGCCAGCACGCCATTATATCAGTAGTGAGTCTGCCAAACGGCGGCATGAAGGCCACCATCAAGAACGGGCGCAACAAGAACCGCACGCTCGTGAACGGGCAACCGATAGCCGACGGCGACGAGATAGTGCTCAGCTCTGGCGACGAACTGCTGATGGGAAAGACAACACTGAGAGTTGTGCAAGAGTAAATCGCATGGAGTTATCTGAAGTTAACGCTTCGCATAGAGTTATCCGATATTAACGGTATTCGCTTGCTCACTCTGCTCAATTCAGCCGTTTGGCTTGTCGGAAAACTATGGTTGACTCCCGATAACTCCCTTTTAAAAACCTTACAACAAATAAATATTAAATATGTATAGATTAATTAGAACGCTCCTATTGATGGTTTTCTCGACGCTCGTCGTTACGGCGAACGGCCAAGACTTTACCATCGGAGACAAGGTGAAGTCGATGGGCAAAGCAAAGAGAATGCCCACTGAGACAATCGAAAAGAAAGCATCAGAGAAGCTGGGCGACAAGAAGCCGACCCAGAAACGCAGGTCGAAGACTGGTGGCAGAATCAGCTACGAAGAGGGCCTGCAAGAGATACCGCAAGACGCTCCGAAAGAGCTCACAGAGATGAACGACTATGAGCTGGAGGTGAAGGCGAGCAAGGGCAACGTGAACGCCCAGGCCGAGCTTGGCCTGAGATGGGTCTTTGGCGATTACGTTATCGACCTGCTCAAGGGTATGGGCTGGCTGAAGAAAGCATCGGAGAACAACCATTCGGGTGCGCAGGCCGTATTGGGCTACTGCTACTATTGCCTTGACGAAAAGTCCACTGCTGGATACTATTATCGCAAATCTGCCGACAACGGCAACCCCATCGGACAATATCTGATGGGACTGGCCTACGAAAACGGAGAGTGCGGTGTTAATCAAAATCTCCTGAATGCTGCCAATATGTTTGTAGCTGCAGCCCGCCAAGGTCATCCCGCCGCACAATATGCCATCGGACTTTATCTATATATCGGCGAATACATAGGCATACAGCGAGACCTGAAGCTGTCGAAGGCATGGATGCAAGAAGCGGCCAAGAACGACAACAAAGATGCAAAGGATTTCTTGAAAAAATTCACCTTCACCGAAGAGGCTGCCGACGCTTTCGTTGAGTATTTGCGAGGATACTACGAGGAAGAGAGTACGGAAGAAGAGGAAGAGGAAGAAGAACCAGTAACGACGAGCAAGAAAAGCACTCCCACCCCAGGCATAGAAGTGGGACGAACGGTGATGACCGACATACATATATGGACGCTGAAGTCGGTAGAAGTGAAGAAAGACCAAACCATTTGCCATTGGTCTGTCGTATCACGCGTTCCTAACACTCAGGTCTGGGGCACGTCGAGCGCCTATATCACCGCTGGCTCTTCGTCGAAGCGCTATTATGTGGAGAAATGCATTGGCATATCGATGGATTCGGAGAAAACGACTATCCGCAAGCAAGGAGACGAAGTGGAATTCTCCGCCGTATTCCCCGCCCTCCCAAAGCGCACTAAGCGAATATCCTACTACGGCTCATCAGACGTACAGATAACCGACATCGACATCAGCACAAAATGAAATATAAGTTATCACCCCCACAAGCCATCCACGAGCTTGGCCAGCGCGCCAATCAGGAAGACTCGCTCTATCCCGCAGCCGACCGCCTCACCGCCGACGACCGCCTCTTCATTGTGTGCGACGGAATGGGAGGACACGACTGCGGCGAGGTGGCCAGCCAATTAGTGTGCAACGCTCTCTCAGAGTTCGTAAACACTCACACTCACGCCGACCAGCCCTTCAGCGAGACAATGTTTCGCAAAGCCTTGGCCTACGCCTATCAGAAGCTCGACGCCACACCCGACGACCCCACGCAGAAGCAGATGGGCACCACACTCACACTGCTGCGCCTGCATCGAGGAGGATGCCTGGCTGCACACATAGGCGACAGTCGCATCTATCAGATACGACCCTCGGAGCATCGCATCATCTATCGTAGTCGCGACCACTCACTGGTGAACGACCTCTTCGAGGCGGGCGAGATAAGTGAGGAGGAGCTGAAGACGTCGCCGCAGAAGAACGTAATCACTCGCTGTATGATGGCTCATCAGCAGCCGCACTCAGAGGCAACCATCGTAGAGCTCACCGACATAGAGCCAGGCGACTACTTCCTGCTGTGCACCGACGGAATGCTCGAAAAGATGAGCGACGAAGAGCTGACCGACATCATCTCCGACCCTGAAGAGACCGACGAGACGAAAGCCATCATCCTAAAAAGAGAAACTGCCGACAATCGCGACAACCACTCGGCGCTCCTCGTTCACATAGACGAACTGACCGTTGAGAAGACGGACATCTTGAAGAGGAGTGAGAAGAGCGAAGAGGCTTCGACGAGGAGACAGGAGAGAGGAGAGAGGAGTAAGATTGGATTTGAGAGACGAGGTGAAAACGACGAGAGCGTGCAAGTAGTTTCTCACTCCCAACAACCCACAACCCACTCCCCACAAAATCACTCCTTACCAAAACATTCTTCACAAAAAGCAAGAGGCAAGAACTTGTTGATAGCACTGATTACAACCGTAGCAGTTGCCGCCATCTGTTTAATCTTCTACTTCTCCTCAACGCGTAAGCAGCCGGACAACTTGCCCAAGAACGACATAGAGGAGTTTTCTAAGCCTGATATGCTTAAGAAGACGAAGGCGAAAACAAAGAAGTCTTCCACCAAGTCTGACAAGAAAAGGCACAAGAAGGCAAACACCGCCGACGAGCCAGAGCCCATGACCACCGACGAACCCATCGACTTCGAGCCGACAACAATGAGCGAGCAAGACTAACGTCGATAGGACTCTTGAATAATCTAAGAACAAATATAAAACGGACATATATGGAACTGAAGAAAGGAACTCTGCTCTGCCACGGCAAATACCAAATAAGCCGCACACTCGGCACGGGAGGTTTCGGCATCACTTATCTTGCCACAACAAAAGGTACCACAGAGGGAGCTATAGGGACCATCGAGGTGAAGGTGCCCATCGCCATCAAGGAGTTCTTCGTTAAGGAAAACTGCTACCGCGCTACCGACGGCGTCACCGTGATGATGCCGCAGACCGAAGCAGGAAAGCGCGTGATGCGCTATAGGGAGAAATTCGTGAAAGAGGCGCAAAACATCGCAGCGATGAGCCATCCGAACATAGTGCACGTATCCGACGTGTTCGAGGAAAACAACACTGTCTATTACGCCATGCAGTATCTGCGCGGGGGCTCTCTGCGCGACGCCATCAAGAAAAGTGGCATACCAATGGAGGAGCAACGCGCGCTGAAATATATTCGCCAAATAGCCAGCGCCCTCGACTATATGCACAGCCAAAAGATGTGCCACTTGGACGTGAAGCCAAGCAACATTATGCTCGACGACGAGGACAACGCCGTGCTGATAGACTTCGGCATAGCTAAAAGATATGATGAGCAAGGACGAGAGTCAACCACCACGCCTACGGGCGTCAGTGCAGGCTTCGCACCTCTCGAACAGTATCAGGGACTCGTGCACGACTTCGCTCCCTACATCGACATCTACAGCCTCGGAGCCACACTGCTATGTCTGCTCACAGCCAGCGTGCCACCCGACGCAAACACGCTGCTTGAGAAAAGAGGACTGGGACCACGTCCCGCCAACATATCGCCCAACACGTGGAGAGCCATCAGCATGGCTATGCAGCCTATACGCAAACAAAGGCTGCAGAGCATGAAAGCCTTCATCGACACTCTCGACGGACAAGACGACGAGGTAACGATTGTGGAAGACGACTTCACGCCCTCGTTCGGCGAGGAGACGGTGATTGTCGGGCAAGGTCGCCCCACCAACAGAGAGGAGACAGTGATAATCGGAAACGACGACCACGCCAATCAAGGTTCAGGACATCAAGGCAATGGCATAAAGCAAAACGACGAGCCCCGCCGTTCGAGCATAGTGCCATTTGCCGCAGGACTGATAGTGGCCCTCGTAATCTGTCTTGGTGGTTATTGGCTTTGGAATCGTTCCGACGAGACAAAGGAGCAGCAAGTGACCGACTACAGACTTGCCGACGGCACCATGTACACTGGCACTCTCAAGGGAGGCAAACCCGAAGGACGCGGAAAGGCCGTATATGCAGACGGACGCATCTACGAAGGATGCTACGCCGACGGACTCAGAAACGACACGGCAGCCCACTTCGTCGATAAGAAAGGCTACGTTTTCGATGGCGTGTTTGCAGTAGATACCATTCAGCGAGGGCGTTTAGTCCTGCCACAGGAAGGCTACTATTTCGTGGGAGACTTCTCCAACAACCAGCCTTACAACGGATGGTGGTACTACTCAGCAGACAACACCAAGGGCATACAGGTGATTAACGGAAAGGAGGTGGAGCCATGAGCCGACGCACCATTCTCTGCCTTCTCTACTTGATTGCAAGCCTCGCCATGCCTGCCACGGCATCAGTAAAGTATCGCACCGCCGAATTGCAGCGCCTGTGCCGCGTGATGGGCATCAGAACCGAGAGCCTTAGCGAAGGCGACAATTTGTTGCCAAAAGGCTTGACGGTCCATCTCTCTGCCGACGGCACTATCGACCACGTGGGGCGAGCCCTCTTCAGTCCAGAAGCCAAAGCCGAGGGCGACCTGCTGGTGATGCACTTCCTGGAGCGATACCTGCTTCAGCTTGCACACCCCAAGAGCGAGACAACTGCAGCCTACATGCTTCGAGATGACAACGTGAGGTTTGAGCGAGGGTCGCTACAGACGGCACGCACCATCGCACCAACCGATGCCTTCTCGCTGCGCAACGACAACGGACGATGCACAGCCTCGTGGGGCAATCATACGGCAATCAGCTTCCCCGCCGAATATCAGTTGCTCAGTGGAGAAGACAAGGAGGAAGCAGAGCTCCTAATAGAAAGCGACATACGAGGAGCAAGCGCCGAAGCTGCTGCCGACACACTCGACGCGGAGATGCTGCAGTTGGCCGTGGAGCCATACTACAAGCTATCGGGAGGCACCTACTTCACCGAACAACTCTCGGCTTCGCTCTACTATGAGAAGATGACCGACGGAGATTTTCGCCTCGTGGCAGACGCGACACACCCAGCAGAGTCTGCCGCCAACATGATGCTCTCAGCCGCCACGGAGGGAGACTATAGGCTCAGCGTCCAGCAGAACATCTACGGTTTCCAGACGAAGCAATTCAGCGTGCCACTAAGACAGTGGGTCAACTTCTGCCGACAGTCGGGATGCGACCTCTACTTCGGTGTGGAGGAGATGAAAGGCGACCAGCTCAAGGCTACCGTCATCGCCGTATGCCCCACGGCAGGCTACAACCATCTGTTGACCTTCACCCTACCCATACAGACCATCGACCAACGGCAAGGCGACATCAGCGCCACGCTCTACGCCTACGTGCCGACCCACAACCTGAAGAACCTGTTCGGGAAATATAGAAAAACGAAAAAGAACAAAATAAAAAGAAAGATATGAAGACATTGACAACAACGCTGCTTCTGCTTCTCGCGTGCACCATTGCGCACGGACAATCGAAGTACGACTCTAACAGCAACACCATGAACAAGGTGAAGAAAAGCCGCTCTTACATCTATGCCGAGAACACGGCGGACGACGAGGAGACGGCGCTCAGCACGGCATACGAGCTGCTTGAGGATAAGATAGAGCAGTGGGCCTCCGAGCATTCCAAAGATGCCAAGAAAGTGGTAGCTACAGACGTGCACACCATTGTTGACACAATCTACCTGAACCGTGCCGACAAAGTGTGCGCCTTCGTATATGTGAAAAAGAAGAACCTCATCCCAATCTACAGCAAGGAGGGCATCACCATCGTAGATAGAGACTGCGACGAGGATACAGCTCAGGCGGAAGAAGCAGACGTTCAGGAGGAAGAGGAGGTGGAAGAAGAGACAGAGAGCGCAGAAGAAGAGGAGGCGGAAGACCCGTCGGACAACGTTGCTCTCTCGAAGATAGTAAAGACCACATCGTTCTTCGACCTGAAGAAAGTGATGGAGCCCCTAAAGGACGATGGGTATATCGAGGCATACGGTAAATATGCCACGATGGAAGACCCGACGGAATCATACCTCATCATTTACGACTCTGCAGGGAACATCAAGGCTGTACTTGGGAAAGAGAACGATGACGAAGAGCGATTCAACCTGAAGACTGGCGAGAAAGAGACCGTGGACAACTATCATGGCTGCGGCGCAATATGGTTTACACTGAAAAAATAAAAAACTAAAACAATATGAAAACATTTAGATTCTTATTATCAGCCGCGCTGCTGCTCTGTACGATGGCAGCACAGGCCGACCCCGTGAAACTCATCATCATCGACGGAATATCCAGCGGGAAGACAAAGACAAACATGGAACAACAGGCATCGACGCTGCTCTCACGAATAAACAGCGCCACAGAAAGGCACAGCAGACTGGTTGACCTGTCGGGGATAAAGATGACGACGGCGGCGAAGGACGACGTAACACGACTCTGTGGCAATCAATACATGCGTTGCCCAGACAAAGAGGTGGTAGAGAGTTGCATCAAGCTGCGCAACGGCTACCAAGTGAGAAACATCCCGCTCATCCTTATCAATCCAGGCACCAAAAACGAATATCAGGAGGCAGTGATAAACTACGACAAGAATGGAACAATCATTGGCTTTTCATTCACCATCAATCGAGATCTCTTTACCAAATCGATAAAGACGAAATTGCAAAACAGGAACAAAGAGGTTTATGAGGTGGATGAAAGAATGCAAATAGTGAACTTCGTGGAGCAGTTCCGCACGTCGTATAACAAGAAAGACCTGAATTTCCTCCAGCAGATATTCTCCGACGACGCACTCATCATCACCGGTCGAGTAATCAAGACAAAGGGAAACGAGGTGATACCTGGCCGCGAGAAAGTGGAATACTATAAGCAGAGCAAGAAGGAATATCTGAACAGACTGAAGCAGACGTTTGCCAACTCAAAGTATATCAATGTTAAGTTCGAAGACGTGGTGATAGTGAAGCATCCTTCGATAGAAGGCATATACGGCGTAACCGTATTGCAGAAGTGGAACGCCAGCCGTTACAGCGACGAGGGATACGTCTTTATGTTGTGGGACTTCCGCAACCGCAATCATCCACAGATACACGTGCGCACTTGGCAACCTAAATACTTAGACGACCTGAAGACAAAGAGAATAGACCCCAACGAGGTGTTCACTCTCGACAGCTTCATCCTATAACCCTTTAAAAGAAAAGAAGCAATGAAAGACGTTATGGTTTTCGCATCGAAGGAAGAACTGCTTAGAGTAAAGGTGAAAGAGATAGCCTACTTCGAGTCAGACAGGAACTACACCTTCGTCGTTACGCACAATAAGTTGCGCACTCCCGTAAGGATGAGTCTCACGGGGATGCAGAAAATGTTGGAAAAGGAACTTGGAGAAGACAGCGCCAACTTCATACGCATTGGCAAGAAATACATAATAAACAAGAATTTGATATACCTGATATCCATCCCGCGCCAACTGCTCGTGCTGTCAGATTGCAAGCATTTCGCCTTCAAGTTCAACGCATCAAAGGATGCACTCAAGAGAACTAAAGAGGAGATGTATGCTGGACGTGAACAAGATTTCATAGACGAGCCAGACGACGAAACCGAGCAATTTGAAGATTGCGAGTGATATGGGTAAACGGTACAGATATGAAAAGAAGTCAACAGGAGTTAAGCGAACGGAATATTCTGCCCCTCCCAAAAACTCCCGATAACTCCCAAAGCGAAGCGATAACTCCCGATAACTCCCGATAGCTCCAATAATATAAAAATATAAGGATTCATGGAAATAATAATAGGAAGAGACCCTGAAACGTCGCAGCTTCTGTTCAGCGGGCAGGGGAAAAGCAAAAGAGTGGGGGCGGCAGGCAGCGTACCCCACTCAGTCAGCAGGCAGCACTGCAAGCTATCCGTCGGCACAGACGGCATCATCACGCTGACCAACCTGAACCCCGCAAACAGAACATTCGTCAACGGAGTGCCCGTAGAGAGCAAACGCATCACCACCGACGACCGCGTTGAGTTAGGGGCGGAGCGTTTCCCTATCGACCTTTCGCAACTGGGTCTGCCGCGTGTTGCCGACATCCGTCCGCTACAGCAGGTGTGGGAAGAGTTCGACGGACAGAAGACGGCCCAGCAGGTGGCCGACCGCAAGTTCAACGCACTAAGCCGCGTCACGGGGCTCATCACGATGTGCGCCATAGCTCTGACCATGTTCACTGGAGCACGCACAACGCTCTACATCGTGGCATACGTCTTGGCGATTGCCATCTCTGCGGCATTGGCAGTTAAGGCCTACATCGACTCGCGGAAAGTTCCTGAAAAGAACAAGAAGGCTACGGCGGAGTTCCAACGGCACTACGTCTGCCCATGTTGCCACTGGTTCTTAGGATTCACAGACTACAGCGTGCTCCGGCAGAACGGCAGTTGTCCTCACTGCAAAGCCCGTTTCAAGGCATAAACATATTATTGGGGTAGTAAAAAGACTATATTATTATGACGCAACAATTACAGAAATCGTTTCTGATTATAACCATGCTTCTGCTCGTCCTCCCAAATGCGTGGGTAGGAGCGACAGTGGCTTCGGCGACAGACACCCATACTCTCAGCATAGAGGTTTCCACAGGCGGACGAGTCTCTTTCGACGGCATTTCGTGGAGCGGTGGCACACAGACATTCACTGTCGAGGAAGGCAGCAGCGCCACACTCACCATATCGCCAAACAAGAGTTGCAAACTGAGTAAACTGACCGTTAACGACGTCAATGTAACCTCGAAAGTGAAGAACAACAGCTACACCATAGAAAACATACGTGAGGACACTCGCGTGGTCGTAACCTTTGCAGAGACGACAACCAAGACCCACACGCTGACTCTCTCGGCCACAGGCAATGGCACGCTCTCGGCAAACGGCACCACAGCTCGCAACGGCACCAAGACTCTGAGCATAAACGATGGTGGCTCGGCAACGCTGACGGTGGCGGCAGACGACGGATACCGCCTGAAGTCGCTCAAAGTGGGTGGCACCGACGTAACGACAAAGGTGAGCGGAGGCAAATACATCATTGCCTACGTTTCGGGCAACATCACCGCGGCGGCAGTGTTCGAGCAGACTCCAACGACAAGCTACTCGATGATTCTACAGAGCGACAAGCATGGCTCAGTAATCTATGGAGGAAACACCGTGAAAGGAACGTCGAAGACGTTCTCGGTGCCCAAGGGAACTAACGCCACTCTGACCTTCATAGCCGACGACGACTACCGCCTCGGACAGGTGACGGTGAACGGAACGGACGTAACGTCAGCCGTTGCCAACAATCAATACACCGTAAGCAACATCTCGCAAGACACTCGTGTCATAGCCTCGTTCGTCGAGACGACAAGCGACTTCACCATAGGTGGCATCTCCTACACCATCACGTCGCGAGAGCAAAAGACCGTGATGGTCAGCAGTGGCAACGTGAGCGGTGTAATCAACGTGCCTTCGTCGGTCAGCAACGGAGGCACCACATGGAAAGTAACATCCATCGGCGACCACGCCTTCGCAGACAACACAAACCTGCTAAGCATCACCATAGCCTCGTCGATAACGTCGGTGGGCAGCGACATCTTAGACGGATGCACATCCCTCGCAGCCATGATTTGGGAACCAGAGATGGTGCTCGACGGCACCATGTTCAGCAACACCAACCCAAACCTGCTGCTCTATGTGAAGTCGAGCAAGTACGCGCCTTACGGGGTTAACAATCTCGTGGTCGATGGCGTAGCACGCAGCATAACATTAGTGGATGCCGAGAGCGGCAACAACTTCTACTGCCCGCGCAGCTTCACTGCCGAACAAGCGTCATATACTCACGATTACCAAATGACCACGGGACGAGGCGAATGTCGAGGTTGGGAGACGCTCACCCTACCCTTCGCCGTCGAGAGCATCAGCCACGCATACAAGGGCGAGGCCGTGCCGTTCGCCGCATGGAAGAGTGGCTCCGCCGCACATCCGTTCTGGCTCTATCGCCTGTCGCAGAGCGGATGGGTGAAAGCGAGCTCCATAGAAGCCAACACACCATATATAATAAGTATGCCCAACAACGAGGCGTACGCAACCGATTATGTGCTTGCGGGCGAGATAACATTCTCGGCAACCAACGCCGAGTTTGTTGTCTCCACCGACCAGCACCCCGCCACGTCGGGCAGCAAGACCCTTCGCCCCTGCCTACAAGAACAACAGTCGGGCGGCACCATCTATGCGCTTAACGTGGTGAACGCCACGGGCAACCACACAGGCAGCCATACCGAGGGAAGCGTGTTTGCAAACACTCCGCGCCGAACAATCCATCCCTTCGAGGCCTACATAGAGAGCAGCGACGGCAGCCGACCCTACATAGACCTGTTCGGCACCACAGGCATCAGCGAGGAGACAGCCGACGACGAAGAGCTCATCTACTCCCTGCAAGGCATCCGCATAAAGACCCCTCGCCGCGGCATCTATATCGTGAACGGGAAAAAGAAAGTGCTGTTAAGTAATTGAAAATGGAAAATGGAGAATTGAAAATTGAGAATTTGCTGGCGCATTCGCCGTGAGGCCAAGTTACGCCTTTGGCGCTTCGCTTGTCGAAGAATTCTCAATTCTCCATTCTCAATTTTCAATTTTCCATTCACCAAAAAAACTAAAGAACTAATTGATATGAACAAACGACGTTTCTTTCGGTCTATCCTCGCAGCCATTCTGCTGACCATAAGCATTGGCAGCGCGGCACAAGACATCACCGTGGAAGAGCTTGAACTCGACCTCACCGAAATCAAAGCCAAAACGAACCCCGTGCGCGACCGAAACGATACACTTTGTGCACTAATCATCATCGACATCACGGGGCAGGTAACTCCTGAATCGGTCGTAATTGAGTCACACATGCCCTCGGTGGATAAAAAGATAAAGCCAGGAGGCGAAATATGGCTCTACGTGCCCCAACGCACCACGCTCCTCACAATCAAATGTCGTGGCAACCAACCACTGCGAAACTACAGAATCCCCGTGGAGATAGAGTCAGGCATGACATACCACGCCCTCGTGAACGTGGCAAAGGCTGCGCCAGCACAAGCATTCAATGAAGAGAGCGCAGTCTATGCGGGGCTTGGCTTCAACGTGGTCTCCATCATGGGACCATCGCTCGCCATCGGCATCAGCCTCGACCACCACAACGTGGAGCTTGGCGGCGTGATAGGCATCAACAAGTCGGACGAGCTGTTCGCCTACTCCAAAGACAACGAACTGCTGGCGGGCTTCACCTACAAGGCCCTGCGCGCCTACGCCCGCTATGGCTACGAAGTGCCACTGACCAGCACCATAAGCGTGGTGCCACAAGCAGGACTGGCACTCAACTTCATCAACGGCAGCAAGGTGGCCGACATCGTCGTGACAGACGACAACTACATGAAGTCGGCATCGGCGCTCTCGGCGCTCATCGGCGTGCGACTTGTGGCCGCACTAAGCCCACACATAAAGCTGCAGCTGACCCCAGAATACGACTTCGGCCTCTCAAAGAACAACAACTGCAAGAAGCTAAGCCAGACCGACAACACCATCAAGCAGTGGACCGACGGACTGAACCTGAACGTAGGCGTGATGGCCTTTTTCTAAACCGTAAAAAAAGAACAAACGATGACGACAATGAAACCTACGCACATAGCGCTGCTCACGCTGCTGACCCTCACCCTCTGCGCATGCAGCAGTAGCGAGAACGACGAAGAACAGGGCGTCTTCCTGAGCAAAAGCCTATTGGTGGCAACAGCCAAGTCGCTCACCTTCGACGACGGCAAGGCCGAGACGACATTCGTGGTGAACGGGCGCAACATCGGCTCGTGGACAATCAAGAACCACGGAAGCTGGGTCGCCGTCTCCCCCCGCGAAGGAGCGGGCAGCGACACCGTAACCGTCTCCGTGACACAAAACACGACGGGATTCGAGCGCACCGACACCCTGACACTCTACGGAGGAGGGCTGACTCAGACCATCACCGTCGCCCAGCGCGGTCCAGCCGACGAGCTGACCGTGGTTCCCTCCACCATATCGTTCTACGCCGAGGGAGGCCAGCAAAACCTCTATATCGGGTGCAAACAGGGATGGACCATCGAGCGATTGCCCCAATGGTGCCGAGCGTCGCAACAGACAGGCAAGGGCAGCACGACCATAAAGCTCACCGCCACCACCAACGACACCGACACCGCGCGCACCGGCGTGCTCGTGGTGAAAGGCTCGTCGGAGAAGAAAGAGATACCCATCACCCAAGCCGTCGGCGAGCCACCCGTAGTGAACAACTTCTCAATCACCGGCGCACGCAGCTTCACCTTCTCCATCAAGGCCACCCCCGCTACCACCGAATACGGCATCTGCTTCTCGCAGACCACCGCCGAGCCCACGACAGCCGACTCCACGCACGCCGTGGCAGCCACCGTTGCCGACAAGACAGTCAGCGGCAGAGCCACCGAAATGGCCAAGGCCACCACCTACTACGTGAGAGCCTACGCCAAGAACGCCGTCGGCACCGCCTACAGCCCCAACGTAGTCAAGCTCGCCACCGAGAGCGAGACGACGGGAGACGACGAAGGCGCAACGCCAGGAACCGACGACAACATCCCGCCCACGGCGGCACGCCACCTATAGCAACTCGGCTGCTTTAGGCTAAATCACGACGTGATTTAAGCTAAACCACAGCCTGATTCAGGCTGAAGTAACGGCAGAGCCGTAGCGCAACTCAACACTCGTAATTCGCGCGACTACCAGTTCTTCCGATAGCTGCGGATAGCCAAGAGGCCGAAGGTGAGGGCAAAGACGGTCAAGACGAGCACCTCGCTGGCTACGCTCGCCAAGCCTCCACCGCGGATGAAGACGGTGCGGATGGCGGAGATGAAATAGCGCAACGGGTTGACGTAGGTGAGACGCTGCGCCCACTCCGGCATGGAACTGACGGGAGTGAACAGGCCGCTCATCAGCATGAAGCAGACAACAAAGAACCACATGACGAACATTGCCTGCTGCATAGTGTCGCTCACGTTGGAGACGAGCAACCCCACGCCGCTGAAGATGAGCGCGAGCAGCATGCATAGGAAGTAAACCAACAGGAGGTTGCCCCTCGGCACTATGCCCCACGTTAGCCACGAGAGCAATAGGCAAAGCGTAACGACAAAGAAGCCGATAATCCAATACGGGATGAGTTTTGCCAGTATGAAGTCCGACTTCCCGACGGGCGTAACGTTGATTTGCTCGATGGTGCCCACCTCTTTCTCGCTCACGATGTTCAGTGCGGGCAGGAATCCACCCATGATGACCATCGCGATTGCCATAAAAGCAGGAATCATGAACAGCTTGTAGTTCTGTTGCGGATTATAGAGGTTGAGCGTGGTGATGGCAGACGAGATAGACGCGGTCTGTGGCTTTGCGGCAGCCGCCGCCACGATTTGCGAAAGATAGGCCGTGCCCAGGCTGCCCTTTGTTCCGTTGACGGCATTCGCAGCTATCAGCACCTCTGGCGATTGGCCGCACGCGAGAGCCTTGCCGAAACCGCGGGGAATCTCTATCACCACGTCGGCATCGCACCTCTCTATCTCGCCCAGCGCGTCGGCATAACTGTCGGCCATCCCGCTGAAAAGGAAATAGCGCGACGCCTCAATCCTGCGTACCAGGGAAAGGGACGACTGGGAATGGTCGTTGTCAACGGCGACGACGGTGATGTTGCGCACCTCTAAGTCGGCGATGATGGGCGCGATGCATATCATCATTATCGGGAACAGCACTATCAGGCGCGGAACAAACTTGTTTCGCCTGATTTGGAGGAACTCCTTTTGCAAGAGATATCTTAGAGCCTTCATTCCTACAACCTCTCTTTAAATGTTTTCAACGTTATGCCCATCAACAGGAACGCCATCAAGACAAGAACGAGGGTCTCTTTTGCAACCATCTGGAATCCCGTCCCCATAATCATAAGTTTTCTCATGGCTTGCACATACCATCGTGCCGGAATGACGTTAGCTATCCAGTGCAACACGTCGGGCATGCTCTCCACAGGATAAATCATTCCTGAGAGCAGCAAGCAAGGCATGATGAGCACTGCTCCCGAAAAGAGCATTGCCACCATCTGGGTCCGAGCGACGGAGCTTATCAGCAGGCCAAGCGAGAGAGAGACGAGGATATAAATGAGCGAGACCGTCAGTATGGCGAAGAGAGAGCCCGACAACGGCACGTCGAGGAGATAGCGGGAAATGAGCAGTATGGTGATGAGAATGAGAAGCGAAAGCAACATATATGGAACGGCCTTGGTCAGTATGACGACCAATGGTCGGACTGGCGACACAAGCAGCACCTCCATGTTGCCTCTCTCCTTCTCTCGCGCGATGCTTATACTTGTCATCATAGCACAAATGAGCATAAGAAGCATTCCCATGATGCCTGGTACGAAGTTATAGGCACTGCGCATTTGTGGGTTATAAAGCAACTTTATTGAGGAACGAGGAGTGGGGAGCGAGGAGTGAGCCATGGCTTGGGAGGCGATTATGGCAGAAGCATAGTTGGCCCGTTGCACCGCCATATTCGGGTCGGCGCAGTCGCAGATGATTTGCACCTTTGCCCCACCCTCATACTGTCGCTCGGCAAACGTTGGGGCAAAACAGACGGCTATTTCGGCCTGCACAACTCTCATCAGTCGCTCTGCCTCCTCTGGTGTTGCCACGAAACAAGTTACGTCGAAATATTCCGACGCGTTCAGTCGGTCAACAATCTTTCGAGTGCTGTTGTCCATCGACGAGCCGACGACAACCATTCGCACGTTCTTCACGTCGGTGGTAATAGCAAAGCCGAAGAGCAACATCATCACCACGGGCATGCCGAACAATATAAGCATGGTGCGGCGGTCGCGAAAGATGTGCTTCGTCTCTTTCACCGCAAAGGCGATAAATATCTTTAGATTATTAGTCATCTCCTCTATTGGCGCTTCTGGCAAGTATGGTGAACACCTCGTCCATATTATTACTGTTGAATCGGCGAATCAGTTCCTCTGGCGTACCGAGCGCACGTATTTGCCCATCCACCATAATGCTGATTCTGTCGCAATACTCGGCCTCGTCCATATAGTGGGTCGTAACGAAGACTGTAATGCCATCGCGCGCCGCATCGTAGATCAGCTCCCAGAATTGCTGTCGCGTTTTCGGATCGACGCCTCCCGTAGGCTCGTCAAGAAAGACGACGTCGGGGCTGTGCAGTATGCTCACCGAGAAGGCCAACTTCTGTTTCCAACCCAAGGGCAAATCGTTCACGAGCGTATCGGCGTGTTCGGAGAATTTCAGGCGTTGCAACGTCTCTTCCGACTTCCTCTTAATCTCCTCTCTGCTCATGCCATAGATGCCACCAAAGAGACGCATATTCTCACGAACCGTCAAGTCGCCGTAGAGCGAAAAGCGCTGGCTCATATAGCCTATCCGACGCTTGATTTGCTCATACTCTGTGGAAGCATCGAAGCCGGCGACGATGGCCTTTCCCGATGTCGGTTGGCTCAATCCTGTCATGATGCGCATGGCCGTGGTCTTGCCTGCTCCGTTAGCTCCCAAGAATCCGAAAATCTCTCCGCGCTTCACGTCGAAACTGATGTCGTCGACTGCGCGGAACGAGCCAAAGGCCTTCACCAAGTGTTCCACCTTGATGACCACATCGTCGTCGGCAGTGGCGCGCTGGACTTTCTGTAGTTGGGCAGGCTGAAAGACGTCGGCAAAAGTGCGCAACAGATTGTCGGGAAGGTCGATGCCCCGTATTTCTCCCTTGTCGAGGAACGCGGCACGGTCGCATTGGCGTATCTCGTCGAGATAAGGTGTCGATGCCACTATGGTAACGCCGCGCTGCCTCAGTTTTCCGAGCATAGCCCACAGCTCCTTTCGAGAAATGGGGTCGACACCCGTGCTTGGCTCGTCGAGAAACAGGACGCTGGGCTGATGAACCAGTGCGCACGAGAGAGCCAACTTTTGCTTCATGCCGCCACTCAAGGCTCCCGCCCTGCGGTCGTTGAAACGCTCTATCTGCGAATAGATATCCTTTATGAAGTCGTAGCCTTCTTCGATGGTGGTGCCGAAAAGCGTGGCAAAGAATCGGAGGTTTTCTTCTACGGTTAAATCTTGATATAGCGAGAACCTACTGGGCATATAGCCTACACGCCGTCTGACTTCGCGGTATTGCTTCACGGCATCATAGCCTCCGACGACGGCCTTTCCACCATCGGGCAACAACAGCGTTGTCAGGATGCGAAACATCGTGGTCTTGCCTGCGCCATCGGGACCAATAAGCCCGAACAGTTCTCCCCTCTCCACCTCGAACGAGACGTTGGAGAGAGCCTGCGTCTTGCCATAGCTTTTGGATATACCTTCAACGGAAATGATGCTCATTGTCTGAAACTTAGCTTCTAACAATTTCTTTAGCTACTCTGCTGAACTTTCGCCGCTACGAAAGGCGACTTCTCCATACATTCCAATCTTGATGTTCCCATCGTTCTTCACGGCTATCTTCACGGCATATACCAGATTGGCACGCTCGTCGTCGGTAAGGATGGTCTTGGGGGTGAACTCCGCTTGAGATGAAATCCACGCCACCTTGCCCGAATATTGCTTGCGATTGCCGTTGCCGTAGTCGCAAAAGACCGAAACCTCCTGGCCAATCTTTACGTTGGAGAGTTGAGCGGAAGTGATGTAAGCGCGCAAAAACAGGTTATCGACATCCGCAAGTTTGAAGAGCGGCTCCCCAATGACGGCAAATTCGCCGAGCTCCGCGTATTTCTCTAAGACCGTACCACCGATGGGCGCAACGATGTGGCACTTCCGTAGCTGGTCGAGCACCTGCTCGCGCTGAATGTCGGTTGCGGTCATCTGAGAATTGAGCGAGCTCGTGCTGTTTCCAAGCGTTGCGACCTGCGCATCAAGTTGTTTCTTCAAGACGTTGACCGCACTGGTTGCATCGTCGAGTTGTTTCTGGTTGGCAGCACCATCCTTGACAAGCGCGGCAAAGCGTTTCCGCTCCATCTCGGCCTTGGCTATCTGCTGGCGCAACGCCGCGATTTGCACTTGAGTGTTAGGTCTCTGATTAGCCACGCTCGCTTTCGTCGCGCCCAATCCGCGGGCTTTCAATGCTAATTGGACGGTGTCTATAAGCCCCACTTGTTGCCCCAACGACAACGTTTGGCCTTCGACGACATCGAATTGCGTCAGTCCGCCCGTGGCCTCGGCAGAAACGGTTATCTCTGTGGCCTCGAAGGTTCCCGCTGCGTCATAGTCCTTTTTGTCGCCTGCGCATGCGGCGAGGAGCAGTGCAGCAAAAGCAAAAGAGCATTTGTTCATGATTATTCCGATTTGACGTTTATGTATTTCAAGTTGTATATCTCTTGCAGTAGTTGCAGCTCGTGTACGACGCGCGTTTGTCGTGCCTCGCTCACGGCATTGATGGAGCGCAACAAATCGTTCACGGACGCAAGGCCGTTCCTCAGCCTGTTTTCCTCGCGATTGCGGATATTCTCTCTCAGAGAGACTATCTTCGACGAGCGAAGCGGCAAAGCCGTAACTTGGACGAGCCAAGCGCCAAAGGCGTAACTTCGACGAGCGAAGCGGCAAAGCCGTAACTCGTCGTCCTTGCCGATTTGCTGCTTCAGGCTTTCTGTTTGTCCGATAGACAGGCGACTTTGCTGCGCATTGTTGAACAAAAAGGTCTCGCGGCTGATGCTTATCTTCTGTCTGTCGAGTTCCAGCTTCGCCAAGTCGTTCTTGCGCGTATATAGGGCGCCAATGTTCCAGCTCAGCGTGATGCCGCCTGCCAACATGCCATTATTCATTATGTCTGTCATCTTGGTGTGCGCCATTGCCGTGGCAAAAGCACTGAGGCGTGGCTTCAGCCCAGCGTCGAGCATACTCCCAGCGTGCTTCCAATGCGCGCTCTTGCGAGTCGAAATAGTAGAGTTCGGGTCGCTGTTCGTCGGAAGCAATGTCTCTCTTGGGCAGCTCCAGCGTGTCGGCATCGTTTAGCTCCCTGCCAATAAATGCGCCCAACATCTGCATATAGGCCTTTCGCTGCCCACGCAAACCGAGCTCCTGTTGCTCGCAGCTCAACAGTTCGACGCCGATGGCATCCAGGTCGTTCCGATTGGCAACCCCGTTCTTCACCATGCTCTGCACGGTCTGTTGGCTCAGCCGAAGGTCGTCGTGCAGCAGATGGTTCATGCGCATCCGCTCGTCGATGAGCAATACCGAGAAATAGAGTTGGTTGATGCGACGGCGCAGCTCGTACATCGTGGTGTTTAGTGAATGTCGCCGGGCGTCGGCTTCCGCCTCTGCGAGTTGCCTCTTAGCTGCGATGGAACCACCGTCGTAGATTGTTTGGTTGACGCTGACAGACGCCGTGCCCAACAGGTTCTTCATATCCACCAGCTGCCCCATGGCGTTAGAGTGGTTGACAATGTCGGTGAACGCATATCCGCCCATCGAAGCGCTCACTTGCGGAAGCCATCCCTTGGAGGCGTTGCTGAGCGTGTAGTCGCGACTACTTTCTATCAAGCCGTATTGCTTAATCAGCGGATAGTTGCTCGCTGCCCAATCATAGCATTGGCTGATGCTTATCTGCGCTCGACAACACAAGACAGAGCCCAAGAGAACCGCACATAGATATATTCCTTTCTTTTTCATGTCAAAGAGACTTATCAAAACTTCGGCTGCAAAGGTAATGACTATTCGCCTTTCGTCCGCTATCCCTTGGAATGAAAGAATGTTCTTTTTGTACTGTTCTTCGAGTTACGAATTACGAGTTACGAATTACGAGTTACGAGTTACGAATTACGAGTTACGAATTACGAGTTACGAATTACGAGTTACGAATTACGAGTTACGAGTTACGAGTTACGAATTACGAATTACGAATTACGAGTTACGAATTACGAATTACGAGTTAGTCGGCTTCGCCGATTACGAATGAAATAATTAAAAATTAAATAATTCAACATCGCACGGAGTGCGACTAATTCGTAATTCGTAATTCCACACTCGTAACTCGTAATTCAGTTCGGCTATTTAGTGCCCAGACGCGACGTGTCTACGCTCGTATTTTTGGGCTTGAATCCATTAAAACGATATACAAAAGAGAGCTTGACGTGGCGGGTCATGTCGCCGACGGCCATGCGGTAGTCCTGCGTTTCGTGGTTGATACGCATGACGGGAGACCATCTGTTGAATATGTCGTCTGCCTTTATGTTCAGCTCCATGCAGTTGTCCTTGCCAAGGCTCCATTTCGCTCCGGCGTCTATTCTCCATATTCCCGATAGGTCGGCAATGCCTTGGAGCGCGCCGCTCAGCCCACTGGCGTCGAAGGTAAGGGCAAGGCGTCTTGCTATCTTGAAGGTGTTTTGGACGGAACCATAGAAGCAGAGCTTGCCTCTGGTGAAACCGATGTCGTGGAAATGGCTGGCTCTTACCGCTTGATAATATCCCTGTGCGGTCAGTCGGGTGTCGAGCCAGTTGCAAACGGTGAATGGTGCGACAAGGCTGATGCCCGTCTTGCGGTCGTAGTCGAAGTTTTGTTCTTGGAAGATTAGCTTCAGCTCGCTGGGCGATTGGTAGGGCAGTTGCGCGGCGCAGTCGGCGACATTCTTATAAAACAGCGTAGCTACGTACTTGCGGTTGAATATATACGAAACTTGCGCGGAATATTCCGTTGAGGGCTTCAGGTCGGGGTTGCCCCACACTTCGATGTATGGGTTCAGATAGCCTACGCCTCCATGCAGCGTCCAGTATGAAGGGAATGTGCGGTTGGCATTGAAGCTGGCTTGCAGGATGTGTGTGGGCGTCTTGTAGTAGGTCATTGCGAATTGGGGCAAAAACGTCCAGTTGCTGTTGCCTTGGGTGCGATAGAGCTCCTCAGCCAACGATGCCTGAAAGGACAATCCCCATGAGAACTTGTGGGCGAGGCCGACGTATGCCTTTAGGGTATGCTCGTTCAGGGTGTTTGAAAAAGTTCGTGCAAACGAGGGAGAGCCAAGCTCGCTTGAGCTATGCCGAGTGCAGCCGAAGTTATCCAATCCAGGATAGTCTGGCATAAGATACTCCATGCTGCTGTGGTCGTCGGTCAGCTTGTAGTCGATGCCATAGTCTATTCCCCAGCCCTTTACATTGTGCTGCATGTCGGCAGTGAAGCGGTATCTGTTGATGCGCTGCTTGTTTATGGAGTTAACGAGTGTTGAATTACGAATTGAGAATTGAAAATTGAAAATTGAAAAATCGCTGGCGCATTCTCCATTCTCCATTTTCCATTTTCCATTCGTAACTCGTAATGTTTGCTCGCGATTCTCGTCGTAGGAGAGGTAATCGGCGGAGAGGGTCAATCCGAAATCCGACTTGTAATTGATGTTGACATTGTGCAACATCTTAGGCTTCCCAAAGGCACTCGAATTAGAGAATGTGCCAAGCGAGCCGCAGGAACGCGTATCAGCGCTGATATGCCCGATATATTGGCCGTTATAGGTCGCCCGAATCGAACTATTCTCGTTTATCTTATATCCGATAGCACCATACGTCGTGTTAGACAAATTGCTGGCCGTTTGCCTGTCTTGCTCCTCGATAACGTGCAGGCCGTTGCTTAACGTGTGCCACGATGTCATGTCTTCGCTATGCCACGTCTTATTCTTAGCCAAAGAATAGTTCGTCTCAAACGTCCAACGCTTTGTGGCATAAAGCAAAGCCAATCCTCCATCGAAAGAGGCATAATGGCCTTGGTCGTATCCCGCTCGTGCTTGTCCTTGCAGCCCGTCAAGTGCGGTCGGGGCTTTCAGGATTACGTTTATCACTGCACCGTTGACATGATATTTTGCAGGTGCGGAATACATCACTTCGACTTGCTTCAGCCTTGAGACAGGCATGGAGTACAACAACTGGTACATTTGCTGTAGGGACATCTGCGAAGCCTCGCCATTGATAACGATTGCGGTCTGGCCTGTTCCTGCAATACTAATCACGCCATTCTGACTTATCGCTCCTGGCAGATAGGCAAGCGCCTCCAGGATATTGGTTACGGGCTTGTCTTTTACGATGCTGGGCAAATCCACAATCATTGCCCCGTTCTCGCTCTTTACTTGCGGGCGTTCACCTTTCACCACCACTTCACCGATTGTCTGAGTGGTTATCGTATCCGATGCGTCCTGGGCGTGGGCGCATATTGGCAATGTTATTATGATGAAAAGCAGAGTTAATCGGACGTTCATATTTGTTTATGGCAATATCATTGGATGGGCGGGCCTTTTCTTGCCGGCAAGCCTGAGTATTCCTTCTTTCACTAACGGGCCGACGTCCATGCCTATCTTCACCTTGCCTATTTTATATGTAGGGCGCACGATGGGGTCGGTTCTCCAATTGTGGATAAGGGGGTCGTAATAGTTGTTTACACCTAAGTCCACGCCCAGCCTTTCGTTTTGCAGGGTGATATACCCGCCAAAGGATGAGGTCGCTATATAGGGGAACGCCGCCATGGTTACGGCTTCAGACGCTTCGCTTGTCGAAGTTACGGCTTTAGACGCTTCGCTTGTCGAAGAATGATAAAAAGGATTGCTTACGTATTGACCATAAACGGTTGCGGAGAGGTTCTCGCTAAAGTTGTAACGCAGACTGCCGCTTACGCCAAACTGGTTGCGCAGCGGGGAGGCGTCGAGGCGTGTCAGTTGGTTAAGGCTATAGACGTTTGCCATTAGGCCGACGTTGAGGAACAAGCTGTTCCTAAGATATGCGATGCCTACCTCTGCGTCTTGTTTCTCCATCAATCCCGTCATGACGTCTCTGCCTGCGGTGCCATATAGTGTGGCGTTTCTCCATTGATAGCCTCTGCCAATGTCTATCCTGCCGATACGGGTCTTCAATGAGGAGTGGGACGTGGGGAGCGGTAAGTGAGGCTCACGAAACTCCATTGCTTGCCGCGGAAACAGGCTTCCGTCGTGCCGCGGCGTTGGAGCGAGTGTGCTTGCCGTGGCGTTGCTCTTAGTGTGTTTGGGCGTTTCTTGTGTCTCTTGCACCTCTTGGGCCGAGGCATTTCCCAAGGATAGCAATAGCACCGCCATGACTATTGGCCTTTTCATTGATGGAAACAATTTATGTGTCGCAAAATTACATCATTTTTCTGTATTTTAAGGCAGTGCCACCCTCTTTTTAGCCAATCTTAACAGTAGCTCGCGCGTTTGTAGAGTCGCACAAATTTATAGATTCAAGATAGAAGCGCAATTTCTCATTGATGAAAATATAGGCCTCTTCTTAGTGCGAACACGTTCTCGGAGCGTAGCGAAGAGGTTGTGCTCGTACTAAGAAGAGGGAAAAATCGACAGGCAATGCAAAAAAAC
>Ga0181612_147483_pt1 | contig 27294 bp, 14 predicted proteins | sample HoacroProtozoa21_FD_119630 | JGI IMG/M metagenome (GOLD analysis project Ga0181612, IMG submission 119630) | Hoatzin crop microbial communities from Cojedes, Venezuel. Combined Assembly of Gp0051906, Gp0051904, Gp0051908
CTCATCCAGCCCACACTTCCTCCGCTTCCCTAGGAGGATATCATGGGAGACTGTGTCAAAAGCCTTGCTGACGTCAAGGTAGACAACATCCACGGCTCTCCCTTCGTCTACCCAGCCAGTCATGTCATTGTAGAAAGCTATCAGATTGGTCAGGCATGATTTCCCCTTGGTGAATCCATGCTGACTACTACAGAAACAGCAGGTGTGACCTGTTTGAAATTTGTTGTTGTTTTCCTGCAAATGTCCTAGTGAAATCCTCATTTTGAGTCCACTGACTTGCGCCCAATTCCTTATTATTTTGTTCTCCATTTACTGCTGAGTTTACAACTCTTACTCAGAGAAGCAACCGATAGGCTTATATGAAACAAACACGACAGAAAAAAGCAAGACAATGAAAATGACTCTCAGAATAATTGCACCTTCTGTGTTTCAGTTTAGGCTTTATATTTTGGAAATTTGTATATTTATGAATAAATGCTGACGTTTTATTTAAAAACTGAGAACTTTTAAGGTTCATTTTGTGCAGGAAGACAGAACAACCTCCCTGCTGTCATTACTATGGAGAGCTCTGGTGGTAGGTCAAAGACTCACAGTAAGAGGATGAAAGAAATGAGGACTCCACTTGAAGACTAAAAAAAAACTGAACAATACTGTTGATAGAACAAAAACCCACAAAAACTATGTATGAAATTAAATTTAAAGTTTAACAAATGCCTGATCAAATAAATGCTAAGACTGAATGATTAAGGTTCAGCAAGTGAGGAAGACAAAAATATTAGATTTTCAAGACTGGCAAAATCAAATAGGTGTATGCAGTAAGATCTTGGATAACACAAAATAAGCAACTGGTGAGGGAAATTGCCTATCGATTGCTTGTTTGCTGTTGTGTTCTGTGCACTAGAATTACAAATTATTGGTCTTTAAAATCCAATGTTGTTTCTTACCTTTCCTTTCTTTTCCTAAGATTTTTTTATTGAATTTTAAAGGTGATCTGTGGTACTTTGACATAGTTCCAGTAAATTGAAGCCAACTGGGAAAATACTCAAATACTTCTCAGAAGTTTCGAAATAATATTTTTTCTGGCCTTCCTCAGTACAATATGTGGCATAATTTTCCCCATTTTTAAGAGGAATTAAATTCAGTATCAAAAGCACCACTTTAACTCAGTTTATTAACTCAGTTTATTAACTCAGTATTTTAAAAACAGTTTAATCATTAGGGGTTTTTGACTATTGATGAAAGCCCCCTTAGAGGAACTTTGCTACAGAGATTGATATCATTCTTGTGTTGTACTCTGGTCTCCATTTGACCTAATGTATTTCTATTCAACAATAGCAACTATAAAACAAAGAACATGATTCTGAAAACATACCTACTGATAAAAAAGTTTTTCTGCATGTATATATGTTGCATTGTCAAGCCCCCCTTTCCATTAAAAATGCATAAGCAGTGGTCTTTGCATTCTGCTGGAAAACTATCAAATGGGTTGTAATCTTTGTGCTCTTTGGGATGAAGTTTCTGTATCTCTATTACAATATTCATTTAACTAACCATGGGGTTGAAAAAAAAGTATTCTAGGATTTACACCAGTTATTTTGGCCTGCCAGGTTTACAAACAGTTTGCAATATGTTGCAGTTCTGAGACAGACCTAAGATAACAATAAACGTAAAGCTTGTGTCTGTGCCACTATTGCTTTTGACTTTGGAGTGCAATGCAACATACACTTTTGGCCACATGAGGAAAAAAAAATAATCATTTTTTACCCTATAGTGTTAAAAAAATACAACGCAGTCTTGCATTTCTGTAATGCCCTTTCCAAAAACTGCCTCCAGATACAGAGTGGGGATCATTTTTGTGATCAATAAGAGATATTAAGTTAGGACTGTGAGGGGAAAAAAGGAACATCTACAAATTTCCCAAGAAACCTATAAACTAAGAATATATAATACTGAAAAGCAAAAGTGGTGAATAAACACATCTTTGGTTTCTACCAGTGCAGTGTCCCTAAATCTCATGATGAGAAAGTAGAAACGGGAGAATACTGCTTTGACCTGCATTCCTGCAGCAAATAGGGCTCCTGGCTCTTGCCCAGTAAACACTACACTTTAATTTCCAATGTTTCCCTTCATTTCTTTGTTAAAATAAAAACACAGATTCCGAAGGGTTTTTTTTCTTTTCCCAAACTTTTCCCTGACTTACTAATCAATATTAGAATCAGTTCAAATTCAGAAAGAATATATGAGATAATTTGCAATTTCTGGTGCACTGCTCATTACTGCCTAGTGAGTGTTCCTGAATTTTATCAGGAAGGAAGACAGGCAGAACCCTAATAATTTGTAGAAATACCTGCACAGCCCCTTAAACAGCTTTGCAACTTGGTGATGGACTCTTCAAAAAAGTAAAAGAATATCACATTCAGATACATATTAAAGTAGTGATAATTCTACAATTTTAATTTGGCAAAGATAACACAACTCTAATAAAAATCCTTTGGAAAGGAAAGTTCTGCCACCTTCTATTGAACAGTACCTGAGTTCTCAAAGAGGCCAATTTCAAATCAACAGATGAGAAAACTCAATAGTTTTCTAGGATTTTTTTGAAGTCATCTTCTAGGATGAAGGTATCCTTGCCATTGCTTCCTGGCATTAGAGTGAGGACACACAACATGGACTCCTTACAAAAGTGGAATTCATTAATACCTGTCTCTTAGACACCACACAACATTTTTTATTCACATATATAAAAATATTCTCCAGGACACAAACACAGAAGAATAGCTGAATTAATATTGGCAATGTCAGAGAAGCATCACAGTAAACTGGCATTGCTAAGATAGCGAGGATGTGAGATAGGACTCCAAAAAATATTTAAAAGTTTGAGATTAGTGTCACAATTAAACACTTCTAAAGCTACTGGCAGCTCAGGAAAAAAAAAAAAAGGAAAAAGTCAAGGCTGACTCGATTGTTGAAGTTCTACTGCAAATTTTGATTATTTCTATCCATTAAAATGGACAAAACCTTCCCACAACAAACCTAGCGTCTCACATATAGCCTTTTCAACTAATTTTTACCCAAGAAAAGCATTTTGTCAGGACCTGGACTGCATTATTTAGGTCTTAATGGCCTCCACATACACCCCTGTCCATGGGCCCAGGGCCAGCAGTCCCTGTCTCAGCAGCGCCGGAGGTGTACTGGTTCCAAGCTCAACCTGTGAGCTGATGTCCCAGCCTGGCCTCATCACCACAAACCTGCCTGGTGACTTGGGCTTTTGGTTGAACTCAGCTAACATAAGTGACCTGTCCTGGCAGTCCTGTTATTTCCCTCACCTCCCTGTCCCTCAGGATCAGCCAGCTCCCACTGTGCCCTAACGCATTAATTAGCTTTCAGTTTAAAATCTTTTGAAAAATTCTGTTCTCACTGCAATTGAATTTTGCAAATAACATTTTTTTGTGTTTTGATAACATCACTGAAACAGTGGGGTGACTTGCCTAGGCTTTAGACAAGTGAAAAAAGGATTTCATAACAGAAAGAGATCAGTCTTAGTGTAGTTATGGCCAAGAATATATTTCCTTAACACAAAATAGCAGAGAAGTACTTTGAATTTCAGACTAACATCCTAACAAGATCAACCAATTTTCACATTCATTCCTGTATGCTGTTTTTCATGGACCAGTGACAGATGCTTCACAACAAGGACTATGCAATAACATTCCAATTCTATACTATATTTAACTGTCCTTAGAGAAAATCTTCTAAACTGCAATATTATGGGTCAAAAATCTCAGAGTTTAGTATCTCAAGTTCTCTAAACATGGTAGTCATTCTGGGTGGAGTCTTCAATGGTATAAACTGAAATATAGCTTGGTTTATTGTTTTTAATGATGTGGCAGCTTAGGAAACTATGCAACTCAGAAACAGTTGAGGATCAGAAAGATAAGAAACTTTTAACAATGATAGAACTGCCTTGTAGTGATCAAAAGTATTGCTACGGATCAGATTGTGCCTTCACATTCTAGGTTGAACTCTTTACTGATCTCACCAGGGAGCTCTACTCAAAAAGGTTTGTGAAATTTGCTGTTGGCCAGAATATTATGTTTTACCACTTAATTCTATACTGGCATACTTAAGATAAGTCACATTACCCTTCTTAAAAAATTGTAAAGCAGTATGAATTCTGCCCTTATTTGCTTCTGCTTTTTTTTTTTAATTAATATTTTGTATTTTTCTTTTTCTTCATATCTGAGGACAGTAAAGCTGCACTGTGATCCACTGTGACCATCTGGTGTATTTAGCACAAACAAAAGATAGTGAAAGCAGACTTTAATCTGAAGCAAAGGCGGAGTCTAAATTATTGATACCTGTCCTTTATCAGTGACATGAAAAACATCAAATAGTATGACAATTCCAAAACATAAATCATCAAAACAGTAGCAATCTGTGATTAAAATCCTTATGAATCGCACTATCATGTTTTTGAAATTAATAACTGCATGGGTGCAATTAAATACTTAAAACGTGTGAAGAATCTGCAGATATCACTGTCCCTAGATGTTCTCCAAGTGCATGGTTCACTCCATAGCAGTGGAAGGCAAGTCTTGTCATTTCAAATCATATATGTTCTCTACAGCATAATGCATAAAGATAACACATGAAATAGTCATTTTTTTTAAAACCATTAATAGGGTTTTTTCTATTCCACTGAATATTTGCAAAGGAGAAAGAGGATTAAATATCCATTTAGAAAAAAACTGAACATATTTTTTCCTCCAGAATAACTGGTTAATGAATAGAATTTATCTGAAATCCAAGCATACTTCTAATTCTCTGAAATATATTATTTTCTTTAGCCATTCTTAATAAAAATATATTCAGAACAGGACACCTACAACACTTATACAGACCAGTATTTTTAAAAATCGTTTGGATGTAGAATGCCTACGTTCAAACAACACTTCCCAAATCAGAAGACAGATGCAAACTTCAGGCACCCAATGAGTACCTTGATCAGAGTGGTCTCTAAAGAAAATATAACTAGTTCATCTCAGGACAAATACAGACAAAATTTTCCCAGTTTCTCCTGTATTGTGCAACCAAAGGTAAACCAGTGGATTAGAGTATGCCTGAAGAGATACTGTGATTGACTAAAGTAACATAACTGATGATGAGTTCTTTATCCAATAGCCACGTGATTAAGATTCAGTTCCTCATCCTCCTCCTAGTTTATTTCTTAATTTTCTTGAGACACTTAGTACATGTGTTTTAATGTGTTTTATTTCATTTTCTAACATTTTTCTTTAAATAAATTATCAAGTGGGTTTTCCAAGTACCAACTGACAATATGTTCTCAAGCAAGGATTACATGTAGGAAGAGGTTCATAATTTATTCAAATGTCTCTTTCATTTAGACTTGTGGAAAAAAGCATTGAGATCTGAATCACATCTGACTTCCAAAAAAAAAAAAAGATCATGTTTTCCAAGGGTTAATCATCCATTTTCTTGCTATAGTGCAATCTGAACAGTCTAACAGTTAAAATATTTTAAGAGATTGAAGATTTTCAACCATAATTAATGAAAAAAGATCTCCCGAAAACCAAATTTACAAAAGTGGTGTTGTATTGTGGCAAGTAAAGTCTAGGTATTTACCTTGAATTCTCAAGGAAGTGGTTCTTTTTTCTTTACAGTGAAATAAAATTCCAGGAAACAGACACTTTTCAAGTTATATCCTTTTATCCCAAAGCAAAAACATATGTCTTGTGTTGAAGAACAATCTTCTGTTTAATGTGTCTCCCCCCACTCCCACACATTTCTTATTTATAAATCTGCCTTTCACTTCTGGAAAATTGCCACAATTCATCTTTTACTCTTCCTTTGGTTTGTGGAGTTCTTTTCTGTTTTCCTTTCTGAATTACTTCTTTCCTCAAAAACCATAGTTCCTTCTTCTTCTGTTCTTCCCAAATCTCTGTTCTCTGGATATCAGAGTCAAAGGTAGGTCACGTGAGACCACTTTTATACATTTCTTCCAGCCTCAATGACTCTGCATTACCCATTCAGATGTAATGAGCTCCTACTAATTAATGTTCTTACTTCACTACTGATAACTGCACACAGCTTTTCAGAAAAGGGACAGTTGTCATGCTTCTGCTGCCTAATCTCTTTAGAATCCTTTCCCTCTGCCTCTCTGGTCATTTTCTTCCTTTGACTTGAAACCTGTTTTCTCATACAGTAATTGTTGTGTATTGAACATTCTGAAAAAGATGCTTCATTTTTAACTATTATTTGACATGCAATTGCATGAACAAAGTTTTCATGTAGCTGCTCACTCCGTGTTGTTTGCACAGTTAGCATGATGACATATGCACACAAATTGGGTAACCATAAATTCAGTATCTTAAATGTATTACTGCCATAATATTTTGTCTTCTACAGCATATACTGCCAGTTTTACTGGTATTGATAAGCTGTAAAGTGTAAAATATGAAAAAAAAACCCCAAAAACCACGTCCTGGTATTGGTTAAAACAGAACCGATTCTCTGTTAGTGGTTTTTCCTTACAGCTAAGTTCTTCTAAGTAGCTGCATTTTTCTGAAGTTGGCTGCATATGTTATAGCCAGCTTCTGAGGAGGGCCCTGCTCTTTGTCCTGCCTGCGATCCTGATCCAGGTTCCCATCTGTGCATTCCCGAGTCCAGTTCCCATCTAACTGCGGAGTCCAGTCCGGGACTTCCTGGTGCCTGCCTGGCACCAGCCCCCGCGGCACCCAGTTCCACAAAACTCAGTATTGGTTTTGTCTATTTTGTTTTATTCCTTTTATTTTTAATATTATTCCTGTTATCAGTAAAGCTGTTTTAATATTCCATTTGTAAGTCTCTCTCCCTTTTCCTCCTTTGTTCCTTCCCCTGGTGGGAGGACGGGGGGGTCAATAGCGAGCATCTGCCACTCTGTTTATTGCTGCCCTGCACTGAACGGTGACAATCCAGAAGTTTGCAACCTTGCCCATGTACTGCTGCCAGCATTTTCTATTTGCTTCCTCCCCCCCGCAAATTAAGGTACTTGTTAACTTTCCTAAAGTAACAGGTAAAAGAATTGGGCTACTATATAAAAATATCTCTTTTTGTTAACTGTAATTGATGAACTCCTCGTTAAGAAAAATCTTGGAAGTATTGTGTTATACCTCAAGTTTCAGAAACCAGATGGAAAATACAAACATTTTTTAAAAAGATTAAATCCCGAAAATCCGGTGTTTTACTTCCCAGCACAAGGGTTACAATACTGCACAATGTCAGCTCTAAGCCCCAGGAATAAAGTCAAATCCAAGAAATTCCTCACTCCAAAACGATCACTGATAAGGCATCTTTCAGCTTATAAAAATGAGTGGATTGTCAGGCTATGTAGAATGTTGCTAGCAGCCATTAATACAGAAATTCTATTCTTAAAATTAGGTGTTTTGAGTTCCCCTTCTGAATGCATCTGCCACTGTATTGCAGGGAAAGAGGCAGTTCCTCAAGCAGCAGTAGTTGATGGGTTATGATTTTCATTTTGTTTGTTTAGTTTTTAATTTTAAAGTTTCCTTCAATCCATTCAAAACCCAAATGACAACCCTTGTGACTGAATCATCAATTTATTGATTTTTTTTTTTTCCCCTCTGTTGGATTTTGCCTATATCATCATGACTAATTTGTTTTAAAATCATGCCCTTTGGTACTTCAGATATTGTCAGAGCAGGTAGGTTTTAGTATTTTCTTGCACTGTATTATTTGCCTTTCCTTTCAGAAACATGCAAAGCATTGCTGAGGTAATTGCTCTATGCTCTCAGCAATGTTGACAAGATATGACAGACAATATTTGGGCTTTGGGAGAGGGAAGAAAGGGGAGCACTGCAAAAGACTCCTTATGTTGAAGAAGTCTGTAGAGCTTGGCAGGGATAAGGAAATATTCCTCAAATTGTAAGTGAAAATAATTTGTCGGTTAAGTATATGACAAAAGAACAAGTCATTATGGGTTACTCTTGCTTAGATTAATCATAGGAAACAACTTTTCACACCGACCTGTCAAGCTATCAGTATGTACTATATGAGATGTTCTTTAGCCAGGTAATTTTGAGCTCTGAGCTCCACCAACACAAACATGACTATCCAGTTCTTTGACAAACATCTGAAGTTTTCAGCAGCTGACAATTATTGATTTCTCTTTCTTTCCTTAAAAAAAAAAAAAATCAATGCAAAAGTGCAGTGAAGACTCTCAGCACACTGGAGATAGTGAGCAAATGCAATGACTTTCACTTTATCAGCCATTCCACCAGGGAAATCTTCACAAGTGTTGGATAAAAGTTTCCTGCTATCTAATACTTGTTTACAGCAGTGCTCCATACATAGGAAACCACCTTATGGAGTATAACAAACATTCCTTCTTTGCTCCATTCAGGAAGAAGGCTGGGATCTCCTGTTGGTGTGAAGTTTGTATTAGTTTTCATCATCATGAATGGTTTTAAGATGATGATGTTTAATGAGATCTACATCATTCAGATAGCTTTCAAGCTGTGACTCAGCAAGACTTCACCAATTCAGCCTTTCTAAACATACCTTTACCTTCCTTCCTGTGACTACTTCATGACACAAATTAATGTTTCATTGAGCTAATTGGATCCTTGCAGCTATTAATTTTTTGCAGATATAGTATTTTGAAAATAAACCATGAAGCTTCCCCTTTGAATATGAAAGCAAATGTTCATTCATGTTCATTCTATTTATGTGTTCAAGATAGTGTGAAACACATCTCTATCATGTGATGGAAGGTCCAAGCTCTTTACTTTCTGATACCCCAATCTAGATATTCTTGGTTGGTTAAATCAATTTTTGTTAATCAGTATAAACAGGCAAACCCATGCAAATGATTTACTGGGCCCAGAAAATTAACACAGGTAAATGTAAGTACTTTGCTGCTGAACCTTGCCCTTTCGTACACAACTATCACCTACAACGGCACAATTCACGCTACTTCATGTTTCTTCTTTTCCCTCCCCTCAGTTTTGCAAGATATTTGTATACAATATCTTTTAGGACACATCTTCAAGGTGTATTCTGCAGACCAGGTACATGCTTTCAAGCTGCCTAGATAAGAGTCAGCTCTGACAGAAGCTATGGAAGTCATGTTAGCACAGTACTCAGCTCATACAATGTTCATACCTCAGAGTCCATTAGGTTAGAGTCCATCAGCAACCAGCTACTTACATGTGCCCAACTTCTGATATGTAGTTGGCTATCATCTAACTGACTTCAGACAATAGTCTGATCAAGTTAATGAAGGCAGAGCTCTGTTCTGTTTCTAAATTAAAATCCTACCTTGAGACAGAGAGGAATTTAAAAAGGAAGTCTAATTTTAAGATGATATTCCTGCTTTGATATGATATGTTCACCTGCAGAGCAGCCCGCAACACTACTTGTTCATTCTTGATATGAGCAGATCATCACTTCTCCTGCAGGACAAGCTATCTCTGTTCAGCTCTGGACAAAGTCCTAACACAACAAAAGCGTAAAAATCTCCTAGCTATTTTTATAGTTTGTTGAGCTAGGAAGCGATTCTGGATCTGTTTGAAACAAAGGAAACCCATGTAGTTAACTGACAGAAAAAAAAACAGGCTGACAGCTCTAACAGACAGATGGAAGTCTTTATAGGAAGCCATCTGAAATCAAATTTACACCCATCATCTTCACTCCCTTTATTTTCTAACAAAACCAGACAGAACCACCCATCCCACTGTGGCACGTGATGCAGATAAAACACATACTTAACTGTACAGCATCTCCCTATGTTTAGAGGTGGAAACAAATATAATAGGTAGACTTCCAAAACAGCCAAATAACAGGCTGTAATATGTGCTAGTGCTCAGTCCACTGGTTTCACTATTTTACTAAATGTTTTTTAAATCAAGATTGTATTACCAACCATAACTCAGTGGTCTAGTGAAGAATTTGAAGGGTTTTCTCTTGTGACCTATCATGCAAGAGGTTAGACTGGATGACCGTAATAATGACTTACATATCTCAGTTTCAAGCTTTGGAATTATACCTTTCTGAAAACTGCATTTTAGTAGTAAACATTTTTCAAACTCTCCAGAACACTGACATTGAGCCCACAATTTTCATAACTTTCTGACCAGTTGGGCATATACCTGTTCTCCAGATGAAACTACTAGGGATCCTAGCCACCAAGAGAAAAGCAAACAAATTTTCTGTGAAGTCAACTAATTGAATAGCACATCTTTACACTTGGGACTTCAGAATAATGGTATGTCCATTTCAACAAACTAAAAACAGTTCAAGATGTTCCAATGCCTGTGAACAGAGCTACCATACAAGAAAGGGAACAGAAAATACTGTATTTCAAGGGTGTCTCAGCTCTCTGCATCTCCAAAGGAGTAAAGAAAAGAAGTTTACAAAAACTTTTTCATGTCCCAAAAAGTTTCTGCTGAGTAGCTGTCTATAGAAACTTTAGGTCTCCAACCTTCTTCTGAAGAGAGCACTCAGCATGATGCACTGGAGCATGAGAACATTTAGAATACCACTGTGCTGAAATCCTTCACGTGCTGTACTGAAATACTTCAGATGTTATGCACAACAGTATAGCTTAGGAGCAAAAATTTTGGTGAATAAGCAAAAGTAGGATATTCAATAACCAAGAGATCACATTGAATAAGTAACAACTTCACATAAAATTTGGAATTCACTTTAGTCACTATAAAATCTGAGAAGCAACGTTCACTTCTGCAAGCTGGTAATTTGGCGCATGTTGATATAATAATGCTTAACGGCCTACTCCTCCCCACTCCCCCCCTAGTAAAAACATACTAGTTTTACGAAAGCAATAGGTTGTTTCTGATCTAAAACTGGCTGAACTAACAGTTTTCCAAGTAGAGTGGTTTAGAACCATGACAGAAATAGCCATTTCACTACATTTCTGAATAGATCAAGCCTGATGCATAGAAAAAATATGACACAGAAATATAAAGTCCATAATTTGACAGTATTCTGTTAAACTCCATTGCAAAGTATGCTCCTCAGCATAATTTGCAGGAGACTTTCATACTCCCATTCTGTGCTCATACCAGTTCTTTAGAAATGTTTCAGATAAGCCTTCAGCTGTAAAAAGCCTTCACAAACTGAACCTTTTTCCTATAGAGCATTTAAAACATATAATGAAATTATCTAAAGACTTGGGGTTTCTTACACTTTTATTGGAGAGATGACTGCAACCCTTGGATCATTCTAATCCCAAAAAGCTGTTCATACGTAAAGGTATTAAACCGATAATAATTCTTAGGATATGTGGCTTGCACATACACCAGTGCTACAAAAAGGTGAAAATAAAGGTAGGGCTTTAGGTTTCTGTTTCAAATTGCTGTGTCAGGTCTCTATGCAGTTTTCTCCGATATATCAGTTGGAGAAATGACTGTATTTAACTTTTTCCCCATTCTCTTTAAAATGTAATGTATTTCAGAGTAGCAAAATTCATTGACAACTTCATAGTTACATCCCCAGTTATGAAGCCTATAAGATATATATACACACATATACATATATATACACACTGTTGATTACAAAAGCAATTTCACTGTTATCACAGCGAAATGAAGAACATGTTCCTAGTGCAGGATGGCATAACGTCTGCTTTCCTTTCAGACATTATAACCTTTAAGGTACTAACAAAAGCCTGTCAAGTTTTTCAGCTGTCTCATGGCCTTCAACACTCCTGTTATGACATCAGTTATCTTTGACAGCAATTTAGCTGTATGTTCTAAATAATGCAAAACACTAACAGAACTCTCTATAAGCAGGGAAAATGTTTGGGGTTTTTTGCCTTTGAGCATCTATGCACCTTAAAAGTATCTATTTTGACTTCAGTGCTGAAAGTCATTCACTATTGTTTCAGTGAAAAATGAACATTCTCCATGAAGAAACAATCCATTAAGGGAGCAAGGAAGAACACATACATGTACAAAAAGCCACCATATAATGTCATCGTCAAAGACTGCAATGCATGAGGAACTGGTATCTTTTCATTAGCACTGTACCATCTTATTAAACAGATATGTCCAGAGAAAGTGTTCATACAAAATATTGAACTTTTAGAATCTGAAGGCATTCCCACATTTTTTACAAGTCACACTTCAACCCAGGATCTTGAAACGTATGTAGAGTACTTTTGCAATACTGTAAACACTGTTCCTCTCCCAAAACTGTAACAGAATTTTATGGTTTCAGTAACACAGTAGTAAGAGGAAAAAGTAGCTATTGGGAAGCTATTGAAAGAGAATTAACAGAGGTGGAAAAGGCTACTCACTATGTCTAACAAAACTATGGACCTAAAAGTGCAAAGTAGGCTAAATCACAACCACTGGCTCCTGAGTTAACAAGGAGATATACAAACTTGGGCATCTTTCCACATGGTTAGGGAGTATTAGCAGAGCTGCATCCTTTCAAACCTGCTTCTGAATTTGGGTCATGAATCTAAAGTTTTCTTAAGTCTGACAGAAGAAACAGTGAAGAGGGGTGTTTCTTTCCCATGGTTTTATCAGCTTTACTGCCCTTTCACAGAATCAGTGGTTTGTTTTTTTTTTTTGTTTACCATAATTTCCAAACCCCATGAGGTAATATAGTAACATTTCCAAGCTAAAATGTTTCAAACCTCAATATTCAAACTATTATATAAACTAAAAATTATGAACGTAAAGCTTAGATTAAAAGCTATTTTTATGTTCTTTTAATTGACCACTTAAACCTAATGAAATGCAGTTAATGGTAGAAGGTGAAACTCTTTACACCAGCATCACAGAATCACACTCATCTAGGTATTTTCCTTTATAAGCTACAGAAAGGAGTTATTTTATTGAGTTGTTTTTAAAGAGTCTTCGTTGTATGAGTAGTGCTGTGCTAGCTACATTCTCATCAACTTGAGAGCTGTTCTTCAGACACTTCAAATGTTCATAGTGTAAACTATCTCTTTCCACATCTACCTGCCAGATGACTCAAAGGCTGAACTTACTGCTAAAAGTCTGGTTAACCTGAACATTACAAGTAAAATTTGTATTTATGCCTGAATGTTCATATAGGAAGAATGAATTCTAGTATTCTCTGTACACTGTGACATACTATCAGATGTACTTCTTTGTTGCCTCACTGCATAAGAAGGTGTCTATCAGAAAATACTTAGTTATTGGAAGGTTCTGAAAGCTCCGATTGACTTGTGGTCCAGTGCATCTTGGCAAACTAGATATTCAGATATATACTGTTTTTCTACAGTAGACTACATTACTTAACCTATTTTAATATGATTAGTTTTCAAAAGATTATTTCACACACATTTGCAATTTAGACTGTTAGAACCTGACATGAGTATTCAGAGGTTTATTAAAATTAACTTTAAAAAATTGTAATGCAAATCATCATTAGCAGTTTTGGATTGCATTAGAATATACCATAGACACTGTTTGTTCAGTCCTCTCTTTCCAAATCTGCTAGTGGATTTCTTTGACAAGTCTTAAATTAGTGGTTTTTGTTTCTGGTCATTGTTAACGCTTACATGGAATTCATCAAATTCATTCATGTGAATGAAACATTTTCAAAATAAGATAATGTGACCTCTGTTTTGGAGTTCTGAAATTTTTTTAAAGTGACAGGAATACATCAGTAACACTTTGTTAGAGCTCCATAAGAAAAGACAAAGCTAGCATGAGCAAACCAAGGAACATTCTTTTTATGAGGCACTCTTCTAGACAAGGACACAGATATTACATGTTCTTCTGCTCCAGGCACTCACCTTTTCTGTCAATAGAGCAGATTTAACATGAGGAGCAAAGATACAGACTCCTGCTGACACCTGAATGATTGATGACCCTTGTGCCTTAACCAAAAGTGGGGACCAATCCAGACTGTTTCTTGAAATCTGCATAATCACAGAGCATCAAAATATTCAACTATAGCAATCAGAAATCCTCCTTTAACACATCACTTGCCACAAGAGCAACATGATATAGCCATATTTTGCAGGATTAAATCGCCATTCTGAAATGATCCATGAATCAATAAAACTTCACAAAAACTAATTTTAAGGGGTAACAGTACCAAAAACTAATGTTCACAATGAAAGTAAAACTAATTACCCTAGTGCAGTATTCCATTTAGCTATAATTCTATCTTCATTAACTGTACAATTAATGAACATAAATTTCATAGTTTATTTCATCTACCAAAATTATTTACTTATTTAAATTTCTGGTTTGAAAAAACAAAAAAAATACACAAATATGCAACTCAATTCACATATTACTAAAACTACATTTGTTATGTACATTTTGGGAATTTGTTAATCATTAAACAATTACTTCTGCATTTTAAGATGTTGCTGATGTTACTGGAAACCAATGTGATTTCCCCCTCCCCCCCCAGGAAACAAACAGATATGAGTTTTACATGTACACATGTCCCTCCACAAATTGAAATTATTCTACCAAGAAATCCTAGACTACCTAAAATATTAATTCCCCCTCCCCCCCCCCGCAGTTTATTTGCCATCCACTGGGGTTTTGTTTTGATTTGGGTTTCTGCTTTTATTTACTTCCGGAAAAAAGGAACCTTAACTTCACCTGCATTGATGTACACTAGTTATGAAGTACACTAGTTATGTCTTATCCTCTTCATAACACAATATGCAATTCTAATTCAGCTCTCCGCAATGTATTTGTCACTCCATTTTATGAACAGTACTACCTAAAGGGTTATTATTTAGGGCCACATGAACTTCACAACTGTTCTGACATTAATCAGCTTCCTTCTCCTTTGCTTAACGTTTCCCCACATCCTATTGCTCTGAACAGAGGTCTGAAAATAGCTGGCTTTTATGGAGTGGATCACTGGGTGTCCAGTCCTCGCTTCTGTATGTATAGATCGAAAGACCAGATTTTTTTTTTCCCCTCTATATACTATACTGATGCAGCTATACAGAACTTTTAAAATAGTACTAAATTACATGTATAACAGTTATAAATACTTTTTCTATTTTCACAGTAAGATAAAGAAACTTCGTGCAAATCTAAATTAATCATTCAATTTAAACACATAATAAACACTGTGGATATTTATTCAGCACATGGCACTTCTGAGACTTCTTTGTGCCCTGATTTTTCTTTTTTATTGAAGTGCAGCTAAGCAGTATGCTTTATATTCTCAGCAATAAATTCGTTCTTCTGGTTTCTCTAGGGAGACAACCTGATCCCTGAATCTGCATATATAATCTGGCTAATGTCCACCCTTGCCAGAGCTAGCACATTCTGGACAGTCTAGCCACACTGACATCACACAGGTTTTGGCCAGGTTCTTTCTCAATTCCAGATGCTACTCCTTGGGCCCCCAGACACAATTTTTTGTGGGGGCTTCTGTTTAGAAAGCTTGCAGTCTACCAATTTGAGAGGTTTTTTTATCAACTGTGCCATGCCTAGATTCAACTGAGAGAATTAGTTGATCAGGAAGTCTAGAAAGAAATTAGCAGTAGACTAGGACCTGGGAGCAAAATGAGAGTTGAATTTACAGCCTAGGTACATTTACATAGTACAGTTTTGAAAAACCCAGAGAGCAGACAAATAAAACAATAGCAGTTTGGGTTCCTGATACTGAAGAAAAGTCTTCAAAGAGGAATGCCACTCTCCATGCCTCTTCTAGATCCCCCAAACTGGACACTGGCTACTTACAAAGCAGACAAAGGAAGCCTTCAAAAATATAAAAATCCTCTAAGATGACCTGAACAAGGTCCTCTGCTCCCAAAAGTACATCTCATTTTTCTAACTATATCCGATGTTCCAACAAAGGTATTTCCTCTTGTCCTGTCAATGACCTGTAGATCATAATATCTAAAGCAAAATACCACTGGAATGATTCAGATCATCGTAGTACACCAGTACTCAATCTCCAGTCTCTCTACTTAGGTGACAAGCGTGGGGTTGGAGGGTGCTGTTCATTTCAGCCTTCACTTCAACATTTTTTTCTCTGTTAGGTGTTATGTGAAAACTGCTCTTTCAATGTTTATCATGCTGTTTTGTATTGTATCAGTCCCAGGAAAGTATTTCTATACAACATACTCTCAAGGGTTATGTGTGTTCCCAGACTATATGTTTGCCCACAGCAAGCATTTTAGGGAAGCAGTGATGAAAAGGTGAAGGAAAAACAGGAAGACTTGAAGCTACGAAAATAACATAGTCCTTGAGGAACAGGTAAGCCATAGGCTGAGGTTCACAGGCATTTTAAACACAATAAGGCAAAAATACAGAATTGAAAGGATTGAGGTTTAAAGATATTTTTCAAATACATAAGGAACAAGATGCTGACAAAGGAGAGAATAATGTCATCTGAAGGACAGCAAGAGATATTTACTGCTGAAAGAAATACATGTTCTAAAATTAATTTTAAGAAAGGAAGGTGTGCAATAGATAAAGAGCAACTGCATTTAGTCAAGTTTAGATTACACGAACACCCCATTTAAGAGCTCCAAGCACTTTAATCCTTTCAATGCCCAGTCTATAATACCTTCAACACAAGATCCCTTGCTGGTAGTGGGATCCAGCAGCATCAAAGAGTTAAAAACTGCTATGGTTGTCAGCATGCAAATACAAACAATGTTAATAAACTCCATGCTCAGAAAACAAGTAGAACCTAAAAAAACATGGTATCTTTTAGAAACTGTGGAAATTCAATTTTTTTGTTCTTTTATCTTTCTTCCTCACCTGTTTTTAAGGGTTTATTTGTTTGGGTTTTTTTAACTTCGGGGTATGCTTGGGTTCATGCTTCATGCCTTTCTCTACAGCCATGACAGCCAGATATTTACCTGGAAAGGAAGCTATGATTCAGTCATTTAATGACTCCTGAAAGGTAAATCTTTAGGAATATCACCAATTATTTCAAGACAAGCTAGGAGCCTATAGTAGTAAGCATGTATTTTTACACTTACTAGCTTATATATATATACACACATGAGAGATCTCTTACACCAAATTCCTTAGTTTTCCTCCATTTGAGAAATGCTGTTTGCTTTGTGGTACAGGATTTGCTACACAGGTAGATCAGAACAGATCAGGTAAAATACTTCTAAAATTTTAAGCATTCACTTCATTTGTGTTCCTGACTCCAGGATTCATTTCCTAGAAAAACTCTAATGAACAGATACAGGAGGAATATTTTTGGATGTGCTATGAAGTGTTCAAACTGTAAACATGGAGTTGCTTTTCTGTGGAAATTTCACATTTTTATCCTATTTCTAACTTGAATAAATACAACATGCAACTTAAATGACCAACTTTATCAAATATTCCAAACTGACTTTCAAAAATGCATTAGAAACCCATAATTGTTGGTACTGAAATATATGGAAAATACTGCAGGCCATTTTTCTGAATAGAAATGGAATGCATAAAGACAGTTACTTGTCAGAAATTACTTTTCCACCTATACTAGTATGCATTTAAAAATCCCTTACCTGCTGCGCAGCAGCTGCAGAGTGAAAGGAGAAAGAGGTTAAAGATGGCCTTGAAGCATCTTTTGTAAAAGACCTACAATTGATGGCTAAAAAAGCCGAAAGCAAAATACAGAGATATTTTCCGCAGGGTGTAAGAATTTAGCTGAAAAGGGTTTTCTGAGGCTGGAGCTAGGCCTTTATAATCTTCAACAGAAACTCAGGATAAATTTGAAGTAAATTGTGGTAGAAGAGTAAAATGTTGTCGTACAACCAACCTAGGGAAAAAAGATTTCTGATACTGGCAAATCTCAGCATTAAAATGGACATCGTACAAAGCACACAAATACTTGTAATCTTGTGTATGTTGGTGTATTGCTTAAGTTTGCAATTTCTCCTCAAAAACTTGGAAGAAAGGAAGTTAACAGAAGGTCTAACACTGTCCCTTTCACTGACTGGTTTTTTTCCTGCAGCCCTTTCAAAACAAAAAAATATTTAAAGGCAAACTGAAGAAACCAGATATTTGTGAGACCTTGATACTAGAATATTGCAGTTTCACAGAGACAGTTTTTGACTCTTGAAACATCTGTGTCTGTTAAATGCAGCCATTATAGACTACAAAATTTTGTTCATTGAGCTGAGCGCTCCATTCAGTTTATTTGCAGGACTTTGTACAGTTCTGGCAAACTTATTGCAGCAGTTCAGTAAAAATGCACTGACCACACTTCCAAAAAAACACTCAGAATTTCTTCAGCTTACTCTTAACAAATAGAGTTTGGATGATCACTTTGACATAACTAACTTTCCTTGAACTAATATTATGTCAAACTTGCCATAACTTTCTATACGGACGATTACTAAAGACAATGGCAAGAGTAAGAACTTGTAAATAAGACTGAGAAATAACACAAGTCAGTTATTGGTGAACAGTAGTTATCCTTAAATAAAAATGTATTGTACACTGGTGTCACCGTTCAGTGCAGGGCAGCAATAAACAGTGTGGCAGATGCTCGCTGTTGACCCCCCGTCCTCCCACCAGAGGAAGGAACAAAGGAGGAAAAGGGAGAGAGACGTACAAATGGAATATTAAAACAGCTTTACTAATAACACTAATAATACAAAAAATATTAATAATAAGAGAAATAATACAAAATAGACAAAACCAATACTGAGTTTTGTGGAACTGGGTGCCACGGGGGCTGGAGTCCAGCCAGTGGCTGCCAGGCAGGCACCAAGAAGTCCCAGACTGGACTCCACAATTAAATGGGAACTGGACTTTGGAATGCACAGGTGGGAACCTGGATCAGGATCGCAGGCAGGACAAGGAGCAAGGCCCTCCTCAGAAACCACGGACGAAGAGAGTAAGATCCTCATGTTCCTCCAGCTTTAAACTGAGTATGGCATGTGTGGCATGGAACACCTCATTGGTCAATATCGGGTCACCTGTTCTCTCCACCGCTTCCTGCAAATATGACCCTTTACAACTCCTCACTTGCGGGACATAAAAGTCTGTCAGTGACCTTGGCTGCCATAGTAAGAATTACAAACATGGGCCTTTTCTGCCTTCCAGTCCTACCATTAGTTCAATAAAAGTATAAACTTTAGGTGTTATCAGCTTTGGAGTGGACACTGTCTGCAAAATATGCAGCCAACATCAGAAAAATGCAGTTACTTAGAAGAACTTAGCTGTAAGCAAAAATCACTAACTGAGAGTTGGTTCTGTTTTAACCAATACGAGGACAACTGGTTCAGAAAATATATAATTTGATTGTCTCCTTAACAGTACTTAGTTACCTCATTAAGGTTAACAATCAAGTTTTATACTCCTTTCAACTCCTTTTTTTCTTCTTTAGAGACGTAGAATCTCAAAACACCTTGTTCTTCTCCCACTGTATTCAAGAACCAAAAAATATGAGTTATTCCTCTTATCCCAAAGAGCACAGTTCAAATTTGAGAGAAAGATTCTGATCCTTTGGAGCTGGAGGATTAAACTCATAGAAAATCTTCGAGAGAAATGTCTGGTGAAGATGCTCTGAAATCTCAGAACTGTGCGTTCAGTCCATGACAGCACTAAAAGGCTAACATTCAAAACTGAGAAGACCTAGGATATAGAGTGTGCACATTTATCTGTGGGCATTCTCTAAAAGCATGTTTGAAGTCAGCTGATAACTTTCCAGTTAATTTGAAGAAGTTTGGAGTCAGACACTTGAACACATGATACAATAATCATAGCTATACATATATAGTTAATGTCACACCTGTCAGTAAAATGAGACTTTCTAACAATTCATTCTTGTAGCTCAAACCAAATCCGCCCTGTTATAGGAATGTTAATCCAAATATAGACACACTTTTCCAAAGGAAGACTGTTGTAACCTCTGTAAGATGCTGTATATTAGAAAAAGTGTTAATATTAAGCTTCTGATGTAGGTGTTGGCCCTCATTTTATACTAATTGAACAGAACAATTTTTGCTGATAAAATTAGGTCAATGACATTTAATTGGGTCCATTAAACCAACTATAAACATGTGAATAGTTTGTAGACTTCAGTTATCATATCTTCCATCATCTCAAAGTTCCTTGGCTTTGTTCCATTGCCTCACCTCCTATCTGCAATCCTAGTCAAAGATAGAAGTTCCTCTGTCAATACCTCCTTCAAAGTTTCAACCAGTATGCACTGCTTTTCCAGTGAAGTGAAAACAAGATCATCTGGGGATCACTTGACATAAAGCATATGAGCATAGCTGCGCAAAGTACTGCGGTTAGCTTAACTAAAATTGTATTTTTCTCTGATTACTTGATCTGAACATCCTACTTCAATCTTGACAGTATACCAGCATTCCTTCTTGACATTTAATGTGATCATATGCAATCACTATGACTGACAACCATAATTGTCTACCTTAACTTAGTCTCCTTCTACAGCCAGTAAAACCACTTTAGAACAATCTTTCCTCTTGCCTTTCAACTGTTTTTTGTTTACTTTCATCAGATCTTGAATTTTCTAATTATCTTAAATGAAATTTATCCTAGCAGGTCTTAAGTCTCTTGAACGAAAACATCGTGCTATCAAAAAAACATCAAGAGAATCATGGGTGCTAAAGAAACACTTGTACCATGCATATCTTTTCCTTTTGAAAAAACTCCAAAATCTCCAGAAGCATCTGAATCAAAAACAGGCTATCAACAGCAGTAAATAAACACAGTCCTCATGATTTTAACCGTTCTGCCTGTTCACACTTTAAATGAAGATTAAAGACTTCAAAAGAAAGTACATCTTATCTTCGGTTAGCCTAGAAGTAGTACAACTTTTCTTTTAGCCAATATATTCTCTTTATTTTTTTAAAGGAGAAAGCTTACAGTCCTGAACTCCTGCGTAATGTGTAAACATTTCAAAGTGAAAGAGAACTTAACTAGACTGAGAAAGTCTCAGCTCTCTTTTATTCTCAGATCAAATTACAAGTCTGAAAAAATGTATCCAAGCTACTGGGACTCAAGATGCATGAAAGTTTAATATCAGTAAAGAGCAGTGAATTATGACAATGAGAAATTAGTTTTGATGTTGTACATCACTTCCTTTCTAGCTGTCCTGTTATGTAGGAACAATGTCTTCTAACTTTCAAATGTTATGAAATTTCTACATATTTGTATTTTGGCTTTCATTTCGTAGCAGCAGCAAAACCAGCATGTAATTGTGCTGAGGTACGTAGAATCTAGCCAGCAGCTGTCCACAAATATTTCAAAACACTCCCTTTGGTACAAAATAGTCCCTATCTATAAGTCAATTAAGAATTAAATCATTTTTGTCCATCAAAATGAAAAATTTCTTCTGACCAACTTAATTTTTGTCAGGATATTTAACTTCAGCAGAAGTACGGGGCTTTTAGCCACATGCAAATTCGATACCCAAAACTGACGTGCCTTCTATCAAAAAAGTCAGGTTTGATTATTTGCACGTTATTTTTGATGCCCTCACCATTAAGATAATTTCTTTAAAGCTCTGAACTCAATGAGACTGTTCAGTGAAGGTCTAAATGACAGAAGTACAATTTCTGTATGCGGGGTTTTTTTGCCTGATGTGATATACTTCCATTCTTTTACCAAGAGCCGTGTTATTTCAGAGCTTGAGAAATTCATACAATGTGGAGAGTGTATCTGAGAAGCAATTAATATATTCAGATATTAAAGGAAACAACCTTGGAAGAAAGAATTAGAAGTAAAAATTTAAATCTGTCAGAATCAATGCTTTTCCAAAGACAACTTGCTTGTTTATGTTAAATACATATTGTAAGTGACAATAAATTAAAAGTGCTCCAAAAAGCTCCACTGTTTTCTATTTCTTATTGAAAGCTTGTAAGTATAACTTCCAAAAATATGGTATATATGAGGTATATGATTTAGTTTCAGACTATGCTTATATTATATTTCTGGCTCATAATTTGATTTTTCCAGCAGCTTTCCTCAAATTTATGTGACCTTATGGTGTACACAGAAGAAATGTTCTAATTTAAAGTGCTCAAAATAAGTTTCCACTTTACACTCATGGCCATATTGGATATGAGCATGCCTTAACTCCTGATACTGTCTGTTATCTGTAAAAAAAAAAAAAATTACACCATTTCAGTATAATCTTTTCCTAGACAATTAGTCTCAAAGAACACGTCATTTTTGCCCACAACCCAGCAGCAAAAGTCACATGGGAATAACTGTTTTTTCTAATCATTCAATGATTAAAAATCAGAAGAAAAGTTGATTTTCTTTGAATTCCGAAGATGCAAGAGTAGATCTTCATAAAGTATCTGAGTGTTGATATTGATTCTTCCTATTGTTCCCTTCCAAGGATAGCATTTGTCCATAACACTATCGCCTATAATGGATAATGTACTTAGAAAAAGGTTTGGTCATAAATCTTTAAGCTTTTCAAAACAAATGCTTAGACCATTAGATCTCTACTCCACAGATGCACAAGATGGTGAGAAACATCCTTTCATCCACAATTATTTTGCAAGGTTTTTTCATCTGTTCTCCTGCTTTCTGACATTTTGTTAAGAAATAGCAGTTACTGAAACTTGAGAGTTTTGAATTCCACACTTAAAATATATAGAGCAGAGGGAGAGAGGAGGGTTGGGGTTTTTTTTTAGTTATAATTATATCCTTATAGAATGATATGCAGCATTGATATTCCTTCTTAGCAGTTATCAATTTGACCTCTAATGAATAGAACAGATTTATGGGAAACTCATTTTGGAGTCAGGTTACGACTTCAGTGATTCATACTAGCTGATAATTAACAGCATATATTGAACAATTTATGAGCTCTAGAAATTGAACTTCTGCACTGTAAACCATAGTAGACTATGGAGACAAGATGGTTTGGATAGTATTTACTACTAGCTGTTCACAGGACCAACAGGAGAAGGCTGTGGTCAGCCTCACTTCCCAGAAAGGTTTGTTTTCTCTAGGTATTTCTTTTTACCCACTTACTACAAGAATGCATACTAAAGGACAACAAGCAGCTAGGTATCAAACTTTGAAGATTCAATATAACTATTAATTTTAATTAGTAATTATTATATAATAACTGAAGCAATTTACTATACTTTTATTTAAAATACTTTCAACAAATAAAGATTCATAATTTTAATTAACTAATTGCTAAAACAACAAGTAGTGGTTAGCTCCTTTTTCCGTTCATGTTGCAGATTGATGCATGCACACAATGTGACTGCTTTCTATACTCTCCTATGCCTAAGCTTTCCTGCAACAGTAAAACAAATCGTCACTTTTCTTCATATATATCGTTATTTTATTTATGTGAATAGCATATACAATATAACACCAGGTGTACCAAAGGCTGCAAATATAAGGAAGCATGGGTTCCTACAGATATGTGGCATGCGTTCCCTACTTTCCCACAATAGCCCTAGCTACCTCCTTACCGCATTCCCTAGATGTTGCCCAGGATCTTGTTTTTTCCATTGCCTATCAACATACCTTGACAGAAGGGATCTTTTGCCTAGCTTTTGATATAGAAACATGCTAAGACAAAAGTAACAAGACATGACAAGCAAATCCAGGCTTCTCGTTAGATGCTGTCCTTCATGCTAACAACTCCTGACCTTTCATGAAAGGTCTCCAGTGAGTGCTTCTTTAAACCAGTAAAGTTTCCCTGTGTTTCAATATTTGAACTGGAATAAGAACTAAAAATATGCTGAGGATCAGGAGGAATTTGGAACTTTCACATTTGAGTTCAGCCTTTTCCTCGATTTCCCAGATGTCCTTCAGGTTTCCACACTGCTCAAGATCTTTCTTGTAAAGCAAGATCTGTCTGACAATCTGTTTTAAATGGCAAGCACCCTTCCTGGTTTTAATAATGGAAACCCAAAATTTCTGTATATTCAGGAGCCTCAAGTTACATACTTCAGGAGACTGTAGTTGCTGTTCAAGAGAAAGCAATGCCTTTCCGTAAGTCCCAACACTGTTTTGGGAATGGGATGAACACGCAGCCTAGTTCCAAGGATGACTCTGTTAACTCCCTCAAGCCAGCCTCAGAAGGAACCCTGTCTGTGCCTCAAGCTGAAACATGTACTTTCACCGGCAAGCTCACAGCAACCTGTGAGATACAGCTTTCACAAGGGTGGTACCCAAAGTGCTCAAAAAGTGTATTCAAGCTGGCCACTCCTGACAGAGAGACTAGTATTTTCAGCAAAGGGTTTAGTTTTTCTCCACTGCCTTTTTTCCTCAACTCTACAAGCAAAAATAAATACATTTACCTTTAGCAATGCAAACACAAAGTTAGTGGCGTCCCTTGTGGCAGCAATACACACACTATAAGACAAACTTAAAGAGAAAACTTCAATTTTCACTGAAAATTGATCAACTGAACACTTAAAATTACCCAAGCACTACTACCTTATGCAGACTGAAAATATACTACTGTCCTTTTCTAAGAAGACGTTCAGTGTATTATCACTGTAGAAAAAAATGAGACCTTCTCAAGGACATGGCTTCATTGAAATCACTGAGAATGTCATTTTTATAAAGTTTTATATTAACCACTATGTCATTTTCTTACACAGAACTGCCTAGATAGACCCAGTGAGGGACTACGGCCTTTGCTCTACGCTACTGCTCAGTCATGTAAAAATTAAAAACCTGGCTTTATTCATGTGAACGATCTTATTGATATCTCACATGCAGAAAGATAAAAGCATGATCAATGTTATTTTAATCAAGATTAAAACTAATGCTAATTCTCTCCTGCAGTATTTTTCCAGTTCTTGTTGTAAGAAAAAAAGATTATCTTGCCTTTTTCCAATTGTGAAGTACAGAAATAGCTCTTTATGACAAAACTTTAAGAGCAGAAGAAAATCAGTTTCCTAAGTTTCCTCCAAATGGCATGGCAAAGTGATATTTGATCACCTTGCAGTAGCACATTTTCTTCAGAACAAAATAGCAAGATATGCACACACCAAAAAGCGTGTAACACATCAATAAGAACAAACTATTCCACGTTCCAATCAGGGGAAGGAAAAAGATAGTGTTAGCATGAATTGAGTAAACCTCTATTTCAACAGTTTCTGTTGTTTTCACTTCAGAGTGAGATAGCGGAAAGACAGTAAAGATTACTGATGACCTGTGTATTTGTCCTCCTTTTTTCTACTTCAAACGCAAACTGACTCCTGCATTCATGTTTTCCTGAGACAAGTGAGAGATCTAATGAACTGCTTTATTTTTATTTCCTCTTTGTGAGAACATTCTTTGACATGAACAGCTTTTTAAAAAGATAGGTTTTTTAATTTCCACACGTGGAAAATTTGACAATTAGACTATGTAGACAGCTACAGCTGGATTCAGAGCAAAGTTACTTTGAATATTCTTTATATCCTGAATTCCTTACTCCGTTATATACTAACACTGCTGTTAAAAGATAACTGTAGTTGGATTCAAATTCCAGTTTGAGACCCAATGTAAAGCATCTTTCCAAGAATGCATAATTAAGCAGCATTTGTTAGAGTCTATCTGAGTGCGTGAAATTATTGAACATGAGTTAATTTTTGTTGGATTAAAAGCACCACCTGTTCACTCCTGTAAAAAAGTGCCATGATTTCTGTTTCAGTGAAGTATTTAATCCTTACATATTTGGTTTCATCCTTGCAGTATGCAGTTGGTTTACGAATACTCTCCAGTACTGCAAGAGTCAATATGTGCCCCATTTATTCACTCTTCCAATAGTGCAGCACTACAATTCCAAATGCGTTTTCCAGGTAGGGAAAGCAACATAGACCAGAGTAGCTCAGACACATGTACCAGTGTGTGTAAAGGCTTAAATGGCTGCAAGGCAAACTGCTGTTTGCCAATGAAGTTCAGAGCAGTAGTGGTAGTTACTACTTTATATGGCGGCTCTTGAGATGCAAGACTTAATGACTGCTAGACAACAGCTACTTACCAAAGCCTTTCACAGCAGTTGTAGCATTTTACTCCTCTCAATAGCTGTCATATAGCAGACTGCTGTGGATAATGCTTTTTTTGCCTTCTCCTGTAGACTTGTTTCCAAATGACAAGCTTAAAAATGTTTTACAACTGTGAAGTTTAAGAAGTGGTTCAATAGATTGCAGTGAGTCACAAGCAACCACTATAAAGGTTTCAATGCAAATGTTTTTCCACTGAATCTTTCATCTCTGGTGGTAGAATAAACTCTTGACTTGCTTAACATCTGATGAGAAGACATGGAAATTCACAACTTTGGAGAACAAACAGAAGATTACAAGTCACCTAAAAATCTATGTGGATCCACAGGACATGGATACTATGATACTTTAACCCCATCAATTTTATTAGCAGAGATTCACAGCTGTACCTGTAGAAACAGAGCTGTCATACTTTATCATTTTCATCTTTAATTAGTCCAGAGTGTCTATCTTATACAGTCCTGTGTACCTGAAAGAGGCTATTTTATCAAGGTACAGGGTTAAAGGTTTATAAAGTACCATCTGTTGAAATAAGCTGTACAAGGAAAATATTTATAAAATGCAGTTTGGAAAAAAAAAAAAAAAACCAAAAAAAACATAACACACCAATCAGTGGAAGAAATTATCCAAGAAGTTCTCCTTTTAAAAGTATTTTAGGGACACCGTCAGTTCTTAGAACAAGATAAAGTGAGTTGTAGACACTCCGAAAGCATTACTGTCAGCAGCATGAGGTGTTCAAAGGAGAGATACATTTAAAGGCTTTCAATGTAGGGGGCACTGTTGGAATTCCATGGAGGCTGGGATCACAGAGACACCCTCTCTCCTCTTGTAGATGCTGAATTTAAAACCTCAAGTGTTCAATTTCATCATCAGAGATGCTGAAAAAGGAACCCACGAAAACAAGCCCAGCATAATAAAACCAAACCTGCAATACATGAACACAGTGACAAGGTAGCAACAAGATTAAAATGTTACTCAGAAAAGGAAAATAATAATTTTAAGTTCCCTGACAGAATAGAGTGAGAGCACAAGACAGCATGCATGTCTAGGAACCCTCAGAGTAGCTGGCAAGGCACCTCATCCACCTCATCTTCCTCCTGCTTCTGTTTATTCCTCTATCTTTATATCAAAGTTCAATTCTATATCTTGAGTGTTTAACTGGCAGAGAAGTGCAACAAAAGTTAAAGCTTTATGCATGTGTGAAGGAAGGGGTTAAAAGGAATTATAATAGAAGTGGCATTACCAAATAGTTGCTGTGCATTTAAAAAACTGATAGTGCTTATCTATTGTCTAAATTAACTGAAGCAGAGAGTCTTGCATCTCCATACAAA
>Ga0181612_122350_pt1 | contig 27287 bp, 15 predicted proteins | sample HoacroProtozoa21_FD_119630 | JGI IMG/M metagenome (GOLD analysis project Ga0181612, IMG submission 119630) | Hoatzin crop microbial communities from Cojedes, Venezuel. Combined Assembly of Gp0051906, Gp0051904, Gp0051908
TAGGAGACCTAGAATCCTAACACTGTCCGCATGAAAGTGATGCACATTGTACAGCACACAGGACACCTCACTGGGAGAACGGGACACAGACTACCCCCTTGGTACACCTTACTCTGCTGCTCAGGGCACTCTCCTGGGCTGTATGCACTGCTGGGTTGCAGACATTGATTTTGGCTTCTAAAAAGAAGAGATACAAACACGCAATTTTGCAGCCAGCTGGTGAGTTAACTCTCCACAGCAGGGAGCCACAACATGACATCCAAAAAATGCACACTTCTCCTCCTTAGAGAGACAGAGGCCCTACTCTTCTCCTCATCCTTTGAGGCAGATCGGATCACGTGTTTTACTTTTTCCATACACAGCAGAGAGAATGAAACTGCCTGATTCAGTGTTGTGAGTCCTACCAGATAGCAAAGTACCCACAAATTAGGCATCACGACTGTGATGCCTCCACTGTGAGTCCCTCCTCCACAAAGTGAGGAAGATGATTCCACTTCAGTGAGCTTCAGCACAGACTCCAAAACTGGAATGGTTGTCAGAAGGCACATTGTACACAGATCCTCCTACCAACTCCTACAAAAGAAAATGTTACCTTCTTTCAGCAAGAAAGAAGAGCTATTAAGCAAGACAATGGGCTTAGCAGTATTGATGAACCCTCTGTCATCAAGCGTTAGACATTAGGAATATCTTTTTTAAGCCAAGCCAACAGAAGCCCCCAGTCACTGTTACAATGGCATATAAGCAGAGATAAAAAGTGCCATCCCAGTTTTTCCTTGTTTAAACTCCTTCTGCTTGGTCTGTTCTGTTATTGGTGCTTTCTGGAGCAACACCAGAGCATGCCGGGGCACATGAATTTTGCACAATAATCATCAAACCAACACATTGCATCATTTTTCACACAAATGCACTAGAGTTGGCTCTGGGGAGCAGGCTGGTTTGGTTTGAGGGCAGGAATCCAGGAGACTGAAAACAGAGAGATACTTGCCCCTCTGGACCCAACTCTCCCAACTCCAAGGGACGGCTACCCAGAACATCTGCATTAGCATTCCAGAGTCCAACTGCCAAAGACAAAGGGGGTCCGAGTCCTCCGCTAGCTGATAAGCAACAAGCAGCCAAGTTTAGGATATGACAAGAAATGTGAGATTAGACTGAGACACATAGCAACCTAAGAACAGCAGGCTGGCCCTACACGCGGTACCAGTTACCAGCCTTCTCTGTCCAGTCTGAGCAGCCCACCCAGGAGATGATTTAGTGGGTGAATGTCAAACTTCTGTTCTGACGATTGGGTTGCACAGGGCAGTCCAAGACAAAACAGGATAAAGAACTAGAGAGCTACCTGGCTCTGCAAATTAAGCTCTGCAGTTTAAGCAGAAGTTGGCCTATATCTGGCTTATTTATATCTCTCAGTTTCCAGCCCAAAAGCCTGGTTTCAAAGCTTTAATAAGTAAATATTTTCTCTCCTTGACTACCAAGCTTATGCAGTGCTGAGAGAGAGCTGAGTTTGGGTGAAATACTGGACATTTAAGGTGTTTTATTTTCCTAGAGTTAGGGAATCCACATAAAGCAACACACTTTCCTGAAAGACTTACAGTCCCCATCCAGTTTAATCGGAGATTGGGGAATTTTTCCTTCTGTGAAGGGGTCAATACCACCAAGTGCCAAATTTTAGAAAGGGTTTTCATCCACCAGATATAAAGGAGCAGTCCCTCCCCATTAACTGCAAATCGTGAAGAAAACTGGGCAGAGGTCTGTGCAGCTGGGGACAGCTGGGGTGAGAAGAGAAACTTGGCCTGACTGGACCTTGCTCTGCCTCTATACCAGATTACTAGTGATAGCTATTTGCCGTCCAGCTGGTCAGTAGGTTTTCTATGTGAAATCTTTTGATGTTCCTGGACCAGAGGGGTCTATATCACTGCTCATTAGCCCAGATGGTGTTTTTGTTGCATTCTTAGCGGAAAAGCCAAGAAAAGAGTGAGATCTCACTTCTCAGAGATTAGTCCTTCAGGGATTAGTCCTCCAGGGCTCGCACACACATATTCACCTTGTCTGTCCCACAAGTGATGGATGGATGGTCATGACGAAGCATTACACCTGGCTAAATTAGGAAACACTTCACTTCGGTGAGGATGGAAACCACTAAATCTCATCTGGGAGGTAGCAACTGAGAGAAGCCAAGTGCAGCAGGAAGCAAAACACATTAGCCATGGTTTGTACTTACCATTTGAAATAGCCTCAGAAAGGGCACACATAGTCAGGTTCTGTGTACCAAAGAGAAGTGCTGGAGTTGAGCAGTAGTATCTTTTAGCCAAGAGGCTTGAGGTGTTTTAAGCCAAAGAGACCACAGGCTCACAGTAAACAGGTTTCAGGGCTGTCACTCTGGCTTCTTTCCCTGTCCAGAAAAGTTATTTCAAAGAAAAAGACAAATATAGACCAGTTCAATAAACCAGAACTGGAATATAAGTCAGAGGGGCATTTATTGCTTGTTCTCACCTGGCAGGAACAGAAATGATACGGAACAGGGACTTTGAGAACTTCAGTCATTTGACTGCATGACTAAACAGCACAAAGTGACTGATGTGGAGACTGAGCAGGTGTGACAGTGGCATGGATAATTGTGCATGCGAAATAGATAACAAGGCTCTGATATGACCTGCCCTGGTCACTGTGAAGTTGCACAATTTTCATGGTAACTACAAATGCAAATGAAGAAGGCACTCTGCTCTTCAAATTTTTCCAGTGGCTGGTCCTTTGTGAAGCTCATCCCGGGCTTTTGCAGATAGTGTTGTCAAAAGCATTCAGCAATGGCCTCTTTCTTCAGCGAAAAAGTTGATAGGAACATTTACAACTGCTTTCAGTGAACGCCTTACTAAAGTCAACAAGAAACTGCAATGTCTTTCCAATGTAAAGGTCATTTAGCCTTGGATACCAGTTTAGTGTGTCAAAGAAGCCAGAATATCCTGTCCCAACACGCCCATCTCTTACCCAAGAAAAACCATGACTGGTGTGACAAGTTGTAATAGACAAACAGCTATGCTCTGCCATTCTTCTGTGTGAAAAAACCCTTTAGCCCCTTACTTTATCAGGCCTAAAGTCATTCCTTTGGCAATTAGATCAACAGAAGCCTCTGCATTTTTCTTCCAACAGTTAAATTATTTATGAGCTTTGAAAATAATCCCATTTTGTCTTCTAACCTTAGTTTTGCATATATATATGTCTTTTTCCATGTCGACCCCTGTGAATTCTTCAGCTAAAATATGCATTCATTAGAAAAACATTTCAGGGTATTTTTTTCTCTCCTCTTTATCTACTTGTTTGAATATGTTGCAAACTTGATTAATGTTGCCTTCTAATCTCTTTTTTTCTAGAGAGAACACCTGGAGCTCTTTTAACCTGCCTCAAATAAAAAACAAAACTCAAAAGCCAAACAACCCAAGTTGCAATGTGACACTTTCACGATCCTTTCCTTTCCCTGGCCATTCATTGCTCCTCTTCTAAGAGTGTGGACACATGGGAAAAACTTGTGTCAATTAACCTATGGTCATGGGTTTCTTCTAAAGCCCCCTTCCTTATGCTCCCAGTAACCTGCTTAATTTTTAGCCTCTCTGACTAGAATGGTTTGGGGAGATTTATGACAGCAATTCTTCTGGTTCCTTTCACAATGTGTTTTCCGCTATTCTCATCTATCGCTCTGCCAACATGCATCATTTATTTAACACCAGTCTGTAGCCACATTAAACCTTTTCTTTTTTTTTCTTTGAGGACATTTCCTACTCTACCTGGGGATATTGTGCAGGTAAATAAAGTCTGAGCCAACATTCTTGGACCTGCCTCCATCCAAAGCTTTCCATGAGCATCAATCATCCTTGAACTAGGTTTCTTCTCATTTTAATCATGCTAATATCACCACAATTTCATTCTCGTTAACAGCAATCAAGTTTCAGTCTCTGCAGATGGTGGAGCTGGACAGTTACCAAGCCACACCACATTCTGAGAGGAGTGTATGGACCAGTGCTTAGCCTATGGCAGTATTACAGTTTCCGGGTTGCATCACTTCACTTTACCTATTTGTGCAATGACATATGGATTTGCCTCGTATTGGTTTTGAGGTTTACAAATGAGGTTTTTAAAAATACCAAAGAGAGTCCGTTGCCCAATTAGCTCATTCTTGTTAAAATACTACCTTGCCTGCTTTGATAACTTTAGATGAAGGTTGTAGAGGAAATATGTTATTGATTTAAAGTGTGGCTACAAAGAAGATGGAGACTCCCTCTTCACAAGCAGCCACATGGAGAAGACAAGGGACAATGGCTACGAGTTACAGCAGGAGAGGTGTCATCTTGCTATAAAATTTTTTCACAGTGAGAACAATCAATCACTGGAACAAGCACCCCAGGGATATGGTACTGTCCCCGTCACTGGAGGTTTTCAAGATGCAATTGGATAGGGTGATAAATAATCTCATCTAGGTTCCTTTTCTCACAAAAGTTTGGACCAAGTGATCTTTCAAGTTCCCTTCCAACCTGGGATGCTCCGCTCTTCTATGAATGCTATACATGTGCGTATGTTACTGCTATGGACATCACCCCTCTGAACTTCCCTAACAGATCAGGTATAGAAACCAAATCACAACAATGCTGATGGGAAGGGACCTCTGTGGTTTTCTCATCCAAATTCTTACTTAAAGGAGGTCTGTCTTCCTGCTATGGCTTTTGCTATTCTCACAAAATAAAATTATCAAAGGCTATACAAGTAGATTCACACAACTTCATTTATACCTACACCATGGATCAGGCCCCCAGTGCAGCCCTCTCCTCACCATTGTCCAGCCAGGTAGATCTATCAGGGTGTACTGCACCTCCTTTCCAGAATGGGTGTCTTTTGAGGAAAACCAAGGTGGATAGGGAGGGTTCTGAGCACAACAGCATTTACCCAAGAAAATTGTTGGGCTGTACAGTTACACAAACATTTCAGTGCACACTGTGGGGAACTAGTTTGCCCCACACGGTAGTTCCAGTTCCACCCATTGAAGAAGAGGTGGTTTCCCACATGCACAATGGATAGCTAAACACTGGCTGCCCTCAACAGGCCAACTTCAGCCTTACTACCTGTGAATTCAAGCTACGACATGATGCATGCACAGCCCTGATACTAGAAATCATCTCTAAGCTGAGGGAAGGGTGACCTGAGGAATGGTCATCAACCCTTGACTGCTATGCAGAGGAAGCTTCAATGTACACCTGGCTACAGCTCAAAAATCGGTACAGTGTAGACCAAACTGCAACAGTCCTGCAGGAAGGGCTTGACATTGTGACTGCAAGCGTGAAGACTGGTATTACATGGATTCAATGGTTTTTTATGCTGAGTACAAAGTTCCTTACAGCTGACAGAAATTATGATGGACTATTGCAGCCTTCTGGGCTGGAGAACACATTAAAATCTCTTCAGGAGATTACATCTGACCAGCTTCTGATGCAACTGTTGCCTCTTCCTACTCTGTTTGACAGCTGACCTACCTGATACTCTGGTGAGACACAGATGATAGCTGCACAGCCAACGTAAACAAAAAATGGTCTCTGACAGCCCAGAAAAGTCACTGTTTTCCCATCACTCTATGCTTAGAACACCCTAAATCAGATGGCATTCTAGGATCACAGCCAGACCTATCTCCCCCAGGCATTCAAAGCATGCAAGGAACAAAGAGGCGTTGGGAGTTGGGAGGGTGGGAGTTGGGAGGGTGGGAAAGTTTTGATCAGAGTTTGTGGCGCAGCAGGTCTTCCACAGACAGCTATAGGATGTGTTTTTAATCCGTGTCAAGGACTTCGATTTTCTTCAATAATTTCATATATTTTGTAAATAAAAAGAACTAATTCAGGTACAACCATACGCAGTGACAGTGAATAAATGATCTACTAGTGCTCAAAGGCTGGAAAAGTTTTGACATGCAGATCTGCACAAAACCAATCGTCTTTCTCTCAGATATAAACCTCAGAATGTCCGCACTTTGCGGTAGTTAATTTGGTGGGAAATGAACTAAAACATGCAAGAGTGTTATCTTTTAAGGGCAAAAGGTCTTGAGTTCTGCGTGGTGCTCAGGATGACACCAGTATTTATGCTGATGGTCAGTAAGAGCATTTCTAACTCCAGCTTCATTTCCAGAAAATATTAACGTTACCTCACGGTGTGTTATTTGAATCAGCGCATGTCGCCAGAGGTTGAATAAGACGGTTTCTCCACACTCCACGACAGAGTACCGACACTTACTAAATTATGCTGTTAAATACTGTAGTATGGCTATAAAACACAATGAAGGCCTGTGGAAAGATGCCAGCCCTTTTCTGAGAAAGAGAGAGCACTTTTTGGAACCCTGCCTATGGCCCGTAATTTTCACTTCCTCCCACTACAGTGTGAAGTGACATGAAAGGACTTGTAAAGTCAAGTTCGGAGACTGGTAGGGATTTGAAGGAGTAAAGCTAAAGTTAGATCATCAACGGTAGCATTTGACCTACTTGAACTTTGTGGGAAAAGAAGGAGGGAGCCACATGTCCCACATGTCTCCCTAGTAGACCTCACTGGAAAAAAAAAATTAATTCCAACCTACAAAACACTCATTTTTCATCCCAGGTGAGGCCAAAATGTTCAAAATATAGAAACTTTCAATGGAGAAAACTGTTCCTTCACCAGCAGTAAAACTTTCCAGAAAAGTTGCCAACTAGCAAGATATTTCAGTATTTCATGGGAACATGGGAAATAACATTCAGTGAGGAAGAAAGACCAGTGGAAGAGGACAGAAACACAGCTTGCTTCAACTTAGGCTCCTATCAGGTACTGCAGCAGTTCACGTGGACCCTGACACATGACACCAACAATGAAGTCCTTTAAGTCCAGCAGGCTCAGAATGAATTTTTTTTCTTATGAGTAATTACCAAGGAGGTGAAGGATGGAGAACGAGTCAAGACTGATCTGTCTTTGTGGAAAATATTTCAGCAGGAAACATTTGTCCTTCTCCAGTGGCCATAATCTGACTTGTCACACTGTACACGTGCCTAAAATCACCAAATGATGATGTCTGATGCACAAACCTTAAAATATAACTGAGGAACAACAACAAAACCAATAGATGCCAGCTGTTTAGGTCAACAGATAAAAACCCTGTGACAGTGCCTGACAAACAACAGATACAACACAATGCCCACCTGTTTGCTACCACATTTCTACAGAGGATGGTTAGTTTATCAGAGGAAGGATGAATTAGAGATACGGAATTTTGAGGTAGAGATGGGTAAGCAAAATTCCATGGGACTTATCTTCCTAGGTCCACACATTATCTTAATGTATTTCTTATATTCCTGCACCTACAGGTTTATACAGAAATCCAGCATCCAGTCAACCTCTGTTCAGGTTAAAACACATGTCCTTTGTTGCCTTGGATGTAGTCTTCTTGCAGATGGTCAAAACCAGAGAGCAGCAGAATTTTCTTAGTGACAATGTTTAAACAAAGGAGATGTTGGACTTTTACCCAAAATGCCCTATATTCATCTGCTGGGCTTGGCGTTAGCTGGAGCTGACTTCGTTAAACACTGTCTCTAGATCAGACCAAGCTTGAAGCATGACTTTCAAATTCATTACAAATTCAGAACAGCTCTGGTGGCTGCAGAAACCCTTCACAGGCTTCCTAGGGATAACTGTTAGCAAAGCTCAGCACTACCTTATTCCAACCAGCCTACTTCTTAAAATCCTGCCCAGTCCAGGCAAATGTGGACAGTGATTGCCAGAAGTACTTAGGAAAAGGATTTGAAAGGAGTTATTAATGTTACTGATACAGGGCATCATGGAAAGCTCATGTCCAGCCCCTCCTGCCAGTACAATAGAGGATAATAGTGCTAGAAAGTGCTTTGTCTTAGTGTCAGGATCCCTGACACATTCACAAAATATGCACATACCAAGCAGGGAAACACCACCATCTTCCAGAGAGTGCAGGCTCTGATGCGTAGACCTGAAATGCAGCAAATGGCATTAAGGAAGATGTTAAGCCTTGTCACCCAAAATAAAGGTTATACCAAACAAACTCCCTGAGGCTAGCAGTGTAGGAGTCACTTTCCTTCCCTCTCTTTAGCTTTTCCCTCATCTCCACTGCACTTGTGAAGGAAAACTCTCCATGCAACTGGTCACAGCAGTTCAGCTGGGGACAGAGATTAGTATCAGGAGAGGAACAAAGCATGCAGGAGGGTCTCTTTTACATTTTCAGAGACACAGATTGTATTTTCCCCTTTCTGTCATGTTCTGTCACTTCACTTTCAACTCCTACAAGTAGCACTTGGAGAGCAAAGCAAGTGGAGGAGAGGTGTGAGAAAGCTGAGCCATGTGCCTGGAGGAGAACAGGGATTTGGAGCACTGGCAGATGAACTCTGCAAACATTTCCATGGTGTCCTTTGGTCCTGCCACATGGTCCTGTATCCTCAGCGGGGTGCGGTGGGCTCCCTCACACATCAAGGGTAGTGGAGGAGAGTCCTGGAGTGCTGACCAAGTTGAATAGATAAGATGCCAGGCTGCCGGAAACAGGCAGCCGTTTCCCTTTCTGCTGCCGGAATGAAGTGTTGGTAATAAGCCACTGGGGATAAATGGCAGCACCTTCCATCACCACTGCTGTCTACTCCACGAGCAGCTGTTGGACCGTGACAGTAAGGACAGAGAGAGGGATTTAGTGAACAGCTATGGCCTCCCCGACAGCATGCATCAAAATCACTCCCCTACACCAGCTGTCTGCAGACAGGACTGGTCTTGGTCCGCGGTTTGTCTGGCTGTAGGATGCCATTTATTTCCCTACCTCATACTTCTCAACTCAGCAATTTCCTTTTAGCACCAATATCTTTCCTCCACCTGCTTATCCCCATTATAAGTATATAAGTATGTGTGGTTCTTATTTTTTATGTGAACTCTCATAACTGCAAAAAAAAATAATCTTGACATAAATCCTCTTGACTCAGATTTCTTGACAAATATGTGCTAGTTTTTTTTCTATTCCTCACACCTCTTTCCACAAACTCTCAGCAAGAGTTTCTACAGAGTCTCAGCTCTCAAGTCCTCTTCTTGAAGCACCTCAGAAGAAGTCACTGTGCTGAAGCTAGGACAGGAGAACGCGTCCTCTGCCTGTGGAGACTGCATAGGACAGGGAGTGGGCATCTGCAGTGTACACTGTCCCTGTAGATATTTTGGTTTCCTTCATTGCGTACAACCCTCCAAGCACAGCTATGGTGACTGGTCCCATCTATCTTTCAGTGCCTACATCCGAGCCTAAGGTCTACACAAGCATTTAGGACAGCATATGTCTAGCCAATGGACCTAGGTGCCTCATCCAATGGCACACATGAAACCTGTGGCAAAGAACAGAACTGAGCCCCAGGCCCCAAACCTTTGCATGCTTCTTGAGTGCTGCAGCCATGTGGTTGCTCTCTTTTGCTCTTCTTGGCTGCAGATTTGAGATGGAACGTCAAACTGTCCATCTGAACTGACACTTGCTTGGAGGATTCAGCACCAGGTTGGCCCATGCAGTGTAAGTCTGCATCTGGGTGCTTCCCTCTACATGCTAGAGCCGGCAGTAAAGCAGAGGGGAGGCAAAAGAAGTACAGTATACAGAGACTGAAAAGGAGGTCCTCGCCCCTGGCATTGAGGGCTTAATGGAACTGCTCTGGGTCCAAGTGACCCAGTCTACAGTTCTAAATCCCCTACAGAAATTCAGACTGAACCTACAGACCTCACTGTTGCAGAGGAAGGAAGCAGAGGAAGGGTTTTAGTGGGACTCATTTGTACCTAAATTCTGGGTAGTGAATCAATGAAATGCCAAATTTCCTGTCCAGTCAATAGGCATGGACAGATGTTTTCAAAGGCTTCATAGTGACTTCTGTTATTTAAGCTGGCAGACAGGATCTTGAAAAAACACCCTCTCAGATGGCTGGCCAGCAAATGTCAATGCCTCTGCAAGTGCAATGTCTTCACTAGCTACCCAAAATACAGATGCAAGCCTGGTGCCCAAGCTAAGCAGGCCTGTTCGTACTTGGCTTTTGTATTTTAACCTCACCAGAAGCTCCTGCTACAGTGAAATATATGGGGCAGCAGAGCACAGAAGCAGAGCTAAAGCCCATAGATCATGGAGTTAAATATCCTAGTGTGGGCAAAAAGTGAGTGCACACCGTTTCAGCCCACGTGTTGGCTGAAGTTATGAGCACGCAAGAAGAGGGGATTTATAATGAGAATGGCAATTCAACCTCAATTATAGTCCGCAACTGTCTGCACACTATAAACTGGAGGTTTAATAATGAGGCAAGTAGGATGAAGGAGAGAATTTCGTTGTGTCTGTTTCACAGCCTGGAATCCTTACGAAAATCATCAAATCACCTGAGTTCTTCTGATAACTGTAGCTGTATAACTAATTTTAAAGGGGTTTATTGTACATTAAGACTGCAACCAAAGGTACAGGCAGAGAAAACCTCATAGTAAAAGAGAACTCCAGATTGAGGACGATAATGTATATGAGATTTGAAAGAAGTAAGTGCTAAAAGATGTAGACAGCAGTTTTTCAGGGTCCTTAACCTTGATGAATAAATGAATAAAATCCCTTAAAAAATTGCAGTGTTTTTTCAAGTGATTTCCAGCATGTTAATGATCAAGAGAAGCTGAGAAAATTGCTGGGAAAGGAGATGACTTTCCTCAGTATGCTCTTACCACAGAGACTATAAGACAGACCTGAATTGTAAGCAAATAATATGCATTGCAAAATATGACAGAGGAAGTGAAGAACAGAGGCTCTTTAGCTGTCCATAATGCATTTGCATACAGGTGTGTTGACTGCAGGACTTTGTGATGTTGCCAAATCAAAGCTTTAATGAAAACTTGGAGTCTTCCAGCTCTTCTATATCCAGGTACTTAGACAGGGCTCTTCTGTATCATATTTGTTTACTTTACTACCCCAAAAGAAAGAGAATAGGACCCCAATTGAAAGAGGGCACAGGGAATACGCAGAAGTCTTCATCTACCACCATAACCATCCCATCCACCATGTACAACAACCCACCAGCTAATATGGAACTCCAAAGGGGCCTGAGTTGCCCACCTCCCTTATTTTTATCAGCAAAGTCTTGTAGGTATTGCTGGAAAAGTTAAAGATACAATAATAGAAAGCACAGCATCTCATCCTTCAATGCAGTCCACAAAGGAGGCATCTCACCACCTTCTGCAAGACAGGAACGGAATGTCTTGTGGGTGTCCTGCCATGGCCTTGCCCCAGGAGGTGCCAAGGACTGGAGGAAGGTCCAGCTGAGACAGGGAGCATCAGGCACTCATGGGCAATGTGGCTGCTGAAAATGCAAGTGCTCCCAGATTAAACAAGCTGTCAAAGGAAATGGCAAACGAGAAAGGCATGCTGAAGACTGAAATTTTAAAGGTATACTCTCTGGCAATGTTTTCACCTCTCAGCTTTACTGTCTGACAGTGCTTGCAAACAAAGCTCTTGTCTCTCCCCAGCACCTACATCACCCACACACCCCTTTTCTCTCCTGGACCCACCAGTCTCAATCTAATAATGCAGTTGATTAGATCTTTCACCATTTTTATTGTTATCCACCTGCAGATTAATAAAACAGCTCTCCAGCTGTTTCTGGCTGACCACGTTCCGTAATTTATCACAAAGGCTTCGCCTGAAATACTTCTGTGTGACATGCGGGGAGACTTGCAGTCCCTCCCAGCCAAGCATATCCGTGAGAGAGCACAGCACAACAGTCCTCGGTGATGTAGCCCGTATTCTCACCACACAGAGCAGAAGTTAACGCTCCGCAACCAAGCCACTAAAGCAAAATTACCAGAGATTGGTACCAGAGGCATGGAGGTGGAAAAACGGGGATTTAACTCCAGCTCACTGGAGCACAGTGCCTCATACCTGTACCATCTCTTAATACATGGGAATCTGTTTTTAAAGCACTCCAAATTTTCTTTTTAAAGACAGTTATTACAAGGGTGACTTGACATGGCCTCAGAGACCATCCTGCAAGAATAGTAAGACTTGATCCCTTAAAAGTCAAGAAGCTGGAGGAATCATGACTAGCAACGGGTGTTTTTTCCTGACTTTCTTCTTATCCCCTCCTATCTTCTTCTTTCCCCTTGCCCTGCCCCTCCGTTCCCCTTGTCCTTCGCCACCCTGCCCTTCCCACTTTTCAGAGTACTGATTTAAAGAAATGCAAAGCTCATGTGTCTTGCAGTTCAAAGGAGGATTTGAGCCCACAAATTCATAAACAACCCCCTCAAAGTCACACAGAGCTCTGTTGAACTGACGGTGTTATGCATATACTTTAAGCACACAACTTTCACTAGATGAACATGAGTTCGTCTTTGCAAGGCCAGTATTATACTGGGGGGAACTGAGACCTATTCACTATTTTCCAACCCAAAGTAATAAAAAAGTGAAAAACTTGTCAGCTAGGCACTTTTGTAGGATTTTCCGTTTTAAGCTGAACAACATAAACAATTTTCAAAATACCAACAGAGGAAAGAAAACCAAAAAGGTAAACAACTTTTTATTAAATAAAAACTGGAAAATTTCTACAGAACTGGTAATGTTTTGTAGAAAGATTCCATTTAATGAAAAAGTCCATTTTCTGCTGAGAAATATTTTCAGGGGATACCTTTCAGCCAGGACTGTCAGCTGTTACTCGCCTTTCAATCACCGACTGATGCCCTAGCTCATATTCCCCACGCTAGATGCTGTGCAAAGACGCAATAAGCAATCTTTGGCTTACAGAGCTCGGGTCTCCTTTTGAGATCTGAGTGTAACAAGTAATGGGGTGGAGGTGCAATAACAAGATCCCACGGATACAGCAGCCAACATGGGAGAATAACCCAAGGGTAGAGCACTGTTTGAAAGCAAACAGCTGCCTTACAGCCAGCTATGTCTTGGCTGGCTCCATGCAGGTAACTCAAAGACGTCAGCCACAGTCTTCAGTGGGATCTTAAGAACAGATTGAACCGAGAAAGGGTCTGTGATCTTTCAAGGCAGTGCAGTGCCAGCAATGTAGATAAAAATGTAGCAGAAACTAGGCAGGTAAGGTAGAAGTAAGCTGTTGCCTCCTCCCAGACACACATCCAGTTGACTTGCATTGCTCCTCGGTAAGACCAATCTCCCTTATCCCCTGTAACACAGGGCCATGGAGAACTGCCATGATTGCTGGTCTCATTACGAAAAGGTGAATATATCTCTATGTGAGCTGAGGACAAGCAGAAAAAGCCCAGAGCTGTCAGTCTCTTCCAAGAAAAAACATTTTTCCTACTCCTAGATCCAAAATATTCTTCTCATTTGGATCAATTCATTGTGCAGCTATGCATTTCTTCCCTCTCTCTTTCAATTTTTCCCTATTTCTGTGTCTCCTCTTCATTTTAATATGAATCACCTGAAATATGATTTTCTGTAAACTGAAGAACAAAGACCGATTTGCCATGACTCCAGGCAATGTCCTTGTGTGTGTGTATATGTGCCTTTCATTCTCTGATGGGAATTCTGCACTTACCATGGCCTACCCATCAGCAGGAGGAGACAGAGGGGACAATACTTGTGAACATCAGTAGCAGTTTACAGGACATCTTCCCTCCACGCAGATGCCTATATTCACAAAATGTGCAGGATCTTAATACCTTTGAGATTTCTTTCTCCTGTACTTAAAACTTCTTGAAGAGGGTTAAAAGTTAACAGCAGAGGAGCACCAAGTCCCAGACCAGCACACGCAGTAAAATTGCATTAACCCTTCTGTCTGTAAGAAGCCAGACTTTGGTGACACACGTTCCTTCCTCCATCTGCCCAACAGTCAGTTCATGCACCCTGCCTGGCTGCCTCCAGACTTGGGTTATCTTATGTCTTCTGTCAGCCTCACCTACTCCTCCATTCCCCTTCACCCCTCCAAAAGCCACCTGAGACAGAAAACAGCAGTTAAAAATATTATGAGGAGGTGGTTTCTGGAGTAGAGACCTAAGCAACAAGTCCCTCATGAGCAAGTGATATTCTGCCCAACCAAGGCCAAAAGAAACCCTGAGAACACCAGCCTGCAATGAACAAAATGCAGCTTCGCTTAGCTTCCCCAGGCCAGGGAGGACATGGGTCTAATTTGCAGCTCACAGCCCAGCTCTGCAGTGACTGATGCTGCCTGGAACTGAAGGAGAAACCATGAGGAGGGCCGTTTCCTTCGAGACACTGTTCTGTCATCATGGAGGCAGACAGCATGCTCTCAACAAGTTTATCTGCAAAGTAACATGAAAATTCCTCACAGCAGGAGAGATTTGATGGGACGTGCCTAGAACAGCTTTATAAAAAGGTTTCTTCAAATGCTTCCAAAGCCCATGCATCTTTTTCTTGTTTTATCATCCTTTTCAACATCCTTCTTTCTATTGCTTTTTCTTCTTTCTAACTCCTCCACAAGGCACGTTTATCAACATCAAAGCACTTTCTCATATAGCTCAGTTTATTTCCTCTGAAACCACTCTTGCAAAGTCCAAACTTACTACTACTCTCCACACCCAGTGACTTCACCAGAAGCTAAACTTGCCTCTGTGCATTAAACCTTCAGTCTGGGCAGTATCAGTGTCCTAATGTAGGGACCAATATCCTTTACACCTAGGTGACTTCGTCTGAGACAGAGCATTTGTTTTTGATACTTCTGCAGACCCATTTGTGCATGGGCTTAATTTTGAACACTGTCCTCTCCATTTTTCCTCTCTCCCCAACCAAACCAGAAGCGCACACCAGATTGTATTTGTAGGCTGCATTCAGGATGATCAGCCCAGACAAACAAGTGCTCTAGCTCTGTGTTATTATCACCAGATAGATGCCTAAAGCTTGGTCCTATGGCCATCACACTGCCCTGTAGCCAGTCTGAGCTCAGGTAACCTGCAGGTCCCCTCTGCCGTAATGGCAGGCAATGGTCAAGTCCTTCCAGACCAGCTTAATGACCGAGCACAGCACATCAAGCCAACCCACACACCAGAACATGGCAGAGTGTGTGCTGAAGCTGTTGCAACCCTGTGTTTCTACCTCATGTGGTCCTCAGGTTTCCTCAGCTGATGGTTACTCTAGAAATATGTGTCTACACAACTGATGTGAAGGCAGACTTGGACCCAAGGACAGGTCTAAGACTCTAGTGTCATGCCCTCAAAGCTGAGTGTCCACTGTTAAAACTACTTTTCCTCTCCTTGATTTCTTCCATTTTAGGGAAGAGCTCAGTCATACTCCATCAAGGTCTAGAAGCATGAATGTGTTTGCACGGCACAGGTAGGGAGAATTTTGAAGCCCAGTGCTGATCTGCAACTGCATTCCAGACAAAACGGATTCATACAGATCTGCTTTCCTAGTGTGATGTTATCATCAAAACCACCACAGCAAGACCTACAGGATCTCTTCTCCGTCTTTAAAATCCAGACATGGATCCCAACTGGATAATATGAGAGCCTTCATTCTCAGACTTCTCCTCTGTCCTGCTTACAGCACATGACTTGGCTCTGTCACTCTAGCATCTTTATACCAGGAAAACAGGTTTCTCTTCCTGCCATCCTCACCTAGCAGAGCCTTACATGTCCTCTCCCTGACACCGGCACTGCCGTGGTGACAGGGTGGGCACAGCAGCAGCCTCGACGCATCTCTCCCCCTTTTTGCAAATTCCCAGCTGGATCCAAACTTCATATCTCAGTGCACCTCATGTCATATTTTGGGAGAAGTGCTTAACAGAAGACTTAATTGTATCTAGGTATAACTAGTCCAGAGCAACTGGCCATGGGAAAGCTGTAAAATGAGCTAAAGGATGTATAGTCACTTTCCTCAGTGTGTAAAGAACTGTGTATGTTAGGGTGGTGATGGAAGGGAGGAAGGTGAAAGGGGAGTTGGAACTGTGAAGTTTGAAGGTGAAAAAAGTCTTTATATCTGGATTAGTGGAGTCCTGGGGCCTTCAAAAATAGTTAAAATTCCCTTTTTTGAGTAATGGAGAAGTAGTTTGCATTGATCTTAAGAATTTGCTTATAGTTTTCCCTGGAGTTCAATGTACTGGGGAGTGCAAAGCTGACACAGCTCAAAAGTTTTATGAACCTCAGGTAACAGCGTGAAAGGAAATTTTAATAAATATTACATTTATTTAAATTTAATTTTTTTTCCTTGTTAATAATAAAAGCCAACCTTGGTCTTTTGGGCTTTTCTTATATGCCTGCTTAATACAGCAGCCGAATCATGGAATTATTTATATTTTAACTTCATTTTCAGTAAATCGTCAATCATTCACCTTTCAAAAGCATTAAATTTAGAGAGGAACAGCAGGGGAGAGGGAGCCTGAAAAATAAATATTGACTTTCAGGGGGTTGTTTTGTTTTGTTTTTTTAAACACAAGGTTAGAAATAGAAGCTGTTGTGGGTGATGAGTAAAAGCACAGAAAAAGGAGAAGACATTTGAGCCTATAGATTTCTTCCCATCATAGACCTGAAGCTCTATTTCTGCTTCATTTGCAGGAAGCCACAGCAGTGCCTATGAGTAGTGGCCCTTGCTGTCTTAAAGAGGTACTTAGCTGAAAATCTGGCATCTGTTCATAACTGGGTGAATAATCTTCCTTAAAGAGGACACCTGCTAACAGCCATAGATACTGGTATTGTGAGCAATAGCTGAGATCCCAAGGAAAACCAAAGAAAAAGAGGCATGATAAGTCATGATAGAGTCTAGAAATCCATCAGGATTGCCATATAGTGACCCTTGTGCTATGCAAAGGCTCCAGAGATTCTTCCTTTGAAGTTCAGCAGTCTACTCAATGTTTAAAGGCAATGACAGACTCTTCCTATTGGTTTCTCCTGTCCCCTGGGACAAAAGGACTACAGCCAGCCAGCTGCCCCCTTGGGTGCTCTAGAAGCCTTCTGCAGGGTTCTTGTCTTCCTGTGAATGAAGGCACCTCTTCAATCCCCAAGTTACATCTGCAACATCCAACCTCCTCATCAATTTCCCCTGTTCACCCGCCCTCTGAACTACCTGAAATCCTAGCCCAAGAAGGCTAAAATGCAGCAAGAGAGGCTGTCCACAGCCTGTCAGCTACATGCAATGCAGGCAAATGCCATACATCATGTGTTGTGCTCATGGTCACCTCAGGACCACTCTAGTCAGAGCTAAAGACTACAGCAAGATGAGCCCAGCCTGCAACGTTGGACATCACAGGTCACAACACTGCAGTGTGTCACCTGACAAATTGGGTTCAACTACAGTTGCACAGTCTTGATCGAAAGACATCAGGAGATGAAATCTCTATCAAGATCTTCGGCAACTTGTTCACAGAGACAACGACAAACGAAAACAGGCACCTGGATTCCTGTTCACGTCTATTTGTGTTCCGCTGGCAGGTACTGGTCCATCTTGTGCCTTTCTTTCTCTTTTAGATTAAAGAGTCCTTTTATAGCAGGTATATACACACATCAAGTGGCCAGTTCAGCTTGTGAACAAATTGCTCTCTTGGAAGCATTTTCTCCAGCCCGCAATTCTGTGGGCTTCTGCATCGTCTCCGATTTCTCATTGTCCCTGACAAGGCACATACTCCAAAAATGAAGAATGGTTTCTGTTATCTGTCCTCTTGTGACTTATGCTGAGCTAAAATTAATCCTGTCCTTTCACCAGTCTCCTTCAAGGTGGCATTAGTTGGTCCCGCCACCATACTGAGAATACATGTCCAGACGAAGGACCTTCTTTTAGGACCGCTCAATCTTCTTCAGAGTCACTGCCTTCCAGAGGGACTCCCACCCACCACTGCACACTGGGGCTGGCCAGCTGGAAAGCAGCACTGCAGAGAAAGATCTGAGGGTCCTGGTGGACACCAAGTTTGCCATGAGCCAGCAATGTGCAGTTGTCACAAACAAAGCCAGCAGCCTTCTGTGCCGCATTAGGCAGAGAATTAACAGCAGGCGAAGGGAGGTGATTCTTCTCCTCAGCACTGGCAAGACATCTGGAGTGCTGTGTCCAGCTTTGGGCTCCACAGTACAAGGCAGATATGGACATATTGCAGCAAGTCCAGCAAAGGGCCATAAAGACAGTGAATGGACTGGAAGATCTGACATGTTAGGAGAGGCTGAGAGATCTGTGACTGTTCAGCATGTTGAAGGGAAGGCTCAGGGGGATTTTATCAATATGTATAAATATCTGGTGGGCACAAGTGAAGAAGACAGAGCCAGGTTCTTCTCAGTTGTGCCTGTGAAAGAACAAGTGGCATAAACCGCAGTACAGCAAATTCCATTTAAAAGTAAGGAAAAGCTTTTTTACTGTGAGGGTGGTAAAACACTGCAACAAGTTAATCAGAGACATTGCGGAGTCTCCAACCTTGGAGATATTCAGAATACAACTGGACATTCTCCTGACCAACCTGCTCTAGCTGACCCTATTCTAAGAAGAAGGGATTAAAGCAGATTATCTCCAGAGACGCCTTCAGTTTCTGTGATTCTGCTTTTCACCACTCTGTAGCTCCGACCCATCCTCCTGGTTTCTATTCTATCTCCCAGTTTGTGGCTGTAAAAATGCATGCTCTACGTGCCTGGACTACTGATGGACCCAGAGTACTTTCCACATGTTCTCAAGCCATATTAAGCACTCCTCCAAACTTCTGGTTATCTGTACGTTTTAGCCAGCAGCACTGTTTTTATTTATTTCCAGACCATTGATGGAAACATTAAATTGCATCTAAGCTATGACTGCCTTCTCAGGAACGTCATAGAAAAGTGCTCATTAAACAGATTTTTTGCTCATAATTTCTGTCCGAGATCTGTCAACTACCCATTGCTTAATCTATTGAATATTAGCACATAAAAACCCCATAGATTTCCAGTCCATATAGTCTCTATGTCCTTTTTCAACCCATTAACTGCAGCAGACACCTAGGAAAAGACTGCAAGAACTGCAACATATCCACCCACCCCTCATATATTATCCCAGTTTCTAAAAACTGGAGGTTTAGGAGTCCTTGCAGCGGTGGTAGCATCCAAATCACTGTGTCCTATGGCCAGCAGCGGACCTAAATCCGTCTGCTTCTTTTTAACTTGTTTGCACTTTAGTTGTTCCGAGTCATGAGGAATTCCCTACCAGCATTTTCACTGAATGTCCTCTCCTCTCTGTGGTACGGGAAGCAGTGAGTCATATTGCCTTCTTCATGTAATCTCTAGCCCTCAAGATTTCATAGTCTTCCATTCAGGCCATCTTGTCGAGACTTGTCAATTATCTTGTGACAGACGTGTTCCCAGGGAAGATAGTCTAACCTTCCTACTGCTTCCTCAGAGCTGGTATTAGACCTCTACAGGCAGACAAGTAGGGCTTTGCACTTTGCAGCCAGGGTTGCCACCCCACTTGCCTTTCCAGCTCCAGCTGGCCTGAAACCACCTCTCTCTGGATTGCATCCAGTTGGGACAACACATTTCCCTTGGAAGCAGGACAAGGAAACTCTCTGGTTCACAAGGAAACAGTGGCTGGATGCCTTACAAACTTCTGCCCTTTGCAGAAAAGCATTCTGCTTCCCTGCTGCCCTCCCCAGGCAAGCAGGCAGCAGCTCACCATGTGAGCAAGCAAGCAAAAGGGGAAACAAAAGTTTAACAGAGGTTAAAGGAATATGAGAAGAAAAACAGATGACCCCCCGGAGTCTGGGGCCAAGCAGCATGTACAGTAGGAGTCTCTGGAAGATAGCTCATCTGTGCACACCGTCCTTGCTGCCTTCCAGTTCCCAGGAGGGGGCCTAATAAATTTTACAAAAGAGCGAACAGCTGAAAAATGCTCGTATTTAAAAATATATTGAGAGAATTTCCATGTTGTTCCCTTTTGTGTGGGGATGGCATTTATACACCCGGCATTTCAGCAGCACCGCATCTCAGAGCACTTTACATAGCAATTAATTACACACTGGTAGTGGAGTGACTGTCTACAGGCAACCTCATCAGCCATTATCCACTCAGCAACATCCAGCATACAGCTGTGAACATTTGCATTAGCAGAAAGTCATCTCCGCTACCATTAGCAGGGCGCGGGGATGTCAGTGAGGATGTTAGGGGTCGGCTCACCCCCTGATCCTTCCCGAAAAGCCTTTAACAGCTACCATCACAGCTTTCACAGTCAAGCTTGTGACCCTTCCCTCGTTTCACCCCAGCTTCAGACCAGGGAGATGTCTTACTGCACATTGCAGTCCAGATCCTGCACCATAATGCCATCTTTTCCTGTAACACGAGAAATACTCTTGGATGGCAGACTTCCGAGACAGCACAGAAAAGTGGAAAACCGAATCTGTACAAGGGATAGCTTTATGGTAAGAACTTTGTCCACAGCCTGTGCAAGTTTCTGTGTCATACCCTTGGTGCAGCTAGCCACAGTGCAGCCCCTGTGCTACAGGACTACTCACAGCACTCCCCGGGTCTCTCCATTAATCACCCTGGAAAGATACTGCACACCTGATGACCAGCTTCTGACAACTTCCATAGCCTCAGCACTGTTGTGAAGTACTTTGCAACGCCAGATTCTCTCCTGTGTCCCTTTTTTTGCCTCTGCTTTGCCCATGCCACGGCAAAACCATCCATGTGACTGCCATCAGGGGAGCAGAGGAAGCCTGTTGGCAATGGGAAGAATCCCAGCAGTGCACTGACCTTCAGAGGGGACCTGAGGACAAGCGACCGATCAGCAGTACTCACAAACAACCTGGAGGTATTCTTGCTAGAGCTGTAACATAAAATCCCAGACTACATCTCTACCACCTGAATGAAGATTTGCAAAAATGTCCCTGGACATTAGAACTTGATCTTCTGTATTGCAAGTTGTTAAAACACTACCTGCCATGTTTTTGGCACAGTCTAACTAGCCTTTTCCCAGATGATGCCTGGACACGGCCTGGGAATTAGCACAAACTAGTGCCCATTCTCAGTAGGCAATTTGGATGCAATTCCCTTTTTTGGAGGGTGAGAGAATTTAATAGTACAGATGCAGGACATCCTGTGCCAGCTGGCCTCAGCACAAGAGAGTAGACCCAGCTACAGTTAATTTACAGGTATAGACACAGCCTCAGAGTCCTGGACAACATCCAGCTGATGATTGCATCCTCCTCCTTTCAATTCCACCAACCTGAAATGCAAAACAAAGCCACAATGCTTCTAATCTTTAATTGCTGCTGTGTACCACTGAAATGTTTCTGTCTTTTTATCCTAGATAAGGTGATTGAATTTCTGCAAGTTAAGGAGTGTATGAAGTCTTTGGGGTTCCTTTGAAGGGCCACAGGAGATATGATTGCAGCATAAACCACTTGGGTCTCTTTTCTTTCTACCTTTTTGTTTGTTTGTTTGTTTCATGTGTGCTAAAATATTCAAAACCATACTTCGCTTTGCAAAACTGGCATGTTTTTCTTGCTGCGCCCAAACAAACCAGCTCTGGTTACCAGAATACCACAGAGAACCAAAAGTCAGGATCATTACTGTCATTTGGCAGATAACAAATCTTATCTACATCATGGTAGTACAGGTCCCTTTCCAGTTTATGATTTATAGGAACACAAGTTGGATGGATGGGAAAAAAACTAATGGACTAGTGAGCATAAATACAGTATTCTTACAAGTGCTGTCTTCAGTGTGCAAACTCAGCTCTCCAGCTTTGGGCTTCCTCTCACTGAAAGCCCAATAAACCAGGGTGCTGGCAGCATGGGACCATTGCCTGAGTGCAGAATGGATGTCCCTGCTCAGCCCTGCTGCCTACCCAGCTCACAGCCTGCACTCACTGTCCAGGACTGCAAGACCTCTGGCACTAAATGTGAGCAGACACAAAATCATCCCATACCCTTCTGCAAAGAGCAGAACTGAATCAATGTTTCAGTGACTGGAGAGGAGGGAAATTCTGCCAAGTAGCTGGTTTACAGCAAAAGCATAAAGTCTTTGGAAACAGAGTAAGATATTCTCTCTGGGGTTTCCTTTATCTTGCTTTGCCGCCAGAGGTAATTTCCTGATTTCTAACCCCTCCTTGAGATACGCACAGACACATTTTAATGAGCTTTTGGGAGACAGGATGCTTATCCCACTCTTTACGGCAGACTGGATCCCATTCTGCTCTTGCCTGCTTTTAAATTCTTCTGCCTTTAATTAGACACTGGTTTCCTGTGTGACTTTCCAACTTCTTCCCCAAACACACCCCAAACCCTAAACCCCTTCAAAACCCCAGAAACCCACAGATATTGCTAACTGCCATTTGAGGCTTCAGTGGTGTGTCACTGTTCAGGGGCTTCATTGCAAGCAATGAAACAAGTCAGGAAAATGAAAAGCATTTTCCTGAAGAGATGGAGGAAGGGGAAACACTAAAGCACACAGCTATCTATCCTCAAATCAGATGTCCATGCAGGCTTTCCCTGAGCAGCCAGCCACCAAGCCTGGCTTGGCAGGACTCTCCTTGGCTTTGGGGGTTCACACCCCACGGGCTCCTGGAACAGTTCCTACAGCCGAAGCAATGCTTTTCACGTTAGCACTATAGGAGCTGATATTAGACTTGTGTATTTTCCTGCCCAAGAATTTATAAGAGAACTGCGGTAGGGAAGGGTGGCTGATCCCCTGGCCCTTACCTGCTGGTGGTAGCCCTTTCCACAATTGTTTTCCAGACAGAGGAAGAATGCTGAAGCTGCATTTTCCGTGATGCACGGCCACGTACTGAGAGGCAGAGCTGAAAACCACCAGGCAATTTCATAGATTCCACTAGAGACCATTTCAGACAAGTCACTGGGCTTGATAATGCTGATTTACATAGCAGTAAAGCTTCCCTCCGCTGTGGGAATTGCCTGGTGGCGTTCTCTGGCCTATGCGATGCCGGAGGTCAGGCTGCTGATCAGAACGGTCCCATCTGGCCTGAAAATCTATAAATTCAGATCTGGGTGAAATTGGGCAATTTTGGATTTGGATAAGCATTCATGAATTTAAATGAATAAATAATAATATAATAATAAATCATTCATCTCGCTGTCTAGCATGCGAGTCCCCTCGAAGACCTGCAGTTCAGATGCAGCCAAAGTTTGACTACCTCTGCAATTAAATTCAATGAATTTCAAATGAGGGGGAGGGAAGGGAAAAAACAAGAGAAATGAAATGTTTGGGAGCAACGTTTACCCAAAGTGACTTCCCGCTCCCTGAAGGCCATACAAAGACCAGATGGTAAAAAACTTCTCCCACTGCTGGCTCACGGTAGTGGTACCAGTGAAAGTTTCCATCTCCCACTAGGTGCACGGAATACAAGCAGGACCCATAAACCCAGCTAGTCCCAGATCTGCCACGCCAATAGAAAGCTTCCTGTCTTCACATTTAGCTTCACTGAGCTAGACTCCAGACTCCCTGATTCAACCCCCGGTGACAATGTTGGGCAAGTACATTTCCTTTTGGTTAGTTATTGTCAAAAACAGCTTTGGGCAGTGATTTATGCTGCTGCAGAAGCTGTATCAAAAGGCTTTCCTCACCAGCCTCAGACTCAAGCTCTTTCCCGTGAGCCAGGGTAAATTTATGGGCAGTCACCACAATGGAAAGGAGAGGAGACAACAGACTGGGCTATGCTTATCACGAGCAACATCCACACCTGCTCTCTCGCTACCAAGAGCTGTCTCTGCATTCCTACTGATGAGCCTTCACCAGCCACTCGCTGCAGTCCAGATGCCTGACACTGTTTTATCCTCCTTCTCCTCACCCTCCTGACCCTCATATCCCCTTGAACCATCCCCAAACCCATTCTGTCCTGATTCTCCCTGGTGTGTTTCTGCCCTCCCCAAACCTTTGCATTTTATTTTCTCTCTAACCCAGCTCTTGCTGCTTTCCCCAGTTTAGCCTCCTCCACTCATTTCATTAACATGCTGTTTATTTCTGCTTGTAGATCATTAGCAACAATATTAAACAACTGGCAATTTGCCCAGGAGGCTGCTATCTCTGGGGTTGATGACTTGTTTTATTTTCCCTCCCTGAGAGAGCAGCAAAAGTGGCAGAGATGGGTGGATGTGGAAAGGCCTGAGCCACAAGCAGAAATGAGAGAGGCAGCTTGCTGCCTTTACTAGTGATTCTCCCATTCTGCTTTGTCTTTAAACTCCTCACTCAGGTCCTCCTCTCATGGACGTGCTTCTGATACCTTTACGTGGACCTTTCACTTGAGATAAGACCCTACCTTAAAACCCCTTGGTTTGGAGTCATTGAGTCCATATCTAGGATTGAATTTTAGGGCAATCTCTTTCCAGGCTCCTTCTCTCAGAAACCCTTCCTGCTTTCTAGCTGAAAGTTGAGCCAACTCTCTTGTTGACTAATTTCAATCCATTGTCTAATCTGCTCTAGTTGCAGGATTTAAGTCCTTCCAGGAAAACCCACCTCCACGACTCAGACTCTTGAGGTTTTCATATCCTTCCCTCAGGCAAATTCCTACAAGGAACATTGCAGAGATGCAGGAACAGTTTAGGTTCAACTCAGGAACTCAGAAAATCCTTTTAGTAACCCAGTCGGAGTGTTAAATGAACCAAAGGCAATCTGTGGAGTGAAGATGAAGCTCAGACAAGGGCAAAGGGGCTTGGTGCCCTGCAACAGCTCTTTTATTGTGAAAAGAGCAGAGAACTGAATGTAAATTTTCATTAAATATTCATCCCATTTCTTTCTAATATGGGGGGGGTGTTGGCCAGGAAAAGCTGGAGGGAAGGAGGGGTGAAGGGAAATTTACACATTCAAAACCTTCCAATAACTGGCAAAAATGTCTACAGAAAAGTCACTGGAGAATTCTAATTCAGATTATTTTTCCCATTTCTGACCATGATATTTGTAGTGCTGCTACACTGGCCCCTTGGGCTATCGGCTGTCTTCTTTTTGCACACCTAGATTAAAAGTACTATCCACACAGGACTTGCAGGGACCTACTATTGAAACCATTCAGCCCCTGCTATCACTATAATAATTTACAATGCAAATTCTGAGCCATCTTCAGAACATGCTCATTCTTCACTCCTTCTCTTTTCAAAATGTGTCTGTTGCCAGCCATCACCAAAAATGGGTTAGAAAACTATGTCTAGGCTCCGCCCTCAAGTCAAGACCCGTTCATGCCAGCTTGTTTCTTCTCTAGCATTGCCGTAAACCCTTTCTCCTCCCACCTGCCCACAAGGGTACTTATGGGGAAACACTGGATCCTCTCTTGGCCCCAAGTTATCTAGGTTAAGCAAACCACACTCTTCAGATCCTCTCTACCTGAAGTCCCATGACTCTCCTAACAGCCCATCATTCAGCAGATCCTGCCCTTAGGAACTGACGTGGTGCATTCAAGTGAAATACCTCCTTTCCCAGTTTTGTGCAGCTCCTTCTAGAATTCCCTGTCCTGTTCAAGTAAGTGTCCCCATAACGCACTGCAATTTCAAACATGCTTGGCAGCGTTTATCACTCAACGGCCTTCCATCAAAGGACATTCATGCAGGGCACAGGTCTTTTGTGCAGCATTTTTTGCATTACTTACAATTTTTCTGCTCCTTCACCTTGCTGCCAGGCTTCCAAACACCTTCCTGGCCAAAGGCAACATGCACTATTCCAGATGTCAGCTCCTGTGTCCATCACTCTATGGACACAGACTGCTGCATCCCAAGTTTCAGCAGTTTATGGCTGAGCTGTATGACTGATAGAAGTTGAATTTGCTCTTCAAGTCCAAATTCAGGCACCTAAATATCCTGATTTGGCCTTTTACCTCTGCTCCCCTACTCACTTCTATTCCTTCAAATTATTCCCAAGCCAAACATCAGGCTGTAATTCCCTGCTTGTCTTTCCAACCTCCCCAAAACCCTTCCTCTCTCCAAACCAGCCCCTCTAGCTCCTCCCGGTTTAGCTTTACCCATATATTTCATTAACATGCTGTTTACTTCCACTTCTGGATGATTAGCAAAGATATTAAATGACTGGCAACCTGCCCAGAGAGGCCATTACCTTTGGGGTTGATGACTTGTTTTATGCTGCTTCTCTCAGAGTGGTGAGAGCAGCAGAGACTGGCAGGTCTGGAAGCTCCTGAGTCAGAGGGGGGAAGATCCACATTTCTAGGTGTTCATATTTTCAGTGCACCGGTGTGCTGGCACTCTCACCCCACCACCATGGAAAGCCTTTGCCCCAAGCAGTGGCCTCTTCACTGAGGGCAAGCAGGCATGAAGAAGAGAGATGATAGGTAGCGCTGCTGTTTCTCAGGTACCTCTCTGCTCCCCAAAACAGGGGGAAAGAGGGGTGGCAGCTAAACAAAGCATACAGGACACCCTCTGGTGCTGGCACACAGTGCTTTTAGCACCTGTGACAGATGGGGAGTGATGCGACAGCATGACACTTGTAAAACCAGTAAAACTACATTTCTTCCTGGCTGCACATGAGGGTGGCAGGTTCCCACAGGCTGACAGTGAGGCGTGTGTTTTAACTCTGACTGAGCTGAAATTGGTTCTTTTGACAAACTACCAACAGCGCAGCAATGTCTAGCTCTCTGAAAACTGCGGAGTTGGGTAAAATGCCTTCACAGAGCCTTTCAGCCTTCACGAGTCCAAATTTCAGCAGGACCAAGACTTCTCACTTATGTATTGTGTAGGGGATGGTTTTACCAAGCACCCTATTGGGTCCTAGGATAAATGTTGGAGCTGATGCCTGGAGCCTTCCAAGCTGCAACCTGGGATCTCTGCTTCCACTTCTCCTTCAGAGGGAAAGACCCTTTCCTCTGGAAGAGCTACCTTCCCAAGGCATTGTCCAGCACAGAAAACCCTCCATAGGGCAATTTACAGCTGGGAAACCTGTTTTCTGACGATTCCCTCACTTGATTCAGTGGTCTTTGGAGACTCTCAGCCTGCAAGATTAGTCTAGGTTGTCACCGGAGTGACTCAGAGCAAAGGTTTTGATCAGCAGCTCCTGAGTACAACAGTGGTTCCAAGCCAGAGCCCTTCCACACATGAAGAGTCACACTTCCACTGGCCAGGCTGCTTCAGCGAAAGGAAGATGTTGGTCACTCTTCCAGAAAAGCACTCTGTTTGGGGGCTTTTAGAAATACAGATCTAACCTGCCTTTTACACTCCTTTAAAGAACCAGATGCAAAGCGATCTCTTCCCCAATGAATAAAATCATTGAATTGAGAAAGGAAATGTACCAGGTGGCTCCCACTCTTTCCCACCTTAAAAAGAAAAAAAGAAAAAAAGAAAAAAAGAAAAAAAGAAAAAAAGAAAAAAAGAAAAAAAGAAAAAAAGAAAAAAAGAAAAAAAGAAAAAAAGAAAAAAAGAAAAAAAGAA
>Ga0181612_159190_pt1 | contig 27283 bp, 14 predicted proteins | sample HoacroProtozoa21_FD_119630 | JGI IMG/M metagenome (GOLD analysis project Ga0181612, IMG submission 119630) | Hoatzin crop microbial communities from Cojedes, Venezuel. Combined Assembly of Gp0051906, Gp0051904, Gp0051908
AAAAAAAAAAAAAAAGCTGTTTTTCCTTTTTAAGAAGGGGGAGGACAGTTACGCAGTGCTCCCTTTCCATGTTGTAAGTATCTTGTTGGAAGACAACATTTATTTAAAAATTTTATTTTGTACAAAATAAGGTGAAAAAGTGTGAAACTGAGATTAAATTCTTTAAACTTCATCAGAAAGAATAATTGTCTCAAAGTGCTAGATAAGACTTTTAAAATGTGAAAATGTTATTGTGTGGGGAAAATATTTTTCCTGTTCTCCCTAAAATAAATATTTTTCCATTTTTTTAAAGACCCCGGAGTATTCCATGGTATGCATTTTTAATTTTTCTTTAGTGTAGACACAATGATTCATTGACATCTGCCTCACCCATGCAAGAACATACATTAAATACTCAATTTTAGAAACATATTCCAGGAAAGGTAGCAGACAGAATTTGTGATAATTTTACAAACCACCCTATGAAGATGCGTCCCAAGATGTTGATAATGCGAGACAATCCATTGGGTAACAGTGACTTACTGTCATGTATTCATCATCCACATGACATTCATAAAATGTAACATACTGCTCAGTAGAGACGAGGTTTCTAAGAACTAAAGAAACCAAAGTCAAGTCTAAGCTAATTTTTGATGACCCTGAAGTCAGGAGAGCACTAGAGGGGTTTAGGATGGGTTATACCAATACCTTGACTATAGAAGCATCATTGGTATATATTAACACAGGGAAATATCTTAATCTAGACATCCAGTATTTAGGTGGCTAAATATTGGCTTAACTGCATTTGCTGACATCAGTTATGTACACAGCTCAGCTCTAACAAGCACCGGAAAGTTAGGTCCCATTCATTAGGACGGTGATGTTCTCTATTTTGGGAACAACTAGCATTATATGTCATGGAACAAATAGATCACAAAGATCACCATTATTTATTTAGGACACATATCTCCAAAATCCTCACTTCCAAGTGATTTCCTGATGGGGGAAAAAAAAAAAAATCTGAGAGAAACTCAAATTTGTTTTCAGGATTATAAGTACAAGCTAGCCTGGAGTGAGCTATTCACCCCTTGCCCAGAGAAGGACAAGGGTTTTGCTGAGTTGGGTTCTGTGCCCTTGGGGACTGCAATCATAGCAACACTTAGGCTTTACGGTAGCCAGTATTTTTTAAAAAGGGCCTCATAGATTTTCATGAAATAGCTATGTCTCCATTGCTTTGAAAAAGAAGCCCTGGAAGTAGCCTTAAGCACTGTAAGCGCTGCCTTGCAGTAACTTCCTAACCCTATGGCTATTGCACAGGCAAACTCTGCACAGTTCATCCAGAGGATCTTGTGGTGTGTAAACTTGGGCCAAGCGCTGATCCTGTATCCTCCCCCAGGCAGGATTACAGTGTAGCTGCCTGATCATCAGGAAGGCCTGAATACTTGCCGTAGGACATGCACTCACTCTGCGAAATCAAATCCCTAACAGTGCAGCGATGCAGACATGAGTTTTTTTCATATTCTTTTCCTCTCTTCCTGCTCTTTTGCTCCCATTTCCCCCTTTCTTTCAATGTAGCTTTGGTTTCGCATCACAGCTATCTCTTCAAGCTGACTCCACAATAAATCTTTGTAGGCTGCTGACTCAGCAAACCCAAGGAAGAGCAGGCCAGCAGCACACTTGCTAGAGACTGGAATAATATCCCTCCAGGTGCTGGATATTAATAGCTGAGCAACATGAAAAATCACTGATTCTGACTTTTTTTTTGTTTTTACAGGCTCCTTTTCTAAGAGATCTTTTTTTATTTCATTATTTGACTGCTCATCCAATGCTCCTCCAAGCTCATGAATACAAAACCAGCAGGGGAAAGAATCATATTAATGTGCTTAAATCACTGTTGTCATCATATTATTTGCCTGTCACAGAAACTATTACTACAAAAAAGTGAACACATTAATGTAGGGCAACCATTTTCTTCTTTGTAACCTGCTGCCATGCATTTCTAAGACCTAGACGGCTTGCCTGCCTAAATAAGGAAAGTTGCATGTAGATAGCTGTGTTTGTGCATAGAGCTGTGAACCACACATTAGTAGAATATGCATATTTCTAGACTTTATTATTTTTCAGTTATCATTCATGTTTTGTGCACATAAGCTTAATAAGTTTAAAAATATTTTAACCAAGTGTGTTTTTCTTCAGCTTCTGCAATATCTTAACTGACACCTGATGTGCCCAGTGTGAGATAACAAGTGCCAGTGTACTACACTGTGCACCAGCACAACATTAAGGCCTTCCACCAGCTTCAGGCATGTTAGGCAGGACTGTCAACATGCTAGGCTTTCTCAGAAAAACCCAGGGACTCATAGATATCTCAGGTGGAGACAGCACCCTGAAATACTGATCACTCTGTCCCTCTCTGTAAGTACCCATCCCACCTAACTGACAGGCTAAGGACCATCTGGAACCGAGGATCCTGATTTTTGTGCCTCTCAAAGGTGCTTTAATTTGATTGGCATCAAGGACACTGTCATTGTTTTGCAACACTGATTGTCTCAGATGTTTTTTGTGATATACCTTACCACAAATTCTAAACCTTCTTTTTGAAGCTACTTTACCCAATGCTACACATCCTGAGACTTTTTTTCTTTTTTTAAAAAGGCATAGGCTTATAAGAGGTTATTATACTCTGCTGATTGCCCCCAGTACTATCTCCTTATATTAAAGAAGAAAAGCTATAGTCTTGGCTAGCTGAATTTGTTCTCCTCTGGAGAACATTCCCAGCAGTTTCCTAGTTATATTTCTACATATTTGTGTTTACTCTACATAAGTAACAAGGAAGTCCCATGTAACTGTGCATTATGTTAGAAACGGCTGCAATCCTACAGAGAACTTGACTTCTGTAATAGGGTTATGAGATGATACATATCACAAGGCAGATAAACTCATTAAAAGCTGTCTCATTAAGACCTGCATGGAAAAAATATGTTGCTTAAAGAGCAGGGACCAACACAATCATCTATGTTTGTGCCTGAGAAACCTCACATCTGGGCTGCAACAGAAAATGGATGCTATAACAAACACAGCAGGATTGGAGAGAAACTGGTAGAATAGTGTGTCTGAATACACTGTCTCTCATCTTTAAAAAATGACAGAGACTGAAACGTAGATGATCCTATCTGAACACGGCCTGGCACTGGAAGTGATAGCTACAGATGAATCATGGAGGATACAGACAGCTCTCTGCCCTGTGGACTATACACACCTTTAAAAGACTGAGAAATCTTACCCCCTGCAGTAAACAGGGGCTGAGCAAACAGGTCTAGTTTCTCTCTTCACCTCTTAATGAAGTAGTCCAACATGATCAGATCAAGGTTTCATTCTCTGATCTGCGAGATTCTGTCTGTGCATCCAAATCTGTATTTGCCCATCTGACCTCATATGGTGATTGAACTTCAATGTTGGTATACAAGAGTCATCACTTACACCTTCTTTTTTCATATCTTTCCTTTTTTTAGAGGAAGTCAGTGAACAAGTTTGTCAGCTATCATTTCTATCTTATCATTTGAAACATTTAAGCTTAGCAATATTCAAAATGCATCCACAAGAAATTCCAAGTATAAGCTGAAGAAATACATCTGACTGAATTATTACACACAGTTAGAAGACCTGCATTGCAGTTACATTTAAAATTCAGTTCATATACTAAGCCAACTTTGTGAGTCACGAATTTCATTGTTTATCAAGTACATTTGGAACCAGACAAAGGAACCATGGTTTAGGATCCTATCTCCTCAACAATTTTATGATGACTTCTGTTAATGTTTCCAATAAAAAACCAAGCTCGCTGCTATCACAGATGAATGGAATAAGAAATCCATCAAAACGGTGGTGAAAGTGAATTCAGAAGCAAAAAATAAGTGAGATGAAGAAAACTGATGTGCAAATGAAAAGAGAAGTTCAGATAAAACAAAGAAAAGAATGAGAGTGACTGAAAATAAGAGGGCTAGCTAACAAAAAATGGATTAAACCCAGCTAAAATAGCAACAAAAACATTTAAAAAAATGGGGAAAAAAATAAAACTCAAGTTCCTGTAAAAGGCCTAGCAGGTATCATGCTTCTAGGTCCTGCCAATTGTCCCAAGTGTTCAATAAGAAGGTGGAACGCCTTTGTGATAGGCAAATACAGAACAGCCTGTTAAACACATGAAAAAACTGACCACCTTAGTCTCTGACAATTACAATTGGCTTCACATGTCCATTCCTAATTATTTATTAACATATGATTTTCTTATTGTCCTGTGTGAGTCTATACTTGAGGCCATCTAGGATTTTCCATTAATATACTTCGTCCTCTTCCTCCCTTTTCTTGACCTCTTTATGAATGCGGACATTAATCCAGGTGCCTTGGTTTTCTGTGGTAAAATGGGTTTGTCTATTATTGAAACCCAAAACTGCCCATCCCAGCAGGTGTACAGATTCAGGAGCTAATGCAGCCACATTGACTGTGGGGGATGGAGACATGTGCCACAAAATGGGGATCAATCCCAGCTGCTGAGAACAGTAGCTCTCCTTGAGAGTAAATGGAGATTTCTTGAGCAGTACCAGATATACTTAGAGGAAAGCAATGTAAAAGAAGATTTATTTCAGGAACTTTTTCGAGGCTAGGATGAAATTCAAATTTATTCTAAATTTTTTGAAAGTCATACCTACTCCCTTGGCAGAAAATGTGAAAATCTGCCTATAGAAAATTATCAGTTTGAGGACATCAGCACAGAATGTGCTGGCTGAGGTGGTTTGAAGAGAAAGTGTGTGTCCCAATGAAGAGAAAATGTGTTACCACAAGCATTACAAGAGAGTCTCAGCAAGGAAAGAACGTAAATAAAATTATACTATTCCTGAGCTCCAGTCTGTGAAAAGAAACTTTAGGGAGATAGTAAAGAATGAATACTATACACAATCTATGGTACAATCTCTGTCATAAGCGTAAGTCTCTTCACTGACCAAAGAAGTTTATGAGTGCATATACACAAGTTCATGTGTGTAAAATTGTTAATTTTAGGACCTGAGTTCCTGCAAGAGACTATAATAAAACCATGCACTCATCAAGAAGCTCATAAACTTTGCAGAAACAGCATATATAGAAGCATATTTATTCTTATTAGCTCTAGTTAGCTTCACAGTGTTTCATTAGCGAGCTGTTCTTTCCAAAATCTGTAGCTGATCTCTAATTATCCAGCTCAGCGATCACAGTTATGTCCTGAAATGCTAAGAATTGGAAACTTGCTGTCCTTCTACATTTGCCAGGAAGGTCATCCATCTGAAAGTTCAAGAGATATGTTGCCACATTTATTTCCCTTAATTAAAAATTGTTCACCTCTGAATATGAAGACACATTTTGGCTGTCTCAAAATAAACACCAAAATTCTTGAAACACTGAAGATTACTAGTCGTTTAAAAAAATGTCTTTTGCCTCTCTATTCATATGACTATTTAATTAGTTTAGTTCCAGTCTGAACAATATGCTTCCATACCCAGGAATTCAGCAGTTCTACCAATCTGCTTTCCAGTTTCACCTGGTGTAGGGTGCATCTGAGAAAACATTGAGGATGTCCTAGGCTTAGCTGTAAGATGGGAGCTCCTAAGAGACAAAGACATGACAGTTGTCATTTCTGCATCTCAAACCAGAAGTAGCAAGGTATGTTTATGTAATCTCATGTACGTCCAAAAACATAGTATCTGAATTTGAGCTAACCTCCTTTTACAGTCAAGAAGACTTTCAGTACTTACAGGGGCTTATAAGAAAGAAGGGGACAGACTTTTTAGTATGGCCTGCTGTGATAGGACTAGGGGTAACGGATTTAAAAAAAAAGGAGAGTAGATTCAGAAAAGGTATACGGACGAAATCATTTACAGTGAGAGTGATGAAACCCTGGCACAGATTGCCCAGAGAGGCGGTCAGTGCCCCATCCCTGGAAACATACAGGGTCGGGTTGGACGGGGCTCTGAGCAACCTGATCCAGTTGAAGATGTCCCTGCTCATTGCAGTGGGGTTGGGCTAGATGGCCTTTAAATGTCCCTGCCAACCCAAACCATACTATGACTCTGTGATTCCAAGACAGGAATCTCATACTATCTGAAACAAGCTAAATGTTGGGGTTTTCCTCCTCCCCATTAGCACAGAGGAAATCTAGTTTAACTATGTCAGAAATGCAGCATAAAAATTAAACTTACTTTGGTAATAAGTAATTCTTTCTACCTGGAAAGCTAGGCAATAATCAGTAGACTCACGCACTAGAAGAATTCAAAGACCGGATGTTTGTAAGTTAAGGGACTGTATTATTTGAATGAACAGAAGTATACCACCAGTTCCAATCCTATTCTACAGAATTTAACCTAATAATGCTACATTTCAGACATGTTGTTAATTAAGGTGGTTTCTAAATAAGACCTAAGAGGAAAGAATGTGTATTTTTGTGTGCCAAAATAAAGATGAGGGCTGTATGCTGACCACTACGCATTGTAAAAGACAGATCATACAATCGATACACTTAGGCAAGAAACTCTTTAAAAACTGCTAAAAGATACCCTCTTCACATCTCTACCATATTAAACAGTTCTTGTTTAAGAATAAAAATTAAATATACATCAAGAATGTTTTATAATACCTGACTATTACAGTACAGTAACACGAGAATATCTATATATGAAGCAATTCTAAAGCATTTGCATGGAAATTATAGAAGGCTATTAATGAGACAGAGGATTTAAACACTAGCGTTACCTGACACTGTGTGCTTCTGTGCAATGCTTATTGAGAAGTGATGAAAAGCACAGTTATGATCAATAGTTTAGCAAAGAACTGAGTGGAAATGCAATATGAGTTTATTATTGGGGTTGTATACTGTTTCTCAGTTACAAAGTGAAAAAATATGCTTTATTCAGTGTCCATATGGCTGTTACGTGGGGCTAGATACAGCTACAATGCGTAGGGAGGCAATGGGCAGGAATAGAGTTACAATACCCAGACACTTGTGAAGTCTTAGTGATTCATGGCGTAGCATGTTACTTGTTAAGTAGACTTATGGCGGAAATAAATCCCTGTAAACTTCATAAAGAATCCAAGATCTTCAGAAAAGTGGTGAAAGGGTTTCAGTGCCTGTATCTTTAGAGGTCCCCTCGTGTGGTTTCCTAAAATTGGCCCTCTGAAAATGAAGGCTTCCAAAAGCACTGGCTGTAATATCTCGAGGCTTTGGTTTCACATGGGGATCTCTAATTTAAGATCTAATTTTCAGATGGGGTTATTATTTTTTTATTTTATTTTTAATCTGAGATACATACAGAGAACAAACCCCCTCAAAGAATTGACTTGCCCTTCTACAGGATGAGCAGTGATCACAGTTCTATTGCACCCACAAAGGAGGCTGGAAAAGTCTTAGCATAATATATGGGGCCACAGAGAAAAAGCCAGAATCAGTATCAACGAAAGATCCTTCATTCTTAGCAAGTACTGGCCTTGAGAACATACATCAGTACAATGTAAATAAAACCATCTTTCCTTACCATAGGAAGCAAAGTGAGAGCAAAGAAGCAGATCTTCCAGTTGATGGCCATCTTCTCTCTTAACTTTGAACTTTAGTCAAGTTTTGCTTGTTAACACTATTATTGGGGCTGAAGCACGCTCTCTCAGCAGATCTTTTTGTTAAGGTCTTCACATCAAGCCTCAGATCTCTGCAGTGAAAGAGGAAAAGTATTGTAAATATGGAAAACACGTAGAGAATGAAAAAGGAATGTACAGAAAAGAAAGAACCCAACACTTGAAGTGCAAGTTGCATATATCGAAGGTCAAAAATAGTTGTCTGGATTGCAGCTATTATAGCTGGTCTTGGATACTTAATTTAAAGCCAAAGGACATGGTTCTATGATCAGTAACTTGTATCATAGCAACTACTGAGAGAGGTTCTGTAGCAACAGAGACCTAAACTGTACTCAAGGGAAAGGGTAGGATGGATTATTTTGAACCAGAAAAAGGACCTGTCTGCTTCATTTTTGAAGTCATGATTTGACCTTCAGGATTTTCAGTAGTGCCTCAGAAGCACAACTGTCTGGGGGCTTTTTAGGAGACTGTATGACATGATGATTTACTCCCAGAGAAGATCACTTGTCCAGACAACAAAATCCATAACCAGAATTGTTAATAATCTCATAGCTTTTTGAGAACTCGGCAATAGAGGTGGAAAGGAATAAATTGTACCGTCGGGCTAAAGATTTGTTTATGACATAAGACAGAATAGGCTTCTATGGATGACAGTATCATGCATATCTGTGACTTACGATGTTTGGTCTCTGTCAAGGAGCTAGACAGGTGGTCATTCAACAGATTTGCACACCTGACATTAGGCCTGTCCTAGCACCTCCGGCCAGTGTCACCTCCTTAACCCAGTGTTTAAAAATTCCCTCTTGGTCCAAGTCATGATGATTCCTCAAACAGTTTCTCATTCAAGAGAACCTCTCTCTCTCAGTCTTTGTCTGGATCTAATCCTCATTAGCTTTTAAAACACATCCTGCTTCAGTTACTGATACCTTGGTGACACAGAGGTCTCATTTGATGCCCTGTATACAGGTAGGATTTATCATGGAGACATAATTTCATATTCATTTGCTTTCTTTCCCCAGTTGTTCCTCACCTGAGATAGATCCCCTTCGGTTTATCTCTACTCTAAAGACCTGATTCCTCCAAGATAAGCTCAGCCAGAGGTTCATTGGAGATGTTTATAGTAGTTTCGGTGCAACCTCTCTGCTTAGGAAGGTATGAGAGTTTAGCCCCATGGACACAAGCTGTGCCGCACCAGTTTGGCCCAGAGCCAGAGGATTGTCTCTCATTAGTTTTATTTCCAACTATAAAAGAAGCCTTTCAATACAGAGGTCCCTTTCAAAATCTTCTTGTAGGATATAGGTTTCCTGCCTGCCACCACCTATAACCCCCCTGTGCATAAACACAACCGACATACTTCTCAACTACATAAATGTTCAAGCAGGTAAGTAAATGTTGGAGAGAAGAAAAGAAAAGGATCATAGATAATCACAAATCAGGGATACAGGACACACAAAAAATTAGAGAAATAATAAAGCAAGAGTATATTGGAAAAAACATTTAAAATATTAGAGGGAATGTGAGGAAATATAACAAAGGAGAAAAGACTGAAAAGAAAACAGAATGAAGACAGAACGTAAATAAAAAAATGACAAAGGCGAACATAAAAGACTTTTTACAATCAGGGGACACTCATTTTTTATACTGACTGCAGCATACTTTCAAAACATCAGCATTTAGAAAGGAGAGAGTCTTTCAATTAAAAAACAAAAAAGGAAAATTAAACTTTCTCTAAATTTTTGTGTTCTCTATCCAGACCCTGACTAAATGGAGAACAATGATTCATAAAATTCCCTGTAAACCGATCTGCTTTATTCCATCCTCATTCGATCAGTCACTCTTGCTCTGCTCTGGTACTGAATTTAATTACATAACTGTGTTTCTGATGGTTTATCAAATAATGAGGGACTGATAAGATCTCATCTGAGCAGGACAGCAAACATCCATGGTGACATTCAGCAATGAGGGTTTGGAAAAAGAAAGTCACTCCATTAACAGAAGAAACAGAAAGCCAGACACACACACATTAGCAGATATTGGATTTAAAATTATTTCTTGATAATATGCACTCCTGAGTGCAGGCCAGTCCAGAAAGTCCTGAGAGTGGTGTGGAGATTGAAATCTGTCCTTGGATTCTGCTAGTGTAATGCATCAGAAACACGATTTAAATACGATAGAAGGGTGGGAAATGCCTGACTAAAGAGGTGGACACATAGCCTGTGGGAAAGTGGTAACTTTCATAATACATTCTTTCAAACATATGAAGACCCAGTTTTATTCTAACCTGGCATTCACTAGGTTTGAAAATTGGAGAGTAAATGTTTTCTGGTTTATCTTAGTTTCAAAGGAACTTCTAAAAAGACGACAAAAACATCTGCAGATCATTTCATTGCCTTTCTTTCACATTTTGCAGAGAAAGAAAAAGAATGAACTTCATTTTTGCCTTCAAGGTAGTCATGGAAACCTGCATCAGAAACTGGACTAAGGCCTTTGTATCATCCACAGAGACTCAAGTGTTGATCAGGTAATAAAAACTACCAGCTCCATGAACTTATGCCCTGATCCTGCAGCAGAACCTGCATACATTGCTTAGCAGCTCCTAGCAGGTATGAGATACATAGGTGCAGAGTCCACCTATTAGCAATAAAAGGGTAGCTGTCTTACAAATAGATACTATCAACTATGTTTTTCTAGAAAAATTAACTTTTTAAAATTACAGGTAGTATTTATAAAGCATTTCTATTTCCCTTCAGTACTGGGAAAGGAAATAAATATATGAATATAGGATGTCAAAGGGAAGCTTGAACTATCATATTGTCTTCTGATGTCATTGGTAGCCAAATCCTGTAATTTCATTAGTGAATTAGAGATACGGATGCTTCATGTTGTCATTCTATCTGCTTCTGCTATCGTAATTAAAATTAATAAAGTCAGAATAGGCAATAACATGAGGATGCACGTTTCAGTTATGCATATATGGTTCCCCAATACAAAAGCATCTTCAATTATCTGTGGTGAAACAGAAAGGCTGTTGAAGTGTACAAGAATCTGAAAAGCAGTTGATTGTTACTAAAATGGAATGGGCTTCAGGGTATTATTTCAAGCATGGCTGAAATAGAGGAAGAAAAAAAAATACTTGTTTTGGTCAGCTAATGACTTACAGAAGTATTTCATTGTCTATGCAGGGGGATTCATTTGCCCACTGTAGACACTTTCAGTGCCACAGACGATTCTTTGTGTTACTTAGTGGCAAGTCATAGGTACTTCAAGGGCAGATTGAAAAAACTCTAGCAAAATGCTTTCTGCTGCAAGTGCCCATTTCTTTTCCCCATCTAGAAAGGGACGCTGGAGTGCTTAGTTCATATGTGGTCTATGTCACAGAAGTCTAGAGGCTGGTGAGGAGAATGGCACTGAGCAGCCCATACATGCCAAGTGCACACTATGGAGCCATTAACCAACAAAAATGGATAGTGAGTCATAGAATCATAGAATTATAGAATGGTAAGGGTCAGAAGGGACCTTAAAGATCATCTGGATGTGCCTACTCCCAGGGAGGAATAAAAGGGTCACTGCTTAAACAAATCAAACCTCACCATATCAAGTAATGGATGGAATTATTTTACAGAAACTTAGGCAGAGTGTACCGATGTGAGATGAATGAGAGCAGATTCCTAGTGACTTTACAAGGCAGTTGTGAGCTGTTATTGAGATCCCACCCAAAAGAAAGAAACAATCTGATCTGCTAGGTTCCTTGTTATGGTCCTCCGGGATGTGTGCCAGTGGTTTGAGAGGAAAGCAATAAATTTCAAAGCTGATCCACAATGGCTTAGACTAGTGGTGATCAAATGTGAGTTAATTACTTAATTAATCTTAATTCAGTGTCTAGTCAGGGTGACCCATCACATCCTTCTCCTGTGCCACGACTGAACTACTGCACAATGTGTGGAAATCTGAAATTTTCTGACAACATGGAGGAACAATTGAGCTTTTGCAGACTGAATACTTTACAGTGTAGCAAAGTTACCCACTCCATGCACAGTTATGCCAGTACTTCCTAGTGACTTGAAGAGTATTCCCCTAGGAAGAATAAACAAAGATGGAGAATGACTGGGTTGAAAAGAAAGAAGATGCCGAAGGAAATACTCCAGACATTACTAGTCATTCTGGCTCACAGATCACTTCCTCAGCATTTCCAAGTTCTCCCCAGGGAAGGGATTTCCACAGCTGTTTTTGGCACAAAGTTTACTAGATGGACATCTTTGGCTAATATAGGAACAGGAAATTATGTAATTGATATTCTAGCTAGCTATTTTCTTTAAGCTCTCAATACAAGGTGTGAAATCCAATGTATTTTATTATTTCCCTCCTAAAACTTTTCAACTGTAGTACACCAGCTTCATAATTTATATTAAAGGGCATGGTGAACCTTCCTCATGTTGACTGAGACCCTTGCTAGCAAGAAATAAACAGAGTTGGGGAAGCAACCCTTCAGTGACCTAGGACACGTCACCTAACTTTAGAAACCTAGAAGATGCATACTCACACATGAGCTCATTGTTGAGTCTCTTTTTATACAGTCAATGGAGAGAGGTAGACATATGCAGGAAGCAATTTGTTTGACCCATTTTAACTGTCTACTTTAAACTTTCTACTTCTCTTCCATGAGTGTAAAGAAATTCTTAACAGCTAGCTGATATGTTGACATCTACATTGAGGATATCTAAATTTGGACAGAATAATCCCACTCTCAGTCTTTGCTGAAGTATTTGGATCAGCAAGAAAAAAGCCCCATATAGCAAAGTTTGACCTACCACAAAGGCCTGAGAAGGAATTAGGTTGTTTAAGTTGTCAGTAAGTTGATGCTGAAACATTTAAGGCAACAGAAAAACTAAAAGAGAATTTACATGAGCAGCAGACAGCAAGAGCTCTAAACACTCCTGTAGAAAGTAGTCTGTAAAGAGTAATCCTATTAAGGCAAACAAGAACAACATCATCGCCTTTCTGCTGTCTTTAATATACTACTTATTATTTCTTGGAGTATCAATATTTTGGGTTGTTTTCGTTTACTTGATTAATCATTGTAAATTCTCTGATATTAAACTATCTGCATGGATTACTGCAGCTGAGAATGTGGCTCTACCTTTCTTCTAAAAACCACAAAGACATTTATTCACTTTTCTACTCTTGCGTACTTAACCGGAAGAGTCCCTAGTGTCCTCATTTCCACTCTTCACTTCTGTTGTCAATGACAAAACAGTGTTTGAAGGGTAATTACATCAGGAGGTCTAAGAGGTGGATTTTCAGAAAGGACTTCAGGGGACAAGTCACTCTTTTTCAGCTATACATGAATGTCTTGAGGACCTTAGGCAGAAACGCCATATCTTTGCCTGAAAGAGTTGGCAACCAGCAACCTGGATTTTGTCATAGAAATGTCCACATGGAAGAACGCTGTCTGTAGGACATACAGCCATCATTCTAACATGTGGACTGATGTAGGGATCGTGTGTTGCAAAAGGTCCATTAATGACAGATGCAGTCAGGTAGTCTTTTGTCATATCCAATGTTTGCACTGTTCAGAAAAATTCTTGCTTTTGACTCGAGGTAACAAAATATTAAAAAGAAGCAGATAAAATGCTAGTAATAATTTTGCATGGAGTTAGTTGAAATAAATGTATTCAACTTGCTGCCTGGCTTAGGCATTTCAGCGTTAAAGAATAACCAAGTCTTTCAGCAATATTCAGTAACAGTCCTTTTACTATCTGGAGGAATCATTTTTTTTTTTCCTTGCATATGATGTGGAAAACAGCTATGAATTTTACTAAAAATCCCTTTTTCGAAATGAAGATGAAGTTGTATTACAAAAAATAGGATATGGTTAATTGCAGATTCTCTGACTCCCATATGCAAATGAGAGTCCAGGTGTTCAAATGTTTCTATATGCATTAGGATTATTAATTTCATTGACTTCCACGAGGACTAGTGTAGGAAAGAAATCAGAGCATTGTGGTTTGGCGAGAAGAAATAATAACTGACATGGGGGATTCACAGAGTTGGGGGTTGGCAGGGGCCCCTGAAGACTATCTAGTTCAACTCCCTTGCTCAAAGAAGGGTCAGCTAGAGCAGGTAACTTAGGTTACTCAAAACCCATTTGCAATCAGTTTCTGAAAACCTCCGAGTATTGAGATGCCACAAATTCCATGGGCAAATTCCTTCAGTACTTGAGCATTTTAACAATAAAAAAGGGTATTCTTATCTTTAAGTTGAATTTCCTATGTTTCTGTTTGTGCTTGTTGCCTCTCGCTGTCACCTCCAAGGTGCTGGTCACCACTGAGAAGAGCCTGGCTCCATTTGCTTTACACCCTCCCTTCAGATATTTCCTCACATTGATGAGATCACCCTGAATCTTCTCTTCTCTAGGCTAAACAGCCCCAGCTCTCTCAGTCTCTCCTCATAATTCCTCACTCATCTTTGTGGCTCTTTGCAGGACTCACTGGGGTGTGTTCACATCCCTCTTGTACTCAGCAGCCCAGCAATGGACCTAGCACTCCAGATGTGCCTCACCAGGGCTGAAAGAGAGGGAGTACCACCTCTCTTGTTCTTCCTCATAAAGCTGATGGTGCTTTTGGCCTTTTTGCCACAAGGGCACATTGTTGGCTCAGGATCAACTTTGTGTCCACCAGGAGCCTTAGGTCCTTCAGGTCAAAACTGCTTTCCAGCTAGCTGATCCCCAGCCTGTCTTCGTGGATGAAGTTATTCCTTTACACGTGCAGGACTTGCATTTATTTCTTGAACTTAATGAGGTTCCTCTCTACCTATTTCTCCAGCCTGACCAGTTTCCTCTGAATTACAACACAACTGACCACTTGGTCTATCCACAACTCCTCACAAATTTGTATAATCTCCAAACTCTCTGGAGGTGTTCTCTGCCCCATCTTCCTAGTTATTAATGAAAATGTTAAACAGCATTGGTCACTTCCAAATGTTAAACTTTTATAACTTATTCAGACTCTCTTTACAGTCAGAGGAGAAGCTGTATGTGTCCTTGGGGAGCAACTTCTATACCCTAATACTAGATGCCTAATTATGGAAGAAGTGAGTTACTGCTTTGAAAGAGTGTGTTATTTTTTCCTCTGCTTACTCAGGCTGAAAAGGGCAAACAAAGAAAATTCTGCCTTCTAAGTTTAAGACACCAAAGCACTAATGGTAATCAAAACAGAGCACTGACTTCCATCTACATCATGGCGTTTTCTTACTTTCAGGACTATCCTTATTCCTTTTATTAACACAGCCTAATAACTTCCGTGTATGTTTTACTTCAGCTGTCCCTGATTATAATTTCGGAGGATTTTTTTTTTTTTTCTCCTTTGAGTGGTTTCAATTACATTGAAATTCCCTGAAGATGTAAGAGTATTATAATTTGTCCTTACAAAGTACATTCCTTATTATTTCTGTATAACCTGACAGTTCTTGTATTTCTTTGTCCTTTAGCTTTATAGAAATTTCCTAACATTTCTAAAAAACCCTCATTTCAATTCTAGAACAGATTTTAATAAGTGCCACTCAGCCAATTCAAGAAAGATATCCCAATTTATACTTTCTGAATATCTGATTTATTTCTTGATTATCTTCAAATTTTTCTAACATATTGCTCACTTTCAGATCTTGAAACACATTAGGCTGGTATAGCTCCTTGGGGCACTCACTGTTACTTCTGAGAAATAACTTTATACTCCTGCGCTTTGGGGTTTTTTTTAGTGGTCAGACACACAGTAAAATTTTCACAGCTTGCAAACTAATTATGTCGCAGCTGATACACAGTAAGTATATACGTCCCTCTTGGCTCACATCAAATTCAAGGCAGTATAATTTAGTTTCGGTTTAGTTTTGTTGGGAAGCTAAGTTTCATTGCCCTGCATTCACCATAGGCAAAGAGCACACACAAGAAGTTACCACAGGTCGACAGATGTGTGGAAAACTGTTAAATTAATTGGTATTATTTGGTCCACTCTGCTCTTCTGACCTCAGCTGACGCCTGCTTGTTTTCAAGGTAGAATCCTTCTTCAGTGAAGAAGCCATCAAAAACTTATTGAATATGCAAATCCACTATATTCCATCCATTCCTATGTGTGGTCTTAAAGCCCAGCCTTTCTTGAGCTTTGAAATATTATGCCCTTCCAGGACATAGTGTATAAAACTAACTATCATTTGATTTTTAAACAAATTCCACTTAAAATGCCTGGCTTTTGTAACTAATAAAAAATTTTTGTGATGTGACAATTGTTGTCCCTCATATTATGCTGTTTCACCCATACAGGTACGATAAATTATTGAAGGTTACTGACATCTAAAGGATTGTTCTGGATATCAGAGTATTTGGACATTATAACAACTCTGCAAATCTGTTTGTTGGAACTGTTGCTTCAGGCTTTCCAAATATTCATATGGGAACGAGTGGATCATTCATCTACAGGTCAAGATTTTTTAGTTTACCTTTTCATCTAGAGTAGCTATAGACTTATAAAAGCAGAGACTATGGAATACAATTCACAACTCCCTGTGCACATATTGCTGCTCTTGACAGATTTCACATATAACATCATCCATAAAAATAATCCAGTAATTCTTGCCTTGATTGGCATTATTTTCCCTATTCTATTATTTATCAGATTTATTGTGCCCTCATGTTGCTGAGGTCCCCAGAGAGCTCATGAAATGGCATGACTTCTTTAACTAAAGACCACAGCTACTCACTTGCAGGGAAAAACTACCGTGCATTTAAGAAGCATTAGTAAGCAAAGTAAAAAATGATATGAGAAGTTTTCATCTTCACAGGCAGGTCAATTACCCTTTTGAAGCATCTGTGATGTATGTGATACTTCATAGCTAATATGCAACTAATATGGGATTACAAAATTAACTACGTGCTGCTCCGTTCCAGCCGAGCTTTAAGTGCTGCTTGGCAAGGTTGTTCAAAATCATTACTCCGCAACCAGTAAAATATGTTCTTTATCTGGCATATCAAAGTTTTGCAAGAGCCATTTGATTAATTTGCTTTCCTTGACTGGAGGTCTGCATTTCCTGCCCTGGCTGTAGGTGTAACTGTAATTTCATATAGAAGCTCGTAATGATTCTGTTACCTATCTGTCAGCTTACCATTTATCTCTGCTTTGAACACATCTGGCTGGATATATGTCTGTTCAACAGCATCACTGCTGAGCAGACTTCTATCACAGCCAGAGGAAGAGCTGAAAAGTATAGCTCTGGACCAGAGCCCTTTATTCCCATTGTGTCCAAAGATCATCCCAAGTGCAGAACTTGTACAGTGCCTTCAAACCAACTCCTTAAATCAAAATAATATATTTACTTGAGTGTGATGCCAACCTTAACAACCTTAATTAGCTCTGTTGGTGTGCTGAACTGATAATTTTGAGACAAAACGGTCATTGTGAATCTAGTGTTGCTCCCCAGACCCAAGCTAGACTCTGTGCAAGGTGCTGCATGCTCTCAGCTGTGAGGAAATATCAAGGGTATCTTTAACAAGGCATTTCACTATTTAGTACAGGCAGACTCCAGAGGAGTGGGCCTGCAGCTGGTGATGGACCCATGGGCAAGACACAGGCTCTGAACTCCAGCAACAGCAGACCAACCTCATACTGTCTCTGGGAAGCAAGTCCACCCTTCCCATCTGAAAGCAGAACCAAAGTGAAAAAATAAGCAATGACAGGGAGTTGTCTGTTGCTTCGGAAGGTGGTTAATCCAATGAGCAGTTGCCTGATGCCAAAGGAATAAACATACGATGTTGGTGTGCAGAAGGCAGTCTGACATAAACTTGGCATTGACAGAAGGAGGCTTGGAAGTGTGGAAAAATTGCAGAGGTATTCAAAGAGGATGGCCAATTTATTTTTCTTTGCTTATATGTACAAATCCTTGTTATTTTCCAATGCAAAAGGCAGAGCCATTCTGAGTATAACAGCTTAGTATAACAGCTTGTACTTCATTGAGCACTTTGACTTGGCAACCTAAGGCAATGTCCCAGATGAACTTCCATTGGCCTCCTCCGCACTTCTAAACAACAGCATAGAAAGCTTTCACGGGCCAAAGTTCATCCCAACTTGATGACAAAAAGAACAGATACAATGTTTCATGATTCCTTGCTGGGTAAAGGAAATGATTCCCCTACTTCTGTGATTCCTCCAGTGCATATTGTTCAGTTCTCAGGGAAGTGTATCTCAGAACAGGCCTGGGACTACAACCCTGAATCTTTTGTCCCTAGGGAGATGAAAATCTTCTTCATTTGAACAGTTCCTTTCCTATACTGAAAGATAAGGTAAAGTCACTGCATAAGCACTAGCAACTTGCGTAATTCATTTTTTTTCCCACCCACATTTCCTATTGTTCTCCTTTTCTATTACACCTCGAACAGGCTAAGTTCATCCAGCTGTATCCCATCTTGTGGTTAATGAACTCCTTACATTTGGACAGTATTAGGACCTTCCACAGCATGTTTTCTTGCAACACCAGGGATGGAATTCATGTCACATAAATTTAATGATCTAAAAGTGAAACGTCTATATCCAAGCTAGTTTCCCTCAGCTTCCCCCATAGTGAACAAAAGATGAGCAGCACATAAGCTAGCCTTGCTCTGGGACACGTGTTACTCATCTTGGAAAACAGATAGCTAATCAAGCAGAAAATCTGTTTGATTAGCTCAGAATATTCAGTGTTGAATAGGGACAGCCCTGAGTAGAGTAGAAGTATAATCAAAAGAGGAAGAAAAATAATTGAAATTAAAGTCAGTCTTGGCATAAGAAGATGTTAAGCCATGAATTAGAAGAAAGCTTCAGACCATCAGCAGACAGAGACCCTAGAAGTGCCTTCCAGAAAGAGGAGGACAGTCAAAAAAGTTACGGTTTTAAGAGGACTCTGTATAATAATTTGAATATTTTGTAAACCACTTTCTCTGATGTGGATTATTGCAGCGCTAATAGACATAGGTTTCCCATCACATGGCCTCTGACTCAGGACTGGCTCCCATCCAGCCACCTTAAAGCACGGAGTAAACTTGCATCTCAGGAGGAAACTGCAATGCATTCTTGGCCTTTCCTGCTCCCGCTATTCTAGAGGCAGTGAAAGCTGCAGAGATTTTCTTGGTAGTTGGTGAGGAGGGTGGTTATTTATTAAACACGTGGACCGAGAAGAGGCCTTCAGGGCTCAGCAGAAAAGCTCCTATTCACATGAAGAGCAGTCCAAGTCTCTTTCCTTTGGTCTAGTAGAGCAGATGAAATGAGATTGAGTCTAAGGAAAATGTTGCCTGATTTTTCTTTTTTTTCTTTATTTCACCAGGTTACAAAAGTCTTTGCACTCTGCCTTGCGAAGCAAGGACACATCAGATGACACAACGAGAAGAATGTTGCAGGTAATCCCAACCCTTTCATCTCTTTGCCTTAGCTTGTCACTAGATAGCTTGCCTTTTGAAGAAGATGGAAGTCCTAATATCTTGGGTAGCATTGCAAAATTATCCCGTGCTATAAAACTGATTCCCCAAGCCACATTTCAGAGTCCTTACGATGTCTTACCTAAGGTCACATACCAGAGTGCCCAATGCTTTAAAAAGGTGTGAATACCCATGACTTACAGCCCTGAAGATTCTTACAGGGATTACTTTTTAAAAACTGAAATCTGGATAGTGTAAATATTCAGCTTGATTCACCTACTACCGTTTCACTATTATTATGAATAAACCAGGACTTCCAATTCTAGAAAAAAAGTAAATATGAATGAATGGAAATGATCAGTTCCCGGGTAATCGATTTCTCAGCCTGTTATTAAAGCTGATGATTTCTATATTCATCTTCATGATCTGCTCATGGATTTCATTATTGTCATGCATACCAGTAAAACCTAGGACATAAGGATATAAATTCAATCAGGCTGATATCTCCCTTTTCACCAAAATGCCCATTGTTCGGTTTTAAATAGGTTGATTCATGTTTCCAAGACACAGTGAAATTGCCTCTTCCCCATGTTTAGTCTTTCAGGGCCTTGGGTGCGAGTCATGTCATTAAAATGTACGCCCCTAAACCTGAGCTAATTTCCACCAATTCCTTTTATATTCACTGGGATATAGCCAGCACAGCCACTAGAGTTCAGAGCACGGGTTAGATCATCCTTAATTATGTATCTCAAAGAATCAGATGAATTGTGCCCTATTTCTCTATATTTTCTATCAGGAATGAAGGAGGGAAGGAGCAAGGGAAAGGAAGAGAGAGACCTGAGAAAGACACACAGCATAAAAAATTTCAGCCTAAACAGTAAAAGCTTTCCAAAGCTACACTCAGCTGATTAGTAGCATCTTGTATTGGGAAGCAAACTAAGGTCAAATAACGTGAAGTGTTCAGTAACAGAAGACTTTTCTTGTTGCTCCAACCTCCTCCCTTTACTTTCCTCACATTAAATCAAGTCTAAATTCTGTTCAGATCTTCACTTGCACCCACCTCGAGTTTAGTATGTAATTTATGCTCAGCAGAAATTACACCAAAGAAATGGTGGCTTAAGAAGCAGATGGAGGAGTCATGCAATGCAAAGATTATTTAGGTTTGATACTGAAAAAATAAACTAATTAAAACCTTTGGCCTTAAAGCACTGGTACGGTTCTGTCCTGGTGATCATCACCATGTGTCTTTCAAGCACTATGGGAATGGAACTTTGACCCTTTGGAAACTCATTAGGTCAAAGGATTTTGGCCAAAGATTTATAATTTCACCATAGTGTATAGTACAGCCGTTCCCCATTACTCCCCTACTCCCCTATTTTGTATGTTCTGTGGAAAGGATTTCTTTTAACATCTTAAAATAATGACAATAACATTGCTGTAGGCAGGCACAGCTTCACAGGTTGGTTTCTCACAGAAACACAGTACCCGTCCATCCTAGTCAGTGTTCAGCAAAAACATTTTAAAAAGGGAAGCAACCTCAGAAAGAGAAAGCTTTATTGATCTCCAGCACTGGGAGATCCACTTCAGCATCCTCCGAAGGATGCAATTTATTAAGACGAGAAATAAATATGTCCCAAAGCCCTCATTTCTGTGGGCTGCATTATTAATGACCCTCATGCCTGCAGATGGCAGAGAGCTACATGCAAGTAGCCTTCTTGAGTTTTCCCATCCCCAGCAAGGTAGAGAATTAGGATAAGAACAAAGGAAAGGAAACACCACCAGTGTTTTGTGAGAGCTAGCTAGTAAAACATTGGCCAAGGTTTAATGGTTCATCTGTGCATTGGCAAATAGCCAGATAACCTCTGAGACATCCTTGCTTGGAAGCAATCTTAGGAACTAGCTAGTGGTAGCACAGAATAACTCTAAGTTGCATTTACATTTATTTTCTGGCTCAGCCCAGTATGGTAAACTGGCAGCTCAGGGTCTTTTGTTGCTCTTCCCCGAGAGCGTATTCTGCAGTGAAGACCAGCATTTCATTTGAAGCACCAGGAAAAAAAAACATTGAAAATAAAAAACAATTAAAAAAGTCCTCCAAATGCAGCAGAAAAGGTGAGTTCACATTTTATGGTATTTCTTTCATTACATATCAGAGCTCACTTTTGTCCCTAGAGTTTGTTACCAGCTGGAGCAAATGAAGCATGGGATGAGTTTGTATGCTGTTCTGAAATGTGTAACTCACTGGGGAGACCAGGGTAGGGACACATAAAGGAAAGAATAGAATGATCCTCTCTTGGCAAACAAAACAAAATGTCTAATAACCTGAAGTCAGCACAGTGTGAGGCTGTTTTGGACAAGCTGAATAAATTTTGTGGTGGAGTCTGGATAGGACAGTACACAGTCACTGTGCAGTGTCCTTCAGGGCACAGCTTGTCTGCCATTAAGCACGCCCAAAGAACTGGATATTTTTTTGGGGACTGCCTCATTGAGAACAGTCATGAAATGAAAACGCTGTGTGAGGCAGAGAATCATTTTTCCAACAGTATTTTGCACATTTTCAGTGTGTGCATATCTCCCACTTGGATAAAACGAAAATTTTGTGACAGAGATTTAGATATCCTCCGGATTGTTAAATTTCATCCAGCATTGCTTGGATCTAATTGATCGCAAAATCTTTCTTGTTGGGCAATAATCCCAGGTTTTACAGCAATAATTCTGGCTCATGCTCTGCAAAGGAGTGGTTGCGTTCTGTGTTTTCTGTGTTATCTTCATGCCAATAACAAAAATAGTCATAATTTAAAAAAAACCTGCAAGATTATATTAAAATAACTCTGCCAAAAAAATCCCAAACCAAACCAAGACATTAGGACTTACAGGTCATAAATATGTAGTTGAATAAACTCTAAGTACAGTAGTATGTTATCCAGTGTCAGTCATCCAACTCCATATCAACAGGTCTTCTAAAACAGATCAGCATGTCTTTAAAACCAAAATTAATGAGGATTTATTCCCTCTGCTTTTTAATCTGTTTTCCAAAGCAAACCAAATGCCCAAGTTTGCTCACACGTGTAAAGACATTCTGAAGGTAATCTTAGTATCTTATGATTATTTTACCTACTAAGAAATATACTCTGTTGTTCAAGATATAATGCATATTTGTGCTAGGATTACCACTTCTGTTTTGCATATCAATGAAGCCATAAAGCAAATAAAAGTCCCACACTTCTGAAGGCAGAAGTAGCAACTCCTGCTCTGAGTGGCTTGAGTGAGAAATGAGGGCATTCAATACTTCATATCTAGATTGCTTCAGTATTACAGATATACAGAAGTTTAATTTAGCTCTGAGTACCACAGCTGTATCTCCTCTGACCACTAATATAGGGAACAATACAAAATTCTTTTTATTATTCTTTCACAATATTTTCCTTTTTAACTGTTTTCAAGCAAATTAATAGAGCTTGCTAGTGTTAGCTGAAAAGTAGTTGAGATTCCTTCATGAAAACACGAATTCTTTCCAACTGCTGATCTTCTGCAGAAACGGGATGCCCGCCGTTGTGTATAAATCTCACAGGACTGCTTCGAACAGCTGCCAGCTCTTCACACCTGCATTAGGCTGTGGACATCTCCCTCTCCAGCTGTAGCCATGCTGAAAAGACCATTATCCCCAGCCAGCTTAGAGATGCTAATCCATGCTGCACTGCCTCTGATCTGCCCACCGAGCTGATCATACGAGCGTTGCCTAACCCAATTTACTTTGAATATATTGGGTTAACTTAAACAATAAGGCTTTGCTAGCCAAGGTCAGTGTGATACAATCAGGTTAGGAAGTGCTCTCACCAGCAGCTCGGCTGGCAGGTTCAAGAGATGGTGACAAGATGGTGGAGTTGCCTGGAGGTGGTGGTGTCTTCAGACAGCAACAGGAATTCACAGCGGTTGCACACACTTCAGACTACAGAACTAATAAACCCCAGGTCTTCCTATGACTCAACTGGGGTGTTTTTTTCCTTTTTCTCGTATGTACTATTCCTCACTTTGGAGGCTCATAATTTTAACTATCAACTGGTAGATTAAATCCACCACTCTTGACAGAGCAGGAGAAAATGGATCTCAGTAATGTATGTTCTAATTTTGCGATGAGAAATATTTTTCAGTGAGAAAATAGGCAGCAAAATCTCCTGCTATTTCATTTGCCATTTAATCAAGGTATTCTTATCATGCACATTAAATGGTGCATTGTCAGTTTAATTTGTTAAACACTTACTGTGTTTCTTTTTTCATCCCCCTAACTTCCCCCTTCCTCAATACATAACCAACATATCATTTTGCATCCCATGTGGGATTTCTCTGATTTACCCTAGTAAATCTTTTAATTCCGAATTTGGTATTCTGCTCTAATACATTCACCCATGAAAGAGCCCAGAAGGCTGAAGCTAAGAAAAATCACTTCCATATTCTGAGATACTACTGAGTGGTTTAATGTAAAATACACATGCAGTGCACAGTTTGTGATCTCAGATTCTATCATCCATGCGTTTCAGGGCTGAGTCAATCCCGATCAGCTTTTTGATGAAAGGATTAAGATTCAAGTCCAGGCTGGAACCACTTAACAATGGTGAGTTACTGAAAAAAGCAGTTGCATAAGAGCAAAGAACAGTTCACTAGAGAGACTGAAATTTGGCTCCAAACCACTGGTGAGAAACATAGATATCAGCACAAGTAGTCCAAAGCAGGACTTTGAGTTTAATTAACCCTGCTGCTTTGTTATCAAGGCTTTCCATTTAAATTAATGGTTCAAATCAAAGTGCTGAAATAGTGAACAGGCAATCTGTATTTTAAGCATAAGTACTACTTCCCTCTGTCATCTACGTTTTTAGCTTTTTTTCCCAAAAGAAAGGTTGATGGTAACTTATTAGGGACACACAGTTTGGAAAATCTTTTTGATAACTGGGGAACATATTTAAGAAAGACTCTAAGTGGACGTATAGTTTAACTACTATCTAAAATCTGTTTTGTTATATTAGACCATGCCATATGGTGCATTCTGATTTACTTTATAGCGGTTCATCATTTAATCGTGATTTACTGTGTCAGGATTGAACAGAAATTAGCAATGCATTTGGAAATGTACACCCCCCCGCCTGCAGTTTTCAGCCCTGCTACCCTGACTGCAGAAGGAAAAATAAAGTTCCTCATGACCTTGAATTTTACTAATAATTACTTGATGTCCTGAACAAAGAAAGGATCATGTGGCATTAGTGAGCTGACTGTACTGCTCCTGGTCACCAGGGCTTGAGTTCTCCCCAGTTGATGATTAGAATTTAAATTAGAAGCAGACATATTTAAAACTCTTTCTACTGTTAATAAAAAGAGCCAGACACTTCCACTGCACAAATCATATTTTGACTGCAGTCACTCTTTGCAGATGCCTAGATCTCTTCTTTGGTGAAAGAGAAAGCCTATGCTCACTGTGTGCCTAATTCAGACAGGATAATAGAGTTTGCTTTTTAGTACCATCTTTAGCATTTCACTTCTTAGGACTTCCTTTCGTGATAGCTCATAAGTCCTTTCACTTTTTTCCTTGCTATACCTCTGTTTCACTAGCACCTTGTCACATTTAAAAGATCTCCCAGCTTCCAAACTGCACATTTTTGTGCCGGTTTCTGTTAGTCTTGTTTTCTTGAAAATTGAATAGAACTCCTCTGAATGTGCTCAGGGTTTTTAATTGTCAGGAGGAAGAGTGGGTGTTCATCCTACAGGGTTTCTTCAGCAAACAGTAAAACAAAAAATTAGTCTTATTGCTAGAGAGGTCCCATTCTGCAGTTAATTTCTTATTTTCCCCAAAATCAGGTTCCATAATTTGTTTTCCAAATGTCTGTGTATAGTGGCAAATATGGAAGTTGCCGGCTTATGTCAAGATTTGTTTCTTAAACATAATTTCTGTTGTTTCTTCTGTTTCACTTTTCTACTTCTAACTGTTACAAACCTAGACGTGAGAGTCAATGAGCACCTTCCAACCGGAGTTGGGTAGGCTTTAAGGCGTGTCTACTCCACTTGGCCCACAGCACTCACATTGCAGAGATAACCTCCCAAACTTGCTATCATTTACAAGACACATTAAGAATCCTCCAAGATCTGTTCCTTCAGCTCCCATGGTGTCTGAGGATTTAAAAAAGCCAATAGTATTAAGTCAGAGAGATCCCTATTACAAACAAGAATTCCTGTGTGCCAGCATGAGCTACAAAAGAGAAGAGAAAAGAAAACCCCTCAAACCCCTCGCCTTTCTGCAGGGAAGGGCCAGTTGTACTCTGACTTCTGAACATAACTAAAATGCTAAAGAACATACATGAAGAAAATACTCTAAAATTGTTCTTGTTGTTCTTGTCACTAAGGAAACAACTTCCTAGGAATCTGCAAGTCGAGTACACAGACTCTTTGATGTGCAGCCAACTTTCTCTTCCAACACACTTCCCAGCTATCTGGAGGCTCAGGTCTGCCCGCCAAGGGAGATCTCTCCTGCTCTGTCTCAGCTGAGTCCTTACTTCACATGGAGACTGAAATCTGATGCTCCACAAAGCCCTAGTCCAGACTTGCCTCAACATGAGATGCCAAAGCATAGAGTTATGACTAAACCAAGGGATTTTGCCTTAAGTTACCCCCTTCTGCAGTCCAACAGCACTGCCAGGAGACCTAGAATAGCGTGGGAGCTAGGGAATGTGGGAGGCACAAGTCAAAATTTTTTCTGTCTGTTCACTTGTGGTGTTGTTTTCAGCCATACTTCACATCCTGCCCCACAATAATTTAGACATATGCTTTGTCTGCATGGAGGCTGACAGGGTACATGCAGGTTGTTGAACCTCTTCAGCCCTTCTGATAGAGTGGTCATCTGCAAACTGCATACTGGAAATGATGTATGAAGTCTGATAACTTCTGAATGGTGCCTAGGGCATTGTAAAGAAGAATCTTAGCTGACCTGTCTGGAAAGCTACACAACATGCCATGCAAAAAAATTAATGACCAAATTCCAGAGGTCCAGGCTGTTTTCTGGTGGTCTTTACTTTCTCAGCATTGGCACAGCCAATGTATTCCATAGTCACAGAGTCCCTTGTATCCCAAAGAATTTGATAAACATATTCTGCTGAAATGCATTTAAACAGGAACATGCATGCAAATATCCCATCATCAGTTCTGCTGCAGACTAAGAAGCAAATAGTGGCTAAATTCATTGAACAAAGTCATAGCTTGTAACAGGTGGCAGCTAAGGAACAAAATTATGTTTTAAACACTGGGGACTCAGCCAAGACTTATAGACAATGGGCCAAATGGAATATGTGAAAAGACTCCACTAATATAAAACCTTTTCAGAGCATTTGAGCTTTGAAAACATTTTCTTGCTACCAGTGACAGATGTCCATGTCAGATCCTACTTCCTAAGGTTCCTTGGCAGTGTCAGGAGGGCTTAGACACTGCTGTGTTTGATCAAGAACCAGACATCTCCCCGTAGACAAGTTTACTTCTACTGTGTCCCCAGCTCCTTGCAGTGTCTAGGCTTCTGTTTCCCTTCCCCTTGTGTAAAAGGGTAATCTGGATCTCTGTAACTGTACTTAGTGTGGTCTCTGCACCAAAAATGCTTAAAAGTTCTAAAAGCAAGACTGTTCTGTCCAAGTAAACAGCTGGACCACAGTGAATCCATCTGTCAATGGCAACAATTCAATAACCACTGAGCAATCCCCTACCAAGGCAAAAATCTATCTGTCCAGCCAGCCAACGATCTTTGCTTTTATGTTAAATTCATCACCCACCTTCGTATCAGAAGTGTTTTGTCGGCTACTTCTTTGTGAACAAGGAGCTAAGAAAGTGAACTGAGTAAGCAACAACGACTAATGGTGGTTTCATAATAGGGGTAAGGAAAAAAATGGATTTCAATGTTACAACTACATGGCTAAACACATCAGGTCCAGTACCCTTCCTTGGCCTTGATGTCAGGTGACATGTCATCATTTTTACCCACTCTGCTAAACTCCTTTACTGGAAATTAGAACAGCCTCTTCCAAACTGCCTAGGAGAATAGTTTGAGCATTGTTTGTAACTGTGGTGTTAGCCTTTATTTGTTAAATATCTTTTTTATTAAATGTTGCATAAAGAGCAACTCATTTGGAATTCGCATTCTCCTAGGCTACTGCAGATTCTTCCTGTTTTCTTCCCATCACAACAGTGTAAACAATTATC